>CETM01021409.1_pt1 | contig 11132 bp, 9 predicted proteins | sample 361451 | NCBI WGS metagenome assembly CETM01 (sample SAMEA2622690, study PRJEB7988) | marine metagenome | isolation source: saline water (ENVO:00002010), including
TAAAAATGCTTTAAATAGATTGAGAAAAAGAAAAGATTTAAGGATTATAGATATGCAAAACACAAAATACGAGAATCCTAAATTTGAAATTAAAACTTTAGCGGGTGGTTATATCATTCAAGATACTGACATAATAAAAGATTCCACCAATACGTGGAAGACTGTAACCGAAAATAAGCCGACACAAAAACAATCAAATGATTTAGAGTTTGCTTGGAAAGCAATAAGGCACGTTAAGTCTAATGGAATCATTCTTGTAAAAAATCAGTCAATAATTGGCTTAGGGACAGGACAACCAAATAGAATAAATAGTATAGAAATAGCTGCAAAGGTAGCAGGGGAAAATGCAAATCAAAGTGTTCTAGCTTCTGATGCATTCTTCCCATTTTCTGACAATGTTCAACTTGCTTATGAAATTGGTGTTAAAGCGATCATTCAACCAGGTGGATCGATCAGAGATGATGAAGTGATTGAACTTGCTAACAAATTAAATATGCCTATGATTTTCACTGGCATAAGACATTTTAAACATTGATTTTTTTTGGTGGGTTTGAATAAATTATCATAATAAATCCTATAAAGTTAACAACAGAAAATCCAATAAAAGCAAGTTGATAACTTCCAAAATTATCAAACGTTGCGCCAGAAATTATTGGTCCTAAAATTACCCCAAAAGTTACCACAATACTCCTGAATCCCATAATAGTCCCATAATGTTTGGTGCCAAAATAATCTGCCATAAGAGCATTAGGAACAACAGCGCTTCCTCCTTGTGAAAATGAATATAATATCAAAGCAACAATTGCTCCATTTAAGCTGTTAACAAAGGATAATATTAACACTGATATAGAAAGCAAAAACATAGAAATCAAAAGTATGTATTTTTTATTCACATAATCACCCACAGCGCTTAATCCAAATCTTCCTGGAATACTAATAACTCCAACTGAGCCAGCAAAAGCTGCTGCTGCAATTGGATCTATCCCCAAATCAACAAAATAAGGTACCAAGTGTAAACTTACGCCACTTGTTAACAAAATTCTTAACCCTGTAGCGAAAGTTAAAAGCCAAAAACTTGACGACAATAATGCTTCTTTTGGAGAAAAGCTATGAATATCATTTTGTTTTGTATCAAATGTTTTATTATCATCAACTTTTAGTCCATCGGGGTATTGTCCGTATTTATAAGGATTATGTCTCATTATCATTCCACATGGAACTCCAATTGCTATTACCAAAATACCTATGTATATAGATGTATCTCTCCATCCAAAAATTTCTATTCCCCATCCGTATAATGGAACAATCATTCCACCAAGTCCTACTCCTGACCACATTATTCCAAAAGCTAATCCTCGTTTTTTGTTAAACCAATTAGCAACGGCTGTTTGAATAGGGACATGCAATGTTCCTGCCCCTATAGTAACTCCTAATATATAAACCAAAGAAAATGACAAAAATCCATTTATTTGGGAAAGCATCATATAGCCAATCCCCATTATTGGAACACCAACTAAAATCACTGCTCTTGGTCCAAATCTGTCAATTAAATATCCATCGATTGGTCCAAGTATTCCATTCTCTAATCTTGCTAGTGAAAAAACTGAAGATATTCTTGTTCTACTCCAACCAAACTCTTTTGATAAGGGTAAGAACAAATTACCAAAGCCATGGTAATTAATTCCCGAAGAAATTGCCATCGCAAATGTTCCTGCAATAACAATGTACCATCCATAAAAAATATTATTCTTTTTAATCTTTCCCAAATTTCAGTCTCTTTACAAGATTTTCAACTAATGTAGGCAATAAAATTGAAGTTGACCCCCTTAGTATAACATTAGAAATCGAACTTATTGGAGTTGGATTGGTATTTGCTTCAATAACAATCCCTCCTTTTTTCTTTATATATTTTGGAAAACTAGCTGATGGATTAACTAAATTCGATGTTCCTACTACCATAATAAAATCAGATTTATTTATCACCTTAATACATTCACTTAAAACAGATTTAGGAATAGGTTCACCAAATAAAACAGTATCTAACTTGATTATTCCTCCACATTCACACAAAGGAGGTAAAGTCATTGTGGATACAGAATCTTTTGGGAATTTCTTTTCACATTTAATACATCGGCATTTATATCTACTTCCATGTATTTCTATAATACTATTACTTCCGGCTTTTGTATGAAGTTCATCTACATTTTGTGTAATTATATGTTTTAAATATCCTAATTTCTCTAATTTTGCTAATGCTACATGAGCATTATTTGGTACAGCTTTTTCGACTGATTGTCTAAATTTAGTTCTCTTAACATTATCTCTAGAATTTAATTGATCCTCCCACCACAACCTTGGATCTTTTATGAAATTCTTAAAATTACCAAAATAAGATGCCTTTGTTGATTTGGAATCATTTTTTCTAAACGTTGGTATTCCGCTGTCTGCAGAAATTCCTGCACCAGATAATACAATAGGATACTTAGCATTAATTAAATAATCAATTGCCTCATTTGTTGATTTATTAATATCAATGTTAATCGTACTCACCCATAACTATATCGTTTGTATCTATCCCCATTTTTTTAACAACGCTAAAATCTAGTCCTGTAATTAAGCATTGGTTATAATCCAAAATAAACTTAGCTAAGTACTCTTGATTCTTAAAATCTAATTCTGAAAAAGCATCATCAAGCAAAATAATGGGCTCTTCACTTGATTGTTTTATTAACTCACACTCTGCTAATTTAATCCCCAAAACTAATAATCTAGCCTGCCCACGTGAAGCAAAATTTTGGGCAATATCACCATCAATAGTGATAAGCATATCATCTCTATGAGGACCAATAGTAGATCTGCCATAAGATATATCTTTTAGTTCTGATTCAAGTAATTGTGATTTAAAATAGTCTCTAATTGATTCAATGTCAAATTGAAAGTTATCTGCAAAATCAAAACTAGGTAAATACTGAATTTCTCCTTGATGTTCAGAATTAAATATTTTGACAAATATATCATTTGAAATACTATTTAACTGCTGTAAAGATTGATATCTGTTCTGAATTATAAAGGATCCTATATCTATCATTTTTTCATTCCAATAATCGAGTTCCTCTTTATTAGCCTCATTAAATTTAATTCTTTTTAATAATGCATTTCTAGAATTTATAACATTGTTATAAGTTAATAATTCCGAAGTATAATTCGATGTTAATTGAGTATTTAACAAATCCATATATTTCCTTCTTTCACTAGGTGAACCAAAAATAACATCCATATCATTAACACTAAAACACACTGATTTTAAATTCCCAACAAATTCAGATAATTTAGTATTGGCACCATTTATATTCCCATTTTTTGAAAGCTTTGAAGATTCATCAAGATTTAATATAACCTGTAATTCTTTGACCTGATTAATACTAGTAATCGTGCCTTTTATTTGAGCAAAATCTCCTGATCCAATTATATTTTTATTTATTGTATCTCTGTCATGTCTTGCTCTAAATGATCTGCCAATAGATAAAAAATATATAGCTTCAATCAATGAACTTTTACCAACACCATTTCTCCCAATTAAAGTTGTTACACCTTGATTTAAATTGGTTTCATAGTTTGTTAAATTTCTGAAGTTTCTAATTTTTATATTTTCTAACATTTATTAATAGTTAAACTAATTTGTATATTATTTTATATATCAATCTAAATATAAGTATTTATTTTTTTATATGATAAGTTATAATACTCTTCTGTTAACAAAGAGGAAAGTAAATGACTCATGTAAAATTAAGAGACGGCGAATCTATTGACGGAATGTTAAAAAGATTTCAGTCTATGATGCAAAGATCAGGGATTATGAGAGAATTAAGAGATAGACAATATTTTCGATCTCGACAAGAAAATAGAAGATTAGAAGCCCAGAGAAATGCTCGAAGATCAAACAAAAGAATCTACCGAAATTATTAAATTACAAATTAACCTACTAATATCTTAGATAAATCAAATGGTTCTTCAAGATATAATTTATGATATTAATAAGTCTAGGAGGCTTATTAATTACTTAGAACAATTAGAAAAATCATACATTTCAGATTTGGAATGTAAATCATACCTTATTCCGATACTCTCCAAATTAATTAGTGTAACTTCTAAAAATGACATACTAATTATTTCAACCTCAGAAAATTCTTGTACGGAAATTTTAAATTGGATCAACAATTTAACAGGTAATTTTGAAAACACTTTATTTTTCCCTCAAAAAAAAGAACATAGTAATTCATCGAAAAATAAAGAAAGATTTGAATTTATATCTCATTTTCGCAAAACCTCCTCAAATAAAATAATAACTTCCACTCTTAATTCTGCGTTAGAATCATTGCCATCACCATCAACATTAAAATCTAAATCTATCAAACTTAACACACAGGATTCAATTAACCTAAATTCTTTGTCTCAAAAATTAACTTCAATAGGTTTTGAAAATAAAAACCATCAAATTGAATTCAAAGGAGAATACACTATTAGAGGTGGAATTCTTGATATTTTTAGTTATGACTATGAGAATCCCATTAGAATTGAATTATTTGGAAACAACATAGAATCAATCAGAGAATTTGATCTAAACACACAAATCAGTTTAAATGAATTAAAGCAAGTTAATATCGAAGCTATAAATTTTAATTTAGACTCTGATTATGATAACCAAACTTCTCTTTTTGAATTTTTAAATCCCAAAACTATAATTATATTAGATAATCCTGATCTGATATTTCAAAATCTTGAAGACCACATCTCAAATAATATTGCACTAAATAATACTACAGAAAAATATATCAATGAATTTTCTGTTAAAGAAATCAAATCACTAATCTATAAATTCAAAACAATAAATATTACTCCTTGGAAAACAAAACAAACTCTAAATGCAGAATCTTTATTTGAAATTTCAAGCATACCGGTAATTTCTTCTCCAATTCAAAATAACAAACATTTCACTCCATTAAATGATTTCAAGGGTAAAATAATAATACAAACCAGTTATATAAATCGAACTAAAGAATTAATTAACAACACAAAATTAATGTCACAAAATATTGAAGTTCAATATACTCCCCCGTATAAATCAACGCCTGGATTTATTTATAAAAATACTATGCTGATCGGTGATAGGGAATTATATGGAACAAAATACGCACCTACACATTTCAAAAACATAACTAAAGAAATTATTATTAATGATGAAGTTAAACCTGGTGATTATGTAGTTCATTATGATCATGGAGTAGGTAAGTTTATTGATTTTGGGAAACCACCTAAAACAAAAACAAAAGAAGATTTTATGATAATAGAATATTCTAATGAAGATAAACTATATGTCCCACTTGGACAGATACACAAAATATCACCATATATAGCCCCTACAAACAAAACTCCCAAACTTAATTCGCTGGGTAGTGAAAAATGGACAAAATCAAAACAAAAAGCACAGGAATCAGCTTTAAAATGGGCAAGAGAATTATTAACAATTTATGCAGAAAGAGAGTTAAGTCCTGGTATTAAATTTAATAAAGACAGTGACTGGGAAAAAGATTTAGAAGGAAGTTTCCCATTTAAAGAAACTCCTGATCAATTGTCAGCAATAAATTTAGTTAAAAATAAAATGGAAAACAAAAACCCGATGGATGTTTTGATTTGCGGAGATGTTGGGTTTGGAAAAACTGAAGTAGCGATAAGAGCTGCATTTAAAGCTGTATGCAATGGCAAACAAGTAGCAGTCATTTCTCCTACTACAATATTAACTCAGCAGCACTATGAAACTTTTAGAAATAGAATGTCAGCTTTTCCGGTTAGCATAGAATATTTGAGTAGATTCAAATCTAACAAAGATCAAAAAGTAATTATTGAAAATATAAATAGTGGTAGCTTAGATATATGTATCGGAACACACAGGTTAATACAAAATGATATTAAATTTAAAAATATAGGATTACTGATTATTGACGAAGAACAAAGATTCGGAGTTAAACAAAAAGAAAATATAAAATCAAAATACCCTAATATCGATATTATAACTATGACAGCAACTCCAATCCCTAGAACTCTATATATGGCAATTTCGGGAATAAAAGATTTATATAGTATAAATACACCGCCAGAACAAAGACTTCCAGTAGAAACAATAATTAATGAATATGATGAAAATTTAATTAAGGAATCCATAACACGCGAATTAAACAGAGGAGGTCAAATATTTTTCTTACATAACAGAGTTGAAACTATTCACATTATTTTAAAACAACTTAAAAATTTAATTCCAAATGCAAATATAAGCCTAGCACATGGACAAATGAATGAATTCGAATTAGAAAAAACAATGATAGATTTTGCCAACAAAAAAATTGACATATTATGCTGTACGACGATTATTGAGTCAGGTTTAGATCTACCGAATGTTAATACATTAATTGTGAATAATGCTCATAGATTTGGGTTATCACAACTATATCAATTAAGAGGCAGAGTAGGAAGAAGCGAAAAGCAAGGATTTAGTTACTTTTTAATTCCTAAATATGCTCGCCTTACTTTTGAATCTCAAAAAAGACTACAAGCGCTTGAAGAATCTGTTGAGCTTGGCTCTGGATATAAAATTGCAATGAGAGACTTGGAAATTAGGGGTGCTGGTAATATTTTAGGTAAGGAACAAAGTGGATACGTAATATCTATAGGGTTACATCTTTATTCAAAACTCATTTCTGAAGCTAAAAATATGTTAATTAAAAATGAAAAACCGTTAATAAATGATTTTGATTTGGATTACGAAATACCAAATATACAATTAAATCTCCATCTTGAATTTGGAGACGATTATATTTCTGAACAAAAAATTAAATTTGAATTATATAAACGTTTAAATTTATGTCAAAGTATCCAAGAAGTAGATATTGTAAAAAAACAAATTATAGACAGATATGGAAAGCTAAATCCTGAAGGAGAAAATGTTATTTATAATTCTTTAATACAAATTTTGGCTAAAAATAGCAGTATAAAATCAATAATCAAAAAAAGAGATAATATTCATATAGAATTTAATAAACTTTCACTTGATAAAAGTCTTATCATTACCAAATTAGATAACGAAATTTCATTTAAATCAAACAAAGTAATAATTAATATTAATGAAAATTGGAAAGACAAACTTATGCAACTTCTTACAAAATTAAGCAAATCTGATGAGTAATATTTTATCATTACTACCTTTGTTCAGCGCATTTACCTGGGCAATCTCAGGAACAATACTCAAAAAATATAAAATTAAAAACTTATATCTTTTTCCTGCATTTGAAAGCTGTATTTCATTTTTAGTTTTATCATTTATGAACTTTTATTTACAAAGATGGGATGTCTTTTTCTCATATGACACAAATATATATATTTTACTTATTTCAGGATATACACTCAGTGCTTTAGGGATGATGATATATATACAAGCAATTCAAAGAACTGAGCTAGGCATAGTATTTACTCTTGCAACAAGTATACAAGTCCTCATCATCGCAATTTTAGACAAATATATAAATCTTTTACAATTCAGTTCCCTATTCACGATTGGAGCTATCAGTATAATATTAGGAGTTATTGCTATAAATTATACTCAATTAAAATCTTTATCAAAAAAACAACAAAGTACAACTAGTTTAATTGGATTAATTGCCAGTTTATTATGTGGAACTTTTTGGGCCTTAAATGCATTCATAGCTGACCGAGCATTAAATGACTCTTCAGTGATTGATGCAACTATGATACGAACAATATTAACATTTATATATTTTGTTCCTATTAATTTCTTTCAATACAATCAAATAAAACTAACAACTTCAAAGTCAGAAATAAAATACCTAATTATTGCAGCCTTATTTGTAACAATCTCCATGTTAATCTGGAATAGTTCATTGAAAGTAAACACCGGATCTTGGACAACAGTACTATCAAGCTCAGCACCCATATTTGCTTTGACATTGGGTTATATATTTTTAAAAGAAAAATTGAAATCTAATGAATTAACTGGAATATTTATTTGTTTAATTGGAGTTTTATTAATTATATTGAGTGAATAACAATCTAATAAAATCTTCTAAATTAGTCACTTTCAAATTTTCATAATTAACATGACTATTTTCTCTATCCAGTAATACCGGAGTCATTCCAGCATTACTTGCCCCTTCAACATCAGATAAAATCTGATCTCCAACATATATAGCTTCTTCAGGTTTTATGTTTAGTTTAGATAAAGCTAAGTTAAATATTTGGGGATCTGGTTTTTCAACATTTGCTTCTTTTGAAGTTACGCAAATATCCATATATTCAGACAATTTAAACTCATTAAGAAGTTCACTCCCTAATTTGTCCATATTTGAAATTAATCCTAATTTAAAATTTAATGATTTTAATTTTATTAATGAATCAATAACATCAGGATATAAAACCATAGAATATGATACCTGTTGTAATTCTTTAAATATTTTTTTACACAAATCTAAATTAACATCAAGTGCATCTCCGGACAAAACTAATTGCTCGTATCTAGCAAAAAACATTTCTTTTTCAATTTGATTCATAGATCTCACAGGTTTAACCGCATTTTGTTCAGCCATAAATTTATCGGCAAGAAAATATCCTTTTGAAACACCTTGCTGAGTTAAAAACAAATTATATTTTTTGACAACCTGAGATTGAATTAAAAACCTTGAAGGCTCAAAACCTGCCAACGTGCCATATAAATCAAATAATACTGCTTTAATTTTCATTCAAATATGATATCACTAATTAAAAATTAATCATTAACTATAAAATATGAAATCTGGAAAGCTTCCAAATAAAATTCTATCAAATTTACTTGAAAGTTTAAAAAATACTGACGAGAGAGTAATTGTTGGTCCATCCGTGGGAGAAGACGCATCTGCTATAGATATGGGAGATAAATATATACTAGTAAAAACTGACCCCATTACATTTACATCAGATAACCTAGGTTGGTATTTAGTTAACATCAACTCAAATGACATTTTTACTATGGGCGGAACACCCAAATGGTTACTCACAACATTGCTATTCAACCCTGAAATTAAAAAATCAAAAATCAAAGAAATTTTTGAAGATATAAAAAAATCCTGCTCAATAATGAATATTGCATTGGTGGGTGGTCACACGGAAATAACACCTGAAGTTAATTCTCCAATTGCAATAGGTTGCTTAATTGGCGAAGTTGATAAAAATATGTTACTAAGAACATCAGGAGCAAATATAAATGATGATATATTGATTACAAAACATATAGGATTAGAAGGGACATCTATATTAGCTAGTCATCTTAAAAATAAAAAATCAGGCATTGATCCAAATATAATCAATAGTGCAATTAAATTCTTACATGAACCTGGTATAAGCGTGATGAAAGAATCTAAAATAGCGATAAAAAATAAAATGGCTACTAGCATGCATGACCCTACTGAAGGTGGTCTTATAACAGGACTAGAAGAAGTTGCTATAGCTTCTAAAAATGGAATGCTTATTGATGTAAATAAAATACCTATAAAAACTGAAACAGCGATTATTTGTGATAAATTAAATATTGACCCTCTTGGACTAATTTCATCCGGAAGCCTTGTAATCACATGTAATCCTAATAACACTGCTAATTTAATTAAGTTAATATCTGATTTAAAAATCAATGTTTCAAAAATAGGCAAAATAACTGAACAAAATAAAGGGTTAAAAATAATAAACGATAAAACAATAACTGATTTTCCAAAATTCGAAAGGGACGAAATTGCTAGATACTTTGAATCAAACTAAATTACCTCAAAAATCTGATGTGGTTATTATTGGGGGAGGAATCATTGGATCTTGTATTGCCATGTACCTTACCCAGCAAGGGTTCAACTCAATAACATTGCTTGAAATGAATTCCCTTTCTTCTGGATCAACTCATAAATCAGGTGCAATGATAAGAGAGTTCTATCAAAACGATTTTTTAATAGAAATGGCAAAAGAATCAAGACACCTATTCGAACAAACCGATATAAAAATAAATAACAATGGTAGAATTTACTTGTTTTCAGAAGAAAATAAAGAATCAGTAGAAAAAAATGTTAAATTAAACCAAAAATTAGGAGTTGAACTTGAAATTTTATCTGAACAACAAATTCAGAATTTCATTCCTGATATAAAAATGAATAATATTAAGATAGGATTCTACGAACCTAATGCTGGTTATGTTGATTCTGTTGAATCAACTTATTATTTTGCAAATCAAGCAATGAAAAATGGTGTGAAAATTTTTACACATACTAAAGCGGAATCTATTCAATTAGCAAAAAGCAAAATAACATCTGTTATAACCAATAAAGGAAACATACAAACTTCAAAAGTAATTAATGCTACAGGGGCATGGTCTAATTACATAAACAAATCAGTTGACGAAAGCTTACCTATATTTGCTCTCAGAGTCCAACAAGCTCTTTTAAAGTCATCTTCATATTTCAAGCCTGTAAAGCAATGCTTAATGGACTATGTAAATGGAACTTACATGAGACCCGATAAAGATAATATTTATATAGTAGGAGAAGAACTAGGATTTGAAAATAGTGATATTGTTTCACCCGATTATTATAATCAATCTTCTGATTCCGATGTTATCAAAAACTATAAATCTAAGATTGAGGACCGATTACCAAATTTCAAAGAATCTATACTAAAAGGTGGACATGCAGCATTGTATGACATGACACCTGATGGAAATCCAATCATAGGTAAATCACATAAAGTAGAAGGGTTATATTATGCTACAGGATTTAGTGGTCATGGGTTTAAATTAGCACCTATAGTAGGTAAATTATTAGCAGATTTAGTAGCTGATAAAAAAAAGAATTCTTTAATTGATCGATTCAATCTTAGTAGGTTCACAATTAACAAACTTATTATGCCTCAATACCCATTTAAAAATATTGTCAATTAAAATATAAAAAATCTTATATAGACAATAGTTTGGTATTCTTCTATAATTTTGTATCTATCTAAATATAAATATTATTTAGAGCCGAGGTGGTGGAATTGGTAGACACGCAGTGTTGAGG
>CETM01019260.1_pt1 | contig 11125 bp, 9 predicted proteins | sample 361451 | NCBI WGS metagenome assembly CETM01 (sample SAMEA2622690, study PRJEB7988) | marine metagenome | isolation source: saline water (ENVO:00002010), including
AATAAAATTATAGGAAATGGTTTAGATTTATTACATTGAATCAATGTAAGTGCATTAAAAAGTTCATCTAGTGTTCCAAATCCACCTGGCATAATTACAAACCCTTTTGAGTATTTTTGAAAGATCAATTTTCTTATAAAAAAATAATCAAATCGTAAAAGATAATCCTCATCAACATACTTATTTGTATATTGTTCAAAAGGTAGATTAATTCTTAAACCAACGGATGTTCCATCATTTTCTTTAGCACCTTTATTACCTGCTTCCATTATTCCTGGTCCAGCCCCTGTAATTACTCCAAAACCTAATTTTGTTAACATTTTTGCAATATCAACTGTCAATTTGTAATATTTATTATTTTCCTTTATCCTAGCTGAACCAAATATTGAAACAGATGGACCTAATTTTAATAACTTTTCAAAACCACCAACGATTTCTGAATTATATTTTAATATTCTCCATGAATCTTCTGTTTTTTTTGAATTCCATTTTAATTTCATAACGATACATTTTAAAACATTTTTCTATAAAAAACGTTATATTTAAAGTTCAATTAAATAATTTTTTATGAAAAAGTTTAAATTTTATCAATTTTTTTCTATTGTATGCCTATTCTTTTTGATTGTTTCTTGTAATGAGACGAATGATTTATTTGTCTTGGATGGAGAGGATCCAAAAGATTTACAGGTTTTTGAGTTAGATAATGAATATTTAGCTGAAGAAGCTCATGACTACATAGATTTTAATTATCCTTCAATTGGATTAGATAAATCCTATATATTGATTGGTAAAAAGTCCTTTGGTTTTGAGGCTGTGTTACTAAATACAGAAAGCCTTTCTTTTGACGAAGGAGGACAATACAAGTTCAATAGAAAAGAAAAATCATCCAAAGAAAACTTAAAAAATGGTAAAAATGGGAAATGTGATTCTAAATGTAAATCACCTAGAGATAAGGTTGAATGGATTAAACTGTCTGATCTTCCTAATGGTGTTGTTGATTACCTTCATAAAGAGTATTTAGATAGCATGTTTAACGGAAACTATGTATTGGATTCAGTTGCAAAAGCTGGAAAAATTATTGGTTTGAAAGATAAAGATGCTGATAGTAAATCAACATATTATGTTGTACATGTGAAAGAATTAAAAGGTATATTATACTTTAATGATAAAGGTGAGTTTCTTAAAATTCATAAACCTAAGTTTAAGAGACATTGTAAAAAATTACGTCATCTAGACTTATTAAAATCAATAAAGTTATATGTCGAAGAAAATCATCCTGATCATTATATTGTTCATGCTAGAAAAGTAAGAACAAAAGGTGGAAATGTATTTTTCTTAGTTAAACTAGTATCATCTGACAAACAGAATTTTGTGGTATTGAAATTTGATAAAGACGGGGTTTTAGTTACTAGTTAATAAATAAACAGTCATAAAAAAAACTCTAACTCATTAGTTAGAGTTTTTTTTTATTATTTTATGAATTGGAATTGTAAAAATACATGGAAAAGTGCTTCAATAAATACTCTATGGTGTTTAATTGGATGTTCAATTGGTGATTTTGGTACTATTTTATTTTTTCAATATTCTGAGTATGAGTTACCTGTTCATTACATAATGACTCTTGCAATAATAAATGGAATAATAACCTCAATTATTTTAGAAACAATTATTCTTAGCTTTTCTCAACCATTAAAGATAGCATTTAAAACTGCTATTGGTATGTCAATAATTAGCATGATAGGAATGGAGTTTGCAATGAATTTAGTAGATTATCTAATGACTGGTGGTGCTATAATTAATATTTATACTATTTTTCCTATGCTGTTAGCCGGATTTTTTACTCCATTACCTTATAACTATTACAGGCTTAAGAAATTCAATCAATCCTGTCATTGAATTAATTTATAATCTCTTTAAATTGTATTGCGGTGCCTCCTCCTGCTGCTAAAAATATATCTAATTTTGAATTTTTATTAACCTCTATTGATTTAATGTGATATTCCATTTGATTATTTTTCCAGTTTGTATTTTTTGTATCACTATAAATGGTAGCTAAATAATTTCTATTTTCTTTTAAAAAATCAAGAGAGATCGTAAAATTTCTTTTATTTTCATTTGTAATACTACCTAAGTACCAATCTTCAGAATTTAATTCCTTTCTTGCAATTGTTACATATTCTCCAATTTTACTATTAATTATTTTTTTCTTTTCCCATATAACTGGTACTTGTTTAATGAATTTAAAAGCATCGTAATGACTTTGATAATGTTTTGGTAGATCTGCAGCCATTTGCATAGGTGAATAATATACCACATATAAAGCTAGTTCCTTTGCCAATGTAGATGGGATTATAGCATTCTCATCTATTACATTTGATCCAGGACTTACATATCTAAAATTATTTAATTTAAAAACACCTGGAGTATAATCCATAGGGCCTGAAAGTAATCTAGTAAATGGAAGTACGGTTGCATGATTTACTCCATTAGAAGAAAATCCATTAAATTCCTGGCCTTTAGCCCCTTCTCTAGAAATATAGTTTGGATATTTTCTTCTAATACCAGTATCTTTAATAGGTTCATGTGTAATAATATTTAATTTATATTTTGCAGCTAGTTGTATAACTTTTCTAAAGTGTCTTATCATATATTGTCCGTGATGCCATTCTTTTACTATTTTTCCGTCTTTATTTTTTCTTTTGATGTTTTTACTTACATCGTTTACATAGCCGGTTTTAATATTTTTTATCCCATATTTATTATAAAATTTAAAAGCATTTTCAAGTTGAGCTTCATAATTTTCAATTTGACCACCAGTTTCATGATGTCCAACTAAAAATACATTTCTTTCTTTTCCATATTTATATATTTTATCTATATCAAAATCAGGTTGAGTTTCAGTAAAACTAAATTTTTTACCGTCTCCTCTACAACACCATTCTGGATGCCATCCTTTATTCCATCCTTCAACCAACAAACCTTCAAATCCATTTTTAGAAGCAAAATCAATATATTCTAAAACTTTTTTAGTATTAGCTCCATGATTCTTAGATGGCCACCAAGTTGATTCATTGGTTCCTATCATTTCCCACCAAATACCCATATATTTTCCAGGTTTCACCCAAGAAAAATCTTCTAAACTGTCAGGATCTTCATTTAAATTAAGAATCAAATTTGAATTTAATAAATCAGAACTGTTATTAGATATTTGAATAGTTCTCCATGGGGATATAATTTTTTCATTTGCTCTTACTTTAATTCCATCTGACCAAGGATATAATTCTGCTTCAATAAGTCCTTTACCACGAGGAGCGAGGGTCATACTAGAATAATCATTAAGATTTGCTTCGTGAATACTTATAAGAATACCATTTTCTTTTTTAATGGTTAAAGGAGTATGAGCAGCATCTATTCCAATAGAATCATATCTAATGTCTTCGACCATTTTTGAATATGTATTTTTTGAAATATCATCAATTGCTGTTTTGGCATATAAAAATTCATATCTCCTATATGAAAATGCAGGAATCCACCATGCAGTATCTTTTTTTGAAAGTTTAAATTCAGTTTTTTCATCTAAAATATTGTAATTATTAATACTTTCTTGATTTTCAATTTCATACCTAAAACCAACACCATCATTAAAAACTCTGAATGTTATTTTTAACTTTTTATTATTTTGATCTAATTCTACTGATAGTTCATTATAATTATTTATTATTTCTTTTTCTTCTCCAAATATTGTATTCCATTTAGAATTATGGCTTTTAATATTTGTATTGATTATTTTAAAGTTTCTGTCTAAATTTCCATTTCCATCCAACACGATTCCCAATTTTGAATAATCTATTATAAGATTATTATTTTTAACTATTTTGTAAAAAGGAACACCATTTTTTATACTAAATTCTAATTTAATTTTATTATCTGGAGAACTTATATTATAAAGGTTTTGATAATTATTACAAGAGATAAATAGTAAAACGAATATTGTATGAATGTATTTTATCAATTTTTTCTTAATTATTATTGTACATTAAATTTTGTAAAGCTAATGAAAATTTATTTCTTAATATTTATGTATTTTTTTACATTACCATTGTATTCTCAGAGTTATCTTGAATTAAAAAAACTAGGTAAAAAAAGAAAAATTGAATTTTTTTCTGGAGAGGAAATTAGATTTAAAATTAAAAACGATGAAAATTTTTCTATGGCAAGAATTACTGGAATTTATGATGATTATATTAATTTTAATAATATAAGAGTTAATATTGATGATATTGAATTGATCGATATAAGACATAAAAGCTCTAATACATTTAAAGGTATTGGATATATAATATCTGGTACAAGTTTAGGTTTTTTTGCTATAGATATTATAAATCTGAGTGTAGTTCAAAAGAATACTCTAAAAAGATCATTTAATGAAAAAATTGGAATTACTTCTTTATCAGGAATTTTTTTAGGAATATCCATTACTTTTATTAAAAAAAAATATTTTAAAAATAAAGGCTTGAATAGAATTAGATCAAAAACAATTTTTTAACATGAGAAATTATTTAATTATTTTTTCAATATTATTTTTTTCCTTTTTTATTTCATCATTGGTTTCGGAAAATACCTTAATGATAGATGGATTTTATGCAATTTTTTATAGTTGCTTGATAATTTATGCCATGCAATGGGCTGGGTTTTTTCCATCATTTTATTTCAAAACTGAGCATTATTACGATTTAATTGGATCTTTTTCTTTTATTATTTCAATATTATTCTGTTTTATAATTAGTAATAATAATTTCAATTTAGAGATTGATACAAGAGATATATTTTTTTTATTAGCAATTTTAATTTGGACATTACGTTTGGGGTTATTCCTATTTTTAAGAGTAAAAAGAGATAAAAAAGATGTAAGGTTTGATAAAATAAAAAAATCATTTTCAACTTTTTTTATGGTATGGCATTTACAAGGTTTATGGGTTTTTATATGTACCCTGCCTGCTATTATTTCTATTTACTCAGATACATCAGTTGAGCTTGGCTTCTATTTCTATTTAGGATTTTTTTTATGGATTATTGGTTTTTTATTTGAAACCATTGCTGATCATCAAAAATATCTTTTTAAGAAAAATAAATTAAATAAAAACAAATTTATTTCTAGTGGTCTTTGGTCTATTTCAAGACACCCTAATTACTTTGGGGAAATAATATTGTGGTTAGGAATATACATTGTGTCATTTCCAACTTTATCTGGATTACAACATTTAGCTATTATTTCACCTTTATTTGTATATATTCTTTTAACAAGAATTTCTGGAATAAATTTATTAGAAGAAATAGGAGATAGGAGGTGGGGGAGTAATACTGAATATAAAAATTATAAGAAAAACACCCCAATTCTTTTTCCGAAATTATTTTAATTTTATTATTATAACACCACTGCTACCTCTAAACCCATATCTTTGAAGTTCTGTAGGTTCTTTTAATACACTAATTGTTTTAATATCATTTGGATCTATCATGTTATATACAAGGGAATAATCATTTCCTACTGGGGAATTATTAATATAAAATAATGGCCCTTGTTGATTTAAGATACTATTTATTCCTCTAATAGATATTTTAGCATTGCTACCATTTCCTGTAATTTGAATACCAGGAAATCTTCTTAGTTGATTTGTAAGGCTTATACTCTCACTTCTATAACCTTTATTTTTTTCATCATCAATATTATTAGATGTATTTATTTGAGATATTGAAGAACATGAAAATAATAAAATAATTAAGAATAAATTTCTCATGGGATTAGTAATATTTTTCCTTTTACTTTTCTATTTACTACATAATTTAAAGCCTTTTTAGCATCTTTTAATAAAAATTTTTTATCAATATGTATATTTAATTTTTTATTTTTTATCCATTTTAAAATGGTATTAAAGTTTCTAGCATTAGCTGAAGGATTTTTTCTGAAAAATAGACCCCAAAATACTCCAATTATTTGGCATCCTTTCAGTAAAACTAGATTTAAAGGAATTTTTGGTATTTGTCCTGCAGCAAAGCCAACAACCAAAAATCTGCCTTTCCAAGCTATAGATCTTAAAGCAGGTTCAGAAAATTTATCACCAACAGGATCATAAATAATATTAGCTCCTATTCCTTTTGTCAAACTTTTTACTTTTTCTTTAATATCATCTTTTGAATAATTAATGCAATAATCTGCTCCTATTTCTTTACAATAATCTAATTTTTCTTTTGAAGATGCAGCTGCTATTACTATTGCACCCAATTGTTTAGCTATTTGTATAGCCGCTGTGCCTACACCACCAGACGCTCCTAATATAAGAATTACCTCATTTTTTTTAATTTTTGCTCTGTCAACTAATGCATGGAATGATGTTCCATAATTAACCATGGATGCGGCGGCATCTTCATAACTTATACCATTTGGTATTTTGAAAGTATTTGAGCTCATTACTATTGCTTCTTCTGAAAATCCACCCCATGTTGAACCTGCAAAAACTTTATCTCCAACCTTAAAATTTTTAACATTTTCACCAACTTTTTTTATTATACCCGATACTTCCCCACCTGGAGAAAAAGGCAATTCTGGCTTAAATTGATATTTTCCTTGGACAATTAATATATCAGGAAAATTTACTCCAGCAACTTTAACTGATATCAATATTTCATCTTTTTTTGGTGTTGGAGATTTAATTTTTTCATACTTCAGTGAAATATTTGATGAATATTTATGACATAAAATAGCTTTCATTTTTTTCTATAGTATTCAAAAAATAATATTAAAGGAATTAATAAAATTAACATTAAAGAAGAAAATTTAGTAATTAGATTTCCATATACATATGATTTTGGCTCAAATTTTATTTCTATAATATTTTCTCCTGCAGGAACTTCTAACCCCCTCAAAACATAATTAACTCTAATAAAATTAGATTTTTGATTATTAATGGATACTTCCCATCCTTTTGGATAATAAATCTCAGAAAAAACCAGAAAAGAACTTTCTTTATTAGATGTTCTATAAATCATATGATATGGTTTATATGATTGAAAAGTTATTTCTCCTGTTGAGTTATATTGATTTTTTAAATTTGGAAATTTTGAATTGTCAACAATAGCTATATTTTTAAGATCTTTATTTATTAAACTTTCAATTTCTTCTTTAGGGTTATTAACTTTTTCTAGCTTACTTATAAACCAGGCTTTTCCAAACGAAAAATTATTTTTTATAACTCCATTAGATGTATTGTTAAATTTCAAATACCCTACATTTAACATGTTAATAATACCAAGTTTACTAAAATCAGTTGATCTATTTTGAATTAATTTAATTATATCTTTTATCTCATTAGAGATTCCAATTTCAATCAAATCTTGATATCTTCTCAACTTTGCACCATGATATCCACCTATTGATTGATGATGATAAGACGTTATTGCCTCATTAAAAGAGTTTTGAAGATTTAAAACTCTTTCATTGGACAAGTTACTATTTAGTATTTTTTTATCTGCTTCAGACATTGTAAAATTTTCTATATTTTTTCTCATGAATGAATTTTCTTTTATAAATCTATTATTGATTAGACCCATATCAATAATTGAAATAAATATTAATATTATCATTAAAAATCTTGATTTTAATTTTTCAATTAAGTGCAAGTAAATACATCCTGTAAAAATCAATACAAAAATTAAATTTCTTATTGTATCATATATTAACATATCCTTTCTATCAGCTATTAGGTTGGTTATAAACCATTTAGGCAGGTTTTTTAGGTTTTCATCTACAGCACCAGAATAACTTAAAAAATTTGAAATAATTAAAATTAAAATAAAAAAAACTACTGTTAATAATATAGATTTTTTAAAAATCTTAATATTTTTTTTATTCGGTTTTGATAGTAATTTTTCAAGTGAAATCATTCCCATTAGTATAATTGAAAAAATTGAAATTATAATAATAAATGTAACTGATCGGAATTTGTTATATGCTGGAAAATATTCAAATAAAAAAGAATTTAAAATTTCAAAATTATTTCCCCAACTCAAAATAACACCTAGCGATGTTAAAATAATTAACCAAATTTTTTCTCTTGATTTAAGTATAAATGAACCAAATATTATAAAAAATAATGATAATGCACTAGCATAATATGGAGCTGTGAAGGGTTGATTACCCCAATAAGTGGGAATTTTTTTTAATTGTTCTTTAGTTTGTTGTCTTCCAATATTATTATTTAAAAATGCTTTTCCAAGGTTTGATGTTATTTCTAATTCTTGTTGACTTGATCCACCTAATATATTAGGGATAACTAATGTTAAAGGTTCAAAAATTCCATTACTATATTGGAATGCATAGTCTTTACTTAATCCTTTTTCATTAGATTGAATTTCTGAAGGCCCCCTAATTGAATATTTACTATATTCTGCTATAGACCATAATTCTCCAAAAAAAGTTCCAATTGAAATCATTGCTGATATAGTTAGGATTCCAATATTCATTAAGTCTTTTTTTAAATTATTATTCTGATATGAGTAAATCAAAAAACTAATTCCATAAATAAGAAGTATAAGTAAAGTATAATATGTGATTTGAAGATGATTTACTCTTATTTGTAATGCTAAAGATATCATTGTAATCAAAAAGCCAAGTTTAATATTTTTTGTTAGTCCAAGATGCACACCAGCTAGTATAAGAGGAATAAATGCAATTGATCCAATTCTAGCATTATGTCCAGCTAATATTCCAATAATCATATATGATGATAAAGTAAACATTATTGAGCCAATAATAGAAAGAGAAATTCTTACCTTAAAAACTAAAAGCATTATATAAAAGGAAATAAAAGAAATAAAAACATAGTTAATAGGGTGCGGAATCCCTAAACTAACAATTTTATGAATTCCTAATATTAAATTATTGTCCCATTTAACATCAATTAAATAAGCTGGCATGCCAGAAAACATGGAATTTGTCCATAAAGGTTCATCTCCGGTTTTATCTCTAAAATCTTTAATTTCCTTTGAAGAACCTTTCCATTGCTCAATATCGTGTTGATTAACTATTTTATCTTCAAAAAATATAGGGTTAAATACATAAACTGTGATTGACAGAAATAAAATAATGGACAGAAAATGATATAAAATTTCTTTTTTTTTTATCATAATTACTTTCTTGTGAATATCTTAAATAATTAATAATAATAAAAATTCTATTTAATTTAAATCTAATAGAAAAGCATCAATTATTATGATTATTAGTATTTTTACATATGTTTGAAAATTTAAGTAATAAATTAAATAGAGCCTTTAAAGTATTAAAAGGACAAGGTAAAATTACTGAGGTTAATGTTGCATCAACTGTAAAAGAAATTAGACGAGCATTAATCGATGCTGATGTTAGTTATAAAGTAGCAAAAGAGATTACTTTAAATATCAAAGAAAAAGCTTTAGGTCAAGACGTTCTTATTTCAGTATCACCTGGTCAATTAATGACTAAGATTGTTGCAGATGAGTTATCAGTTTTAATGGGAGAAAAATCTGAAGAGATTAATCTTTCAGGAAATCCAAATATTATTTTGATTTCTGGTCTTCAAGGATCAGGTAAAACGACTTTTTCAGGAAAACTTGCTTATTATCTAAAAAAACAAAATAAAAAATCTTTGCTTGTTGCTTGTGATGTTTATAGGCCTGCAGCCATTGAACAATTACATGTTTTAGGAAAACAAATTGATGTTGAAGTTTTTTCTGATGAAAAATTAAAATCACCTTTAAATATTGCAAAAAAGGCAATTAAACATGCAAAGAAGTCAGGAATTAAATCTGTAATAATCGATACTGCAGGGAGATTAGCTATTGATGAAAAAATGATGAAAGAAATTGAAGGTTTGAAGAAAAACCTTAATCCTTCTGAAACTTTATTTGTTGTTGATTCAATGATTGGCCAGGATGCTGTAATTACTGCTAAAATTTTTAACGAAAGAATTGATTATGATGGTGTCATACTTACAAAGTTAGATGGAGATTCAAGAGGAGGAGCCGCTTTATCAATTAGACGAGTTGTTGATAAGCCTATTAAATTTATTAGTACAGGTGAAAAATTAGATGCTTTAAATGTTTTCCATCCAGATAGAATGGCAAAAAGAATCCTCGGGATGGGAGATGTTTTGAGTTTAGTTGAAAGAGCTCAACAAAATTTTGATGAAGAGGAAGCAAGAAGAATGCAAAAGAAAATGCTTCAAAATACTTTTGGTCTTGATGACTTTCTATCTCAACTTCAAAAAATTAAAAAGATGGGAAATATCAAAGATTTGGTTGGTATGATTCCTGGGATGAGTAATAAAATTAAAGATGTAGAAATGGACAATGAGTCATTTAAACCAATTGAAGCCATAATTAACTCAATGACTCCAGGAGAAAGATCAAATCCTGAAATATTAAATGGTATTAGAAAAAAAAGAATTGCTTTGGGTAGTGGTAGTTCAGTTCAAGAAGTTAATCAATTGCTAAAACAATTTAATCAAATGAAAAAAATGATGAAAATAATGAAAAAAAGTGGGCCATCTGGTATGATGTCAGCTTTAGGTATAAATAAATAAAGCTATAAATACATCACTTTTTTTATTGCTTTTAGAGTTTTTTCAACATTTGGAACTATTCCTTCAATTAAAGTAGGCGCATAATGAAAAGGAACATCTTCAGAAGTTATTCTGTAAATTGGAGCATCTAAATAATCAAAACCAAATCTTTGAATGTGATGACTTAATTCTGATGAAATTGAAGCTAATGGCCATGCTTCTTCAATAATTACTACTCTATTAGTTTTTTTAACTGAGTTAATTATAGTGGAATAATCAATAGGTCTAACAGATCTTAAATCAATTAATTCTACACTAATATTCATTTTTTTTGCTTCATTTAAAGCATTTTCAGCAACTTTCATCATTTTACCAAATGAAATTAATGTTAAATCATTTCCTTCTTTAACTATATTACATTTTCCTATAGGCAAAAGGTATTCTTCTTCAGGAACATTTCCTTTATCTGAATACATTAATTCTGATTCCATAAATATTACTGGGTCATTATCTCTTATTGAAGATTTTAA
>CETM01204566.1_pt1 | contig 11124 bp, 8 predicted proteins | sample 361451 | NCBI WGS metagenome assembly CETM01 (sample SAMEA2622690, study PRJEB7988) | marine metagenome | isolation source: saline water (ENVO:00002010), including
GCAACGTACTTGGGTCAGGATGGAGCTTCTAAAGTAGCCGCCGTTAATATAGGTAAACGACCGACGTTTTCAGATGGAACTAAATCAGTTGTTGAAGCTCATCTACTGGATTTTGAGGGCAACTTATACGGAGATGACGCCACTATCACCTTCCATAAAAGAATTCGCTCTGAAAGAAAATTTGCCGGACTGGAAGAATTCCAGCTTCAGTTAGAAATTGATCTAACTAAAATAAGGGAATTATTAACCTAATCACCTCCTAACAAGTTGGGTTTTCTAACAGGCAAGGTAACCTTTTCTATGTCACAAAAGTGATATTTTGCCTGACTGAGCGGTAATCGCCATGAAGGCAGGGTCAGAAACCCAAAGGAAATAAATGGCAGCAAATCTCAAACCCAAAAATGAAACTATCGAAGAGCACAGACTTCATGACTCTGATACAGGATCCCCTGAAGTTCAGATAGCTCTACTAACTGACAGAATTAATCATCTGACTGAGCATCTCAAATCACATAAAAAGGATCATCACAGTCGAAGAGGACTCTTGATGCTCGTCGGTCGACGACGAAGAATGCTTGACTACGTCAAGGATAACGACATCGAACGCTATAGAAATATCATTGCAAAATTAGGATTGCGACGTTAAAGCCAACCTTTGGTGTAGAATTTAAGAAACCAAATAAGGTAACTGAAAACCAACATCGAAAATTTTGGCTGCCAGTTGAAAGCGCCTAAATACTTAGACGCTTTCAACTGGGAAGCTGAACTCCGATGTTGACGCCCATAGGATCGACCTTGGGCGAAATAATTCGAGGTATATCCTCAAAAGGAGTTAAACATGGCTGATGCCATAGTAGTAAGCGGCGCAATCGGTGCCGATGATAAAATAATGAAACTTGAAACTGGAGTACTAGCCAGCCTAGCCAACGGGGCAGTAGTCGTAAGCGTAGGAAAGACAACAGTGCTCGTTACTGCGACAGCAAACAAGAGCGCCAAGCCAGGAACAGATTTCTTTCCGCTAACTGTAGATTTTGAAGAAAGAAGTTATGCGGCAGGGAAAATACCCGGTTCTTTTTTCCGTCGCGAAGGCAGAGCAAGCGAGTCAGCAATTCTGGCTTGTCGACTTACTGACCGTCCGTTGCGTCCACTCTTCCCTGATGGATTCCGCAATGACGTTCATATAGTTGCCACTATTCTAGGAGCCGATCAAGAGAACCCTTATGATGTCCCAGCGATAAATGCTGCGTCTGCAGCATTGTGTATCTCTGATATTCCTTTTCAGGGACCTCTTGGTTGCGTCAGAATAGCCTTTGATCAAGATGGCGAATGGATTTCCCACCCAACCTATGAAGAAGGGGAACTTTCAACATTTGAGATGGTCGTAGCAGGAAGACTACTCGAAAATGGTGATGTAGCTGTCATGATGGTTGAGGCCGGCGGCACAGAGAACGCGTGGAGCTACTACGAAACGGGGGCACCAAAAGTAGATGAGAAAGTCTTGGCAGCCGGACTTGAATTTGCAAAAGAACCAATCAAATTAGCTATCGCGCTTCAGGAAGAATTGATTGAGAACAGCGGAGAGATTTCTAAGATGGAAGTCACTCTTGCAGTAGATTACTCCCAAGAAATCATGGAAGCTGTTAAAGAAGCAGGCTCTAGTTTATTGGCAGAAAGTCAAACCATCGCTGACAAAACGCAGCGTGCTGAAGCAGAATCTCAAGCAGCCTCGTCTGTATTAGATGATGTCCTAAAGCGTTTTGATGATGAAGATAATGCTGAAACTCAAATTAAAGCAGCCATTCGGTCATTAACAAAAGAACTTGTACGAAAGCGAATTGTCGAGGAAGGCCTAAGAATTGATGGAAGAACTCCAGTAGACCTTCGTCAGCTTTCCTCTGACGTTGGTATTCTCCCGACAGCACATGGTTCAGGCTTGTTCCAGCGTGGAGAAACTCAGGTACTAAACATAACGACATTAGGGACTAAACGAATGGATCAAATGATTGATGGAATTGATCCAATAACGCGGAAGCGATACATGCATCACTATAATTTTCCTCCATTCTCTACAGGGGAACCAGGATTCATGAGAGGGCCAAAGCGACGAGAAATAGGACACGGAGCCCTAGCGGAGCGAGCGTTACTTCCTGTAATTCCTAGCGAAGAAGAATGGCCATATACGCTCAGGCTAGTTTCGGATGTCATGTCATCGAACGGATCAACGTCAATGGCCTCAGTTTGCTCCTCAACCCTTTCCTTAATGGATGCTGGTGTTCCTATCAAAGCCCCAGTTGCAGGTATAGCGATGGGACTTGTCTTTTCCGAAGGGAAATATATAACTCTTACAGATATTCTCGGAGCTGAAGACGCCTTCGGGGATATGGACTTTAAGGTAGCCGGAACCTCTGATGTGATAACAGCACTTCAACTCGATACGAAAATAGAAGGAATACCAGCTGATGTGCTTGCTTCGGCACTAGATCAGGCAAAGGACGCGCGAATGGAGATCCTAAGTGTCATGAACGCCGCTATTGCAGAACCTAGAGACGACGTTCGAGATGTAGCTCCAAAAATAATCAGCTTTGAAATCCCAATGGATAAAATAGGTGAGGTTATTGGTCCGAAAGGGAAAGTCATCAACGCAATCCAACAAGAGACCGGAGCTGAAGTCATCGTTGATGACGATGGAGTCATGGGGTCTGTTTCTATAGCAGGAACCGATCGAGACGCTGTCTACGAGGCCCAAAGACAAATCAATCTAATATTGGATCCCCCTACGGCTGATGTCGGGGGAGTCTATGCTGGAAAAGTTGTCAACATTACAAATTTTGGGGCTTTTGTGAATATTTTGCCTGGAAGAGACGGTCTGCTCCATATTTCAAAGATAGGTGGCGGAAAGAGAATAAAGCGGGTTGAAGATGTTCTAGATTTGGGTCAAGAAATTGAAGTCAAGGTTGAAGATATAGATCCAAATGGGAAAATAAGCCTTGTTCTCACTGGTGAAGTTCAGAAAAATGAGGAATCCAACGAGGATCAAGAAAATCCCAAAGAGGAGACTTCCGCTAAAGAAGAATCACAAAAGACCTCAAGTTTCGAAGACGAATTCGAAGAGAGCTTAGCTGAGGAGCTGGGGGAACTGGGTCCTGAGGCTATTGGCGGGAATCAGCAGCGAAACAGAAACCGGAAAGGAAAAGGCCGGGGTGGCAGAAGATAGGGTCTGCCGTCACTCTTCTTACTAAATAAAAGCTAATCTGTGATCGGCATGGCAATATTGGGTTATGGCAAATTTAAATGTAGGTGTTTTCGGTGCAGCGGGCAGGATGGGTGCTACAACCTGTCAAGCTATTAATAGCGACGATTCCATGACTCTCGGCTTAGGAGTAGATTCGAATCAAGTTGGGACACTCATCCCGAGCACTTCGCTTCAAATAGAGAGAACAGTGCAGAGTCTGGCAGACATTGACGTAATTGTTGATTTCACTGTGGCAGAAGCAGCCATGGAAAATCTGAAATTTGCAGCACAAGCTGGCGTCCACGCCGTAGTTGGAACAAGTGGAATCAATGAGGAACATCTTTCTGAGCTGACTAGTTTATTCACCAACAGTAATTGCATAGTGGTTCCAAACTTTTCAATTAGCGCGATACTCCTAATGCATCTTTCCGAAATCGCTACACCTTACTTTTCAACTATTGAAATCCTAGAATTTCATCATAACAATAAGATTGATGCCCCTTCAGGAACCGCTCTAGCTACAGCAGAAAGAATTTCTCGGAACTTAACTGAGGATCTGCGTGACCCAACGACTGATTTAACGTTAGAGGGTGCAAGAGGAGCTAAAGCCCAGGGGAATATTCCTATTCATAGTGTCAGAATGGAAGGAATGCTTGCCCACCAAGAGGTCATTTTCGGATCAACAGGACAAACATTGACGATAAGGCAAGATAGCAGTGATAGATCCTCGTTCATGCCCGGCGTGCTTATGGCCATCAAGGGAATTCCTAACCTCGCCGGTGTCAATATCGGCCTCGAAACTTTGATGGATGTCTAAAAAAATCTTCACAACGGTATTGGTAATCTTCGCAGTTCTTGCAATGATTTCTTTGGGTTTCTGGCAACTTGATCGTCATTCGCAGAAGTCTGATATTAACGAAAGGATAAGTGCGAGGTTAGATAACGCGCCACTTGGTCTTGTGGATATAGACAAATTAAAGAGCTATGGAATCATTGAAATGGAAAGAGATTTTGAATATCGGAGCATCGCTGTTTCGGGTAAATATATACAAGAAGATAGCGTCCTCGTAAGGAATCGGACATATAACGGAGTCCCAGGGTTTTGGTTGTTGACTCCTTTTCAACTCTCGAACAATCAAATTGTTGTTGTCAATAGAGGTTGGATACCGATTTCAGCTGAAAACTATATTGATTCAAACACTTCAGTACTTGATATTTCAGGAATTCTACGAAATACAGAATTAGCGAAAGGACTCCAACGTGCTGATGCCAGTCAAGGCGTCCTTGAAAGTCTAGCCAGACCAGATCTAGCACGATACGAGAATCAATTGGGCTATGAAATATTTCCAATGTATATCCAGCTAACCGGTCAAAACCCACAACAAGCTGATGGCTTCCCTAAAGTGCTCGACTTGCCAAAGTTTAGCGAAGGGCAACACCTGAGTTATGCAGTGCAATGGTTCATCTTTGCTAGTATCGCAGCGATAGGTTACCCGCTAGTTCTATGGAGTTATTCTAAACGCAAGGGTATGAAAAGGAGAAAAGAATCAGATATACCTGTTGACTACCTCTAGAAATGAAGAGGGAAAGCATATACGCTGCTAGCCTCAGGTGAAGGAGAAAGGATTGATATGTCCAGATTTGGAAAAGTGCTGACAGCAATGGTTACCCCCTTCACTAGTACCGGCGACCTTGACCTTGACGAAGCCGAACGCCTTGCACAATGGCTTATTCAAAATGGTAATGATGGACTTGTTGTCGCAGGTACAACTGGGGAATCTCCAACGCTTACGCACGACGAACAAATTGCGCTAATTGAAGCAGTCTCAAATGCGGTTGATGCTCCAGTAATAGCAGGAACAGGCAGCAACGATACTAAAGCAGCCATTGAGCTTACCCAGCGAGCTCAGACAGTAGGGGCATCGGGCATCCTTAGTGTTACTCCCTACTACAACCGACCCTCACAGGAGGGCTTACTTCAGCATTTCACGAGAATCGCAAAATGCACGGACCTTCCAGTGATGTTATACGACATTCCTATTCGCAGCGGAAGAAAAATAGAAACTGAAACAATCCTTGAACTAGCTCATAATCTCAAGAATGTCATAGCGCTCAAAGATGCAGCCGGAGACCCATCCGAAACAGCCTCCCTGCTTTCTCAATCACCTGACGGATTTGAGATTTACTCAGGCGACGACTCACTAAACTTAGCACTCCTTGCAATTGGAGCTTCAGGAGTAGTCGGAGTTGCAACGCATTGGACAGGGGCCGAACACCAGAATCTAGTGCATGCAATTATGAACGGAGACTATGAAACAGCAAAGAAAATCAATCAATCTCTTCAAGATTCTTTTGTTTTTGAATCGACTCTTGATGCACCCAACCCTATCCCCACGAAAGTAATGATGAATCTCCTCGGATTCAACGTTGGGCACGGGAGAGCACCCATGGATACAGTTCCTGAAGGCCTTGTGGAAAGAGCCCAAAGTATCGTTTCAGCTACAATTGTCGGAGCCCAAATGGGTTTCTCGTAAAAGTACTAAAATGAACGACACAGTCTTAATTACTTTTTTAGGCGGACTTGGTGATATCGGCAGAAACTGCGCTGCTATTGAATCCAAGAATCAGATCCTGTTGCTAGATTGCGGGCAGCTTTTCCCAGACGAGATGATGCCAGGAGCGCAATCAGTGCTTCCAGACTTTAGTTATCTCAAGGAGCGTAGCGAGAAAATTATAGGATGTATAGCTACGCATGGACACGAAGATCATATCGGAGCGCTTCGGTACGCACTAGATATATGCGAATTTCCTATTTACGGATCTGAATTTACACTGGGAATGATTCGGCACCGACTGGCCGAAGCAAACGTGCTTGATAAGACTGACTTAGTTAAGGTTGATGATGGCGAAATAGTCAGCATTGGTGATTTTCAATGTGAGTTCTTGCCGGTAACCCATTCGACCCCCAAAGGCTTAATTTCAGCAATTCGTACACCTCAAGGCCTCATCTTGCATTCAAGTGACTTCAAGTTAGACAATACCCCTGTGGATGGAAGAATCACAGACCTTGACCGCATTACCGCTTTGTCTAAAGACCCAGGAATTCGACTCCTACTATGCGATTCGACCAATGCAGAGCTGAGGGGATCCAGCATCTCCGAATCTGAAGTAGGCGATGGGTTGGAAGAAATATTCAAGAAATTTCAGCAGGAACGAATAATCGCAACATGCTTTTCAAGCCACATCCATCGAATCCAGCAAATTATTGATATTTCAAGAGAACAGGGGAGAAAAGTAGCCACTCTGGGATTCTCAATGGAAAGAAACATTTCTCTTGCACGAAGCCTAGGCGTGCTTTCAGTGGCAGAAGATGATTTAGTGGAAATCTCTGAGATTGAAACCTACCCTAAGAATCAAATTTGCGTGATCAGTACAGGATCGCAAGGGGAACCAAGATCATCCTTAAATTTATCAGCTCAAAATTCTGGAAAGTGGCTACGTATTGACGAAAATGACGTAATCATTTTCTCTTCAAGAACCATTCCAGGGAACGAGAAGCGAGTAGATCGTCTAATAAATAATCTCATTAGCCTAGGAGCCTCAGTAGTGAATGATGAGAATCTGAATACGCACACATCTGGGCATGGGCAGCGAGAGGAGCTCAGTGAACTCCATCAGGCCGCCAAACCAGAATGGTTTGTTCCTGTGCATGGCGAATTACGCCACTTAGTGGCCCACAGGGAACTTGCAATAGAGATTGGGACTAGTTCAGAGAACGCACTACTAGCCACCGATGGGGATCAAATCGTCATGGAAGATTCAGGACTAACTCTGAACAAAGATAAATGCCAAGGACATTATATTTTTTCACAAGGATCTATCGTTGAAACTCGACACGACCTATTCAAAGACCGCAACATTCTAGGGAAAGAAGGTTGTGTTATAGCAAGAGTCTCAATAAGCGAAAAGGATAAAACATTAATAGGGGCTCCATCGGTTATTAGTAAAGGCTGGCTTAATCCAGATATATCAGGGCTCCACGAGCAAGAAATTGAAGATCAACTATCCTTTGAGCTGAATTTATTTCTTCAAAGTAGGAAAGAGCTCACTCAAGAAGTTTTGGAACAAAAAGTTAGGCGAGTCACAGGAACAATCGTTAACGATTCCACAAAACGGCGACCAATGATTATCCCTATGGTTGATATTTTGTCCTAACTTAACTCTTCTCTCAAGTTGAGGTTTCAATGCGCGCTATGACTAAATTCCGAGCACTTTAGTGTTACCGTTGGCGTATTGTGGCTAAATCAAAAAAGCAGGAAAAAGCACAGGAAAAGGGCCAAAAACTCGACAAGGTAAAATCGAAAAGGTCAACTAATTCTGATAGCGGTATTACCTCCAGCAACTCGAAGCAAGAAAGCAAGCAAAAGAAATCTGCAGTAAGTGCTCTCAATGGATCGCTGAAATCAGCTTTTGGTGGGCACAAATCAGACTTAATCAGCCTTGGACTAATAGTAATCGGGATCGTGGCTGCTTTAGGCCTATATTTCGGTACCGCAGGTGTGGTCGGTCAGGCAATTGGCCCTTGGCTTTTTCGTGCATTATTTGGGTACATAGGTTTCATTGCCCCTGCCGCTCTTGTATTCGGGGGGCTCTACCTGATTTTTGAATCTCCATCTACTAATTCTGAAGATCATCAGGGTGATCAAACTCCAAGAACAGCTTCAATCCTGATAGGGACTTTACTAATTTTCATAACAATATGCGGTATCAGTCACTTAAATACAAACGCCAATTCATATAATCTCTCGGACCTTAGCGAATTAAAGAACGGTGGTGGGATCCTAGGATATCTAGCTGGAGCTCCACTACGAGCAGCCTTTGAACAGGTAGCTGCAGTGTTTATCCTCCTTGCGGTCGGTTTTGTAGGGATCATCCTAGTGACGGGGATGACATTCAAAGAAGCTCTCTCACGCTTATGGCTCTTGATTAAAACTATCTCCACAAAAGTGGCTAATTCAGTGAGACTTGCTATGGGTGAAACTAAAGACGAAATAGCTCAAAGAACCGGAACGCCAGATAATCCGGTAATCCAAATTGACGGCGAAGCGCGCCTCTTGAACGAAACTAAAAGAAATGGTCGTTCAGAAAAAGAAAACTCCAAAGAAAACCCAACAGCTGACTCTAAGGAAGATGAGAATTTGGCTGAGCAGAAAGAAAAAGATGATTCACGCAAAAGAAAAGAAACAGCTCGGGACTCAATCACTTCCACCAAGCAACTTGAAATTGAACTTGGCCCAGCTGCAAAAGGTTCAATCTGGAAACTACCTTCCGAGAAAATCCTCGCTCGTTCAACTTCCCAAGATATCAATGAAAACCTTGTTGAGGAGAGAGGGCGGGTACTCGAAAGGGCTCTTGCAGCACACGGCGTAGAAACCAGGCTCGTTGGCATGGTAGTTGGTCCTACTGTTACAAGGTATGAATTGGAACTCGGAGAAGGCGTGAAAGTTTCACGCGTTACATCATTGAATAAAGATATTGCATATGCCATGGCGTCTGCAGATGTGCGCATCCTAGCGCCGATACCTGGAAGGCAGGCGATAGGAATAGAAGTGCCCAATAATGAACGGCAGGTTGTCGCTCTTGGAGATGTTCTGAGCTCTGTTGAGGCTAAAAGAGCAACTCATCCGCTAGACGTTTCTGTGGGAAGAGATATAAACGGCAAATCTATCATTATGAACTTATCGAAAATGCCCCACATTTTAATAGCCGGCGCAACAGGAGCTGGAAAGAGCTCATGTATCAATAGCATTGTTACCTCGGCGTTAATGCGCTCGACTCCAGAAAATTTACGGATGATACTCATTGATCCTAAAAGAGTGGAAATGTCACAATACGAACGCGTTCCCCATTTACTCACTCAACCGGTGGTAGATCCGAAGAAAGCGGCAAATGCCCTCCAATGGACTTGTAGAGAAATGGATAGACGTTATGAACTGCTCGCCGAAGTTAAATTCAGAGACATAGCCGGATATAACGCCGCTTACGACAAAGGCTCAATTCAAGCCCCTCCCAGCGCCATTAATCCTGACGGAAGTCCCAAAACCTACAGTCGATTACCCTTCATTCTTGTCGTAATAGATGAGCTGTCAGATTTAATGATGGTAGCTCCTAGAGACGTAGAGGATTCCATTTGTAGGATTGCACAAAAAGCAAGAGCAGTCGGAATCCATTTGGTTGTTGCTACCCAGCGTCCATCAACAAATGTCATAACCGGGGTGATTAAAGCAAACATACCTGCGCGTATCGCTTTCGCAGTCTCAAGCTTGACAGATAGTCGAGTTATTCTCGATCAAGGTGGAGCGGAAAGATTAGTAGGGCAGGGAGACATGTTGTTATTGGACCCTAAATCATCCAGTCCTCACAGGATACAAGGTGCGTGGGTTAGCGAAGATGAGATAAGGCGTGTCGTAGGGGTATGGAAAAGACAATCAGCGCAATTAAAGGATGAAGCAGCGATAGATGGAATTAGCACCGAACCCACAATTACTGATGCGCCTTCAAATGCTTCAGCAGACCTGATTCCTGGAGGAACCTCAGGAGACTCAGACGACGACGAACTATTGCTCAAAGCAATAGAATTAGTCGTTGAATCACAACTGGGGTCAACCTCTATGTTGCAGAGAAAGCTTCGAGTAGGATTTGCTCGCGCAGGTAGAATCATGGATTTACTAGAAGATCGAGGCATAGTCGGCCCAAGTGAGGGATCAAAGCCCAGAGAGGTGCTAATCACCGCAGATGAATTGAATCAACCCAATGAACCCGACGAAAGCCCCTTTTAAAGCTAGGCCTAAATGCTCATTGACCTCGCATTTGTGATCGTAGGAATAGTAGTACTTGTTAAATCTGCTGATTTCTTAGTTGAATCCTCAAGTGATTTAGCAACCAAGTTAGGTATATCTGCTGTCGTGGTTGGGGCGATCATTGTAGGTTTTGGAACGAGCATGCCAGAAATGGCAGTTTCAACAACCGCTGCTGTGAGAGGAGACATTGACCTGGGTATAGGGAATGTTGTCGGATCAATCATCGCTAATTTAACATTGGTTATCGGGGCCACAACATTCGCAGCAAAGATCCCACTACCTAGATATTTCCTCCGATTCCACATCCCGCTATCAATGAACGCTGTCTTCTGGTTCTTTGTCTTTGCGCAGAATGGTTTTAGGCGCTACGAGGGTTTTATCCTTCTAGGAATGCTTCCCATATCTTTATGGTTGATATTAAGAGACGCAAGGAAGGAGCGAAGCAATAACACTGATCCAAGCCAAGAACTCCTAACCCAAAGTCAAGGAACTAAAACACAAGGACAGATTCTAGATGGCAGTATTATCTTGGCCTCGTTGGTTGGGGTAATTGGCTCATCTTATTACATAACCGAGGGAGCTGTAGGCTTAGCAGAAGAATGGGGAGTAGGAAGTGGCTTTGTCGGAGCTAGTCTCGTGGCTATTGGAACGTCTCTTCCGGAGTTGGTTGCGTCAATTGTTGCTCTGCGTAAAGGAAAGTCGGAAATAATAATAGGTACAATTTTGGGGTCAAATGTTTTCAATGGAGTAGCAATTGGCGCAGCGATAGGGATATTCGGGCCCGGCGAAATGAATGATACGAAAATAATTGGATGGTTATCCGCATTGTTAATTTTACTCGCAGCAGTAACCTGGAGCTATAAATCATTTAGTCAAAAGCCAATGGGAAAGCTTGCTGGATTTGGATTATTATCCATCTACCTCTTCTGGCTAGTTTTCGTAGGTATTTGAAACCGATGCCTTCCAATCCTTTTTAGGGATCTGGTGGATACCATCAACCTATGAGTGAAAGCTATTGGATAGAAACTTTAG
>CETM01194798.1_pt1 | contig 11108 bp, 10 predicted proteins | sample 361451 | NCBI WGS metagenome assembly CETM01 (sample SAMEA2622690, study PRJEB7988) | marine metagenome | isolation source: saline water (ENVO:00002010), including
ATACCTCTTAGAGTAAAAAGGAGAGATAATGTTAATTTTGAAATAGAATTCTTCGAAAAAATTGTAATCGATAAAACAGGGGATTTAGAAATTGACACACTTGCCTTCACAAGAGAAATAAATTTATTTTTAGAAAAAATAATTAAAGATAATCCTGAAGAATGGTTTTGGTTGCACAATAGATGGGATAAACGATTTAATTAGAATTTAATATTTCGCCCTTTAATGAGCTATCTGCATCAAAATATGCCTCTTGCCTATCAACAGACCAATATTTTAATTCATCAAGAGGTATTCTTTTTTCTGTAACTGCACATATTACATAGTCTCCTCTCTCCAAAACTTGATAATTACCATCACCATATATTAATTTAGCCTCTTTATTCATTTTTTATTCATCTCTTTTTAAAATAACATTTAATTTATCATTTCTATAAAAATTTATTATTAATTCCTCATCTTTATTTAATTTTTTTGAACTTTTGATTATTTTTGATTTCTTATTTTTAACTATAGCAAAGCCTCTTTTTAAAACACTTTCATGACTTAAAACATCTAAAAGACCAGATTGAAGCTGCAGTGAATTAACTTTTTTATCAATTATACTTACGGTCGAATTAATTAGAGATTTTGATATGTCAAGAAAGTTATCTTTTGTTAAATTAAGATTTTTAGTTAACATATTCGCTTTGAAAGAAATTGTTTTTCTTAAGAACACATCTTGATAATGCTTTATCATCGAAACAAGAGAAATATTTAATATTGAACTTGCCTTTTTATATCGCAAATTATAATTCTTCAGCAAAACTTCTATCTTCGGAATAGTTTTATCCAACAATAATAATGATCTTTTTTCATATTCAATTCTGTTATTTATATAATTCCTAATTCTTTCATATGAATCTTTAACTGAAATGAGAAGATTTTTTCTTACCGGCACGGCCATCTCTGCTGCAGCGGTTGGGGTAGGAGCCCTCAAATCAGCCACCAAGTCAATTAATGTATTATCTGTTTCATGTCCGATTGCTGAAATAATTGGAATCTTTGAATCAAATACTTTACGAACAAGATTTTCATCATTAAAACCCCATAAATCTTCAACACTACCACCTCCTCTTGCAATAATAATTACATCTGGTTTTTCTAGGTTGCTCTGATCTAATAATTGAAAACCCTCAATCGCATCTATTATCTCCTCAGGAGACGAATCTCCTTGGACTTTCACTGGCCATAATGTCACATTCACAGGAAATCTGTCTTCAATTCTATGGAGAATATCTCTAATTACAGCACCTGTCGGGCTAGTTATAACTCCTATTCTTTTGGGTAAAAAGGGGATTTCTTTTTTAAAATTATCGTCAAATAAATTTTCTTTTAATAATTTTTCTTTCCTTTTTTCAAGTAAAGCCATTAATGCACCAATGCCATAAGGTTCAATATTTTCTATGATAATTTGATACTTAGACTGACCAGCATATGTGGTTACTTTACCTGTACAAACCACCTCAAGACCTTCCTCAGGTAAAATTTTTAGCTTATTGACATTTCCTTTCCATATGATCCCTGAAATTACAGATGTATCATCCTTTAAGTCTAAATATATGTGTCCAGATTTAGGTTGAGAAACACGACCTACTTCAGCTTTTAATTTAATATAGTCAAAGTTATCCTCTATTATTCGTTTAATGGAGGTAGAGAGTTCGGAAACAGTATACTCAAGATTATTAATTAAATTATCATTCATTATGTAACTTTTTATTATAAATTAACTTATAATATTGCAAAATCAATATAATATATATTACATGAATATACTTCTAATAGGTGGTGGTGGAAGAGAACATTGTATAGCTTTATCTCTTTCAAAAAGCAGTGAGATTAATGAATTGCATTGCATACCAGGCAACGCAGGTATAGAAAAAATAGCAAAGTGCCATAGTTGTGATGTATCAAATCAACAAGAAGTTTTAAAGTTTTGTCAAAATAATAAGATTGATATTGTCTTTATTGGTCCTGAAATTCCTCTTGTTGAAGGTCTTGCTGATTGCCTAAATAGAAACGGTTTCTTTACCTTTGGTCCAAACCAAAAAGCTGCTCAACTTGAGGGCTCCAAATCATTTACAAAGGATATATGTAAAAAATACAATATTCCTACAGCAGATTATGAAACTTTCTCAAATCAAGAAGAAGCTATTAAATATATTAATAACCATTCAATACCACTCGTTATTAAAGCGGATGGTTTAGCTGCAGGTAAAGGGGTAATAATTGCAGAAACTAAGGAGCATGCAGTTAATTCTGTGAAAGAAATTTTTTCAGGTAAGTTTGGGAGTGCTGGCGATGAAATAGTTATTGAAGAATTTTTAGAGGGAGAAGAGGCAAGTTTTTTTGTTATTTCTGATGGAAATTCTTTTATTCCGTTAACATCTGCTCAGGATCATAAAAGAATTGGTGATGGAGATACAGGTTTAAATACTGGTGGCATGGGAGCATATTCACCTGCACCAATTATAAATAAAGATTTAGAGGAAAAAACTATCAATAAAATTATCAAGCCAACCTTAAAAGCTTTGAATGATTACGGAGAATCATATGTTGGAATATTATATGCGGGTTTAATGATAAAGGACGGCGAACCAAAATTAATTGAATATAATGTGAGGTTTGGTGATCCAGAATGTCAGGTAATCATTCCTAGACTTGAAAATGATTTGGTTGATTTACTCGTAAATGTAAAAGAAAAAAACTTAGATAACTATACTTTAAATTGGAAAGATAATTATGCAATTACTGTAGTTTTAGCTGCTAATGGTTACCCAGAGAATTATCAAACTGGTGATGAAATTAAAGGATTAGATCAATTGGCGAATATGAAGAATGTCGAAATATTCCATGCAGGTACAAAAATGGAAAAAAATAAAGTTGTAACATCTGGCGGTAGAGTCTTAAACGTAAATGGTTATGGAAAAAAAATATCTGAAGCAAAAGAAAATGCGTATGATTTAGTAAAAAAAATTAATTGGCCTAATTGTTATTATAGAAGAGATATCGGCTGGCGAGTATTAAAGGATTAAAAATGAATACAGAAGAACAATCATCCACAGAAAAATTTACGGGTACTATGCAGGTACAAGAAAAGCTAAAATTCCCTGAAAAAGAATTAGAGTCTTACTTAAATGACAATGTCATTGGATTTGAAGGGCCATTAGAAGTAAGAGAATTTAAAGGTGGACAGTCTAATCCGACATATCAATTAGTAACACCAAAGAAAAAATATGTCTTAAGACGTAAACCTCCAGGAAAACTTCTTCCTTCAGCACATGCAGTTGATAGAGAATATAAAGTTATTACTGCTCTCAATTCTACTGGTTTTCCTGTGCCTAAAACATATGCACTATGCATGGATGAAAGCGTTATAGGAACAATATTTTATGTTATGGAAATGGTTGAAGGTAGTATTTATTGGGAACCTACTCTTCCTCAGTGTGATAATGAACTAAGGAATAAAATTTATAGAGAAAAAAATAAAACATTAGCAGATCTTCACAACACAAATTACGAAAATATTGGTCTGGAGAACTTTGGAAAACCAGGTAATTATTTTTCTAGACAAATATCTCGATGGACAAAACAGTATATTGCATCTGAAACTGAAGAAATAACGGAAATGAATAAATTAATTGATTGGCTTCCAAATAATATTCCAGGTGATGATGAAACAACAATTGTTCATGGAGACTATAGGTTAGACAATATGGTTTTAGATAAGGATAACTCAAAAGTGTTAGCTGTTTTAGATTGGGAATTATCAACTCTTGGACACCCTCTTGGAGATTTTACTTATCACCTTATGCAATGGTATATGCCAGGGGATGGAACTGGAGCAGGAACACAAACATTATCGAATACAGATTTAAAATCTATAGGGATACCAACTGCTGAAGATTATATAAAAATGTATTGTGAAAATACAAACAGGAAAGAAATTGAAAATATTGATTTTTATCTTTCTTATAATTTTTTTCGTTTAGCAGGTATTTTACAAGGGATTATTGGGCGTGTAAGAGATGGTACTGCAGCAAGTGAACATGCTGAAGACAGGGCTGATAGAGTCCGTCCTCTTGCTGAGTCTGGATGGTTGTACGCCAAAAAGGCTGGTGCAATTTAATTATTTCTCAATAATTTTTACACCATTATGTTTACCAATAATTACGATATTTGCTAAATTTACAAATAATCCATTTTCAACAACCCCAGGTATTGAATTCAATAGATTATCTATACTGCTTGGTTCTTCTATTAAGCCGATTGATAAATCATAAATAACATTTTTACTGTCTGTGAGAAAAGGATTTCCATTTAATAATCTCAAATTTGCAGTTCCAGGATAACCTATATTTTCTAACTTCTCTAAAATTCTATTTATTGTTGTTTTGTGTTCAAATTTTATTAATTCTACAGGAAGCTTAAAGTCACCTAATTTACTTACTTTTTTTGTATCGTCCGCAATAACAATCATTTTTTTTGAATTAAAAGCGATAATCTTTTCCCTTAAAAGAGCACCTCCGCCACCCTTTAAAAGGCATAGATCATCATCAATTTCATCAGCTCCATCAATTGTAAGGTCCAAAATATTAAATTCTTCTAAAGTCCCAAGAGGTACATTAAGAGACTCAGCGAGAACCTTAGTATTTTCTGATGTGGGAACACAAATAATATCAAAACCATTTTTTACATTTTCAGATAAAAGTTTAGTAAACTCATCAGCCGTGCTTCCAGTACCTAATCCTATTTTCATGCCCTCTTCTACATATTCAAATGCTTTTTGAGCTGCTAATATTTTTTTTTCTACAGTCATTAAACTTCCTCTGAACCAGCTTTTATTTTATGTGCTTTTAAAATTCTATCATATGCACCATTGATAATAGCTAGTTTTTCATTTGCCATTCCTAATAACTCTTTTGGAACACCATTGGCAATCAATTTATCAGGATGATTTTGGGCTGCTAATTCTTTCCAAGCTTTTTGAGCTAGATCTATATTCGAACCAGCATTAATACCTAAAATTAACCAAGGATCATCAGCTTCTGAAGCCATATGGCTTGCTTTTATACGAGCAAACTCTGCAGATGAAAAACCAAAAATACCCGCTACTTTTTCTAGAAAAAATACTTCGTGCTCATTTACTGGTCCATCTGATTTTGCAATATGAAATAATCCGTCAAGAACATTTTCTAATACTTCAAATTTACCTTCAAATATCTTTGATATTTGTTCCGCATAAGCTTCATATCCAGCTATATCCTGTTGAGCTAAATTATAAATCTTAACTACATTGTTTAATTCATTTTTTGGAACTTCACTTAATATCTCTTTGAAAGCCAATAATTCTTTTTCGGTAAAATTACCATCTGCTCTAGACATTTTTGCAGATAAAGCTATCAAAGCAATAGCGAAAGCTACATCTTCATCTTCTTTGTCTATAACATAATGACCAGCAACAGCGCCTACAACAGCGCCTATGATACCGCCTATAAAATAACCAGCAGAAGCACCAGCGAGTTTACCCCAGGTTGACATATCAATAACTTACCCTGAGTCGTGAGAAATTACTTTCTTTCAATATGTACTTATAGCCCGAGCACTGCCTTTGAAATAATATTTCTTTGAATTTCATTTGAACCGGCATAAATTGTCGTTTTTCTACCATTGTAATATTCTGGAGTAATTGTTGCCGCATATTCAGGTCCAATACTTGGCTCATTAACATTTGCAAAAGTATCCTCAACAAATGGATAAGCCCAATATCCTATTGCCTCAACAGCTAGTTCTTGAAGATATTGACCTATTTCAGTTCCTCTTGTTTTTAATATTGAAGACTCAGGGCCTACTCTTTGTCCAGCTGATAAAGCCGAAAAAATTCTCAACTCTACAAACTCCATAGCTTGAATTTGAATTTCACATTCATTTATCTTATTCAAAAAATCGTTATCATCTAATAGTGTTAAACCGTCACCAACTGGTGTTGTTCTTGCTATTTCCTTTAGATTCTTAATACCTCTATATAACCCTGGAGAATATGCAGTTCCTCTTTCGAACTCAAGCAAGTACTTAGCATATGTCCAGCCTTTATTTTCTTCACCAACTAAATTTTCAACAGGAACCTTAACATCCTCAAAAAAAACTTGATTAACTTCTTGATGAGGTTCTGGACTTTTATCAAGGGTAATCAATGGTCTTACCTCAATACCAGGTGATTTCATATCAATTAATAAAAAAGATATTCCTTCTTGTGGTTTTTCTGTTTTTGAGGTTCTGACCAAACAAAATATCCAATCAGCATATTGCGCCATGGTTGTCCAAATTTTTGTCCCATTAACTAAATAATGATCACCTTTATTTTCTGCTTTACATTGAAGTGAGGCTAAATCGGATCCGGATCCTGGCTCCGAGTAGCCTTGACACCACCAGACATTGCTTTCGAGAATGTCGGGAAGAAATTTATCCTTTTGCTCTTGCGATCCAAATTCCATTATAACCGGTGCCACCATAGATAGTCCAAAAGGAATAGTTCTTGGCGCTCCTTCACGAGCCATTTCTGATTCAAAAATATACTTTTGCGTTGAAGTAAAACCTGCACCACCATATTGCTCTGGCCAGTTCGGAGCCATCCAACCTCGTTCATATAGAGCCTTTTGCCATTTTGTATGAAGGTCTTTTCCAGCATGACCATTTTTTGATAGCGACAAAGTTTTTCTCATATCTTCTGTATAAGTTTCTTTGATAAAATCTCTTACTTCATCTCTAAATTTAATATCTTCATCTTTAAAACCTAATTCCATAACTTCTCCTATTTACCTTTAAAAATTCCATCTCTTTTTTCAAAAAAAGCAGTTAATGCTTCTTGATGATCTTCAGTTAAGTGCATTAAAGCTTGCATATTTGCAGACATTTCAAGAATAGTATCAAAACTATTTGTTATTCCTTCTCTAAGAAGTTTTTTTGCCATTCTTAAAGCATCGGGTGGCTGCTTGACAATTTCTAAAGCAAGTGAATTAGCTTTTTCCATCAATGTCTCATGCTTAGTTATCTCGCTAATTAAACCCCATTCTTTAGCTGTTTCAGGGTTTATAATCTTGCCTGTATAAAGTAGCTCGGCAGCTTTTGCAAAACCTATAATTTTTGGTAATAACCAAGCCCCACCATCACCTGGGATTAAACCAATCTTTAAAAATGTAACTCCAAATTTAGCTTTCTCTGATGCTATTCTTAAATCAGCAAGACATGCTACATCATTTCCAAGACCAATTGCTGGTCCATTTATTGCAGCAATGACAGGAACCTCAATATTCCATACAGCTCTGATTATTCGATGGATACCATATCTGTATCTCTCCCTTAGTGCTACGGATGACCCAGAAAAGTTACCTTTTTTTTCCTTCATATTTTTAACATTTCCGCCAGCTGAAAAGGCTGAGCCCTCACCAGTAAGAATTACGCATCTTATTTCTCTATCATTATTTATTAAATCACGGGCTTCTTCAAAATTTTCGGCATCTTCAGGTTCACCTAATGGGTTTCTAATATCTGGTCTATTCAGTTTTAATGTTACGATAGAACCGTTTTTTTCAAATTTTAGCCATTCATTCATATTATATTACTCGGCAGCTGAATATTTTTTTAAATGATGGTCAATATTTCCGTAAGAATTCTCAATCATTGATAATCGCTTGAAATAGTGCCCTACATTAAGTTCATCTGTCATACCCATACCGCCATGGAGCTGGACTGCGCTTTGACCAATAAATTTTGCAGCCTTGGCAATTTGAACTTTTGCTCCTGAAGCTGCTTTTCTTCTTTCTGCATTATTTTCATTTAGTTTTAAATTAACCATATAAGTCATAGATACACTTTGCTCATATTGCATAAACATATCAACCATTCTGTGTTGAAGAACTTGAAATTTTCCAATCGGTTGGCCGAATTGTTTTCTAGTCTTGCAATATTCAACTGTAGCATCATTTAAAACCTTCATGGCACCAATAGCTTCAGAACATATGGCTGCAATCGTTTCATCCACTACTAATTCAATTAATTCTGACCCCTTCCCCTCTTCACCAATTAGGTTATCTTTGGAAACTTGAACATTTTCAAATGTTATTTCAGAGGCCCTGCTTCCATCAACAGTTGGATAATCTCTCACTGATAATCCATCAGTGTCTTTATTAACTATAAGTAAAGATACACCATCTGAGTCTCTTTGTTCGCCAGATGTTCTAACAGAAACAATAAATTTATTTGCCCAAGGACCACCTGATACCACCGATTTATAACCATTAATAATATAATTTTCACCATCCAGTGTTGCTGTTGTAGAGAGATCATTCAGATTATAGCGACCTTGCGGTTCAGCATATGCAAAAGCCCATATATCATCTCCAGAAATAATTCCGGGAATGTAGCTTTCTTTTTGAACTGAATTTCCTCTTCTTAAAAATCCCCCACATGTAACAACTGTTTGAATATATGGTTCTACGACTAATCCTTTACCAAATTCCTCAGCAACAATCATTGTTTCTACAGATCCAAAATTTAAACCCCCATCTTCTTCAGAAAAAGGTAGACCTAAAAGGCCAAGCTCTGCAAATTGTTTCCAATTTTCTTGTTTCATTCCTTCATCAGACCTGACAATTGCCTGTCTTTTATCAAAATCATAATTATCTTGAATAAAAGATTGAATTGTATTCCTTAATAAAGTTTGTTCTTCACTAAAAGAAAAATCCATTTTTACCTCCTATAATCCCAGAACCATTTTGGCTATAATATTTTTTTGAATTTCATTTGATCCACCATAAATGGATGTTTTTCTCATGTTAAAATAATTTTGCGCAGCTCCATGGCTATATTCCGGGCCAATTGTTAAATAATTAGATCCTTGTCTCTCAAATGCAGGTGTGAGATACGGATTAGAATAATGTCCTACTGCTTCCATTGTTAATTCTGTTATTCTTTGCTGAATCTCAGTTCCTTTAATTTTAAGTATAGAAGACTCAGCTCCTGGTCCCTCACCTCTGCTCTCTTTTGCTAATGTTCTTAATTCAGTATATTCTAAAGCTGTTAGATCAACTTCAAGGTCTGCGATTTTTGTATTAAAATCTGAGTCATTTATCAAGTTTTCACCATCAATATATTCTGAGGAGGCAATATCTTTAAGACGCTCAAGTGCCTTTTTTGATCTTGCGACACCAGCAATACCGGTTCGTTCATTTCCTAATAGAAATTTTGCAATCGTCCAACCCATATTCTCTTCGCCAACAAGGTTCTGAACGGGAACTTTAACATCTTCAAGAAAAACTTCATTTACCTCGTGACCACCATCTAAGGTTATTATCGGCTTCACATCTATACCTGGCGTATTCATATCAATAAGTAAGAAAGAAATACCTTCTTGAGGTTTACCTTCATTATTTGTTCTTACTAAACAAAACATCCAATCAGCAAATTGAGCTAATGTTGTCCAAATTTTATGTCCATTAACAATGTAATGATCGTCAACTCTCTCTGCCTTTGTTCTCAAGCTAGCTAGGTCTGATCCAGCTCCAGGTTCAGAATAACCTTGGCACCACCAATCGTCACCAGATAAGATACCTTTTAAAACCCAATCTTTTTGATCGTTGTTACCAAAACCTATTATTACTGGACCCAACATAGTTAAACCAAATGGTATTAAAGGTGTTGTTCCAGCATTTGCGCACTCCTGGTCCCAAATGTACCTTTGAGTAATATTCCAACCCGTTCCTCCATGTTCTTCGGGCCAATGAGGAGCAATCCAACCTTTTTTATATAAAATCTTGTGCCATGAGAGCATATCCTCTCTAGTTAAGTCAGTTCTTTTATTAATATCCCTAAGTTTTTGTGGAAAATTTATATCAATAAATTCTCGTACTTCATGACGAAATTGTTCGTCTTCTTTTGTAAAGGCTAAATCCATCTTTTTATAAGATCCTTATATATTCAAGTAGTTAACGAAATAATTTTAATTTCAAAATTTTATCTATATTCTTAACAGACGTTAATATTTAAATCCAATACCTTTTTGCCGCATTTTTATATAATAAAAAAATTTATTTATAAATAAGCCAAATTTATATATTAGTATTTATGTAACTAGGGTTAATTCAAATGGATAGAAAAAAAGAATATAATAAAATTGCTGAAAGAGTTGTAGGTCATGTCGAAAATAATACTACAGACCAAGCTGACCAAATACTTTCAGTTCCAACCTCAGATTACACATGTGAAAGACGATGGCATTCTGAAATACAAAAAATATTTAAAGAATTACCCCTAATGTTAGCTTTATCAATTGAGATACCTAATAAAGGAGATTACAAATGTATGGAGGTGGTTGGTATCCCAGTTCTTATAACAAGAGATAAGGACTCTAAAGTTCATGCATTTAGAAATGTTTGTTCCCATCGAGGAGCTCCTTTAACCACCGAGGGAATTGGAAATAGAAACAGATTCGTATGCCCATATCATGGCTGGATGTACTCAAATCAAGGGGATTTAATTGGAATTTTAGAAAATAAAAAATTTGGAGAGCTAGATAAAAATTGTCATGGCCTTCAAGTCTTGCCTTGTGAAGAAATTGGAGGAATGATTTTTGTAACATTAACGCCGAACCTAAATTTAAACCTAGATCAATTTCTTGATGGAATGAAGGCTGAGATTGAGCATTTCGATCTTCAAAACTGGCATTATCACGGATTTAAAGTTATTCATGGAGCTAATTGGAAAGTAGCATTTGATGGATATTTAGAGGGTTATCATTTTTCAACTGCTCATAGAGATACAATTTTACCTATGACTAAACAGGGTATTATGGATTTTTCCTCATTTGGCCCCCATCTCAGAATTGCTTTCGCATCAACAAATATTGATGAAATTTACGACTTACCGAAAAGTGAGTGGTGGAAAAAAGAAGGGGCTGGTGTAGATTTTGTAAGAACATTATTCCCAAACATTTCAATTTCACTTGGACTTGGTATTGGTCAGATAGCTCAAATTTTGCCCGGTAAAACACCTGATAAAAACACCACAATTTT
>CETM01024432.1_pt1 | contig 11107 bp, 13 predicted proteins | sample 361451 | NCBI WGS metagenome assembly CETM01 (sample SAMEA2622690, study PRJEB7988) | marine metagenome | isolation source: saline water (ENVO:00002010), including
GCCTATAATGTCAGCGGAACAATTAATTCCAACAATAAAAATGCACATTAAAAAAAATTTTTTCATTTCAAAAGTTTACCAAATATAAATTAAAAATTAGATATTCTGCATGAAAGCTTTCAAGTTATAATTCACGTGATGAAAAAATGGGACTACAAATTTATCAAGGTAACCTTGCCAATTGCATCAGGTCTATCTATTCAATCAGATGGCACCACTCAATCAGAGCAAATGATCAAAGACTTTGGAGAAGAAGGATGGGAGCTAGTCAGTGTGACTATCTTATCTGAACTACATTACGAATTAGAAAGATTTGAGGAAAGTGGCAAATCAAGAACTTATGAAGCAGAAATGATTTTTAAGAGACCGTTAAGTTGAGTTTATAAGGATGAGTCTTACAACATATGTTATCGGGAATATCGCTTTAATTGTGATGCTCTATTTGGTAGTAAAAAATAAGGAAAAGTAGTTCCATTAAATTAGTCAGTCTTTCCTTCCACTATTTCAATACAATCTTCATAAATAATTTCGTCCGGGTATTTAATCTCAAGGGTATTATTAATTTTATTAAAAGTTACAAGGGTTTCATTAATGGTATTTTCATTGTGCTTCCCAAAAATGGTGATTTGATTCATGAAAAAATCTTTTCTATTGCTTAATTCAACTCCTTCAATTTCAAAAAATCTTTCGTAATCATTAAATTTAATAGTCATCCCATTACAATTAAATTTTTTCTCTAGATTGTCAGAACTACATCCGTAAATAAAAGCGAATATAATAATTACATGAATGTTCTTAAAAAATTTCAAGACTTAATTTTAAAGGATTTCCAGAATCAATCATGAAATCTTTTAGAGAAAAAGTAGCGGTTATAACTGGAGCTGGCTCTGGAATAGGTAGATATTTAGCAGTATTGCTAGCAAAAGATGGTGCTGATGTCTGTGTCTGCGATGTCAATGAGAAAACGTTAGGCGAAACTTTGGCTATGTTAAGGAAATATAACGTGTCGGTTTCCTCGCATATTTTAGATGTCTCTAATAAACAATTAATTGAGGAGCTACCCGAGAAAGTCATAAAAGATCATGGAAAGGTAGACTTAGTTTTTAATAATGCAGGCGTTACCACAGGGGCTCATTTTAAAGACATGGATGAGGAGAATTGGGATTGGGTCATGGGTATTAATTTTGACGGGGTTGTTAATAGCACAAGGGCATTTATACCTCATCTTATTAATAACTCAGAGGCAGCTATTGTAAATACCTCTTCGATATTTGGAATGGTGACAGTACCTGGACAAACTGTTTATCATGCTACTAAATTTGCTGTCAGGGGATTCACAGAAAGTCTTGCATTAGAGATAGCGCAGACAAATCCCAATTTACAGATTCACTGTGTTCACCCAGGACATATTGGGACAAATATTGCTACATCATCCAGAATGAGTGATGAGGATTTTAAAAAGAGCCAACAAGGATCATCTATCTTCAACATGAATGCTCCCAAGACACACCAAGAAATGGGAGAGCTTTTTAAAGAAGGTGGCATGCATCCAAGCAAAGCTGCAAAAATAATCCTTGATGGTGTTAAGAAAAATAAAAGAAGAATTTTTGTTGGATTGGATGCGAAACTACTAGATTTTTCTCAAAGATTATTTCCAAAACATTATCATAAGACATGGGTCTTGTTTGTGCCCTTACTGATGCTTTTTAGAGATAAAAAACCTTTGAAGTCACTGAATTAATTATTAGAATTATTTTATGACTAAATACATATTCCTCGCATTATTGATTGTTGGAGGTTTTGGAGCTTTCGCTGAAGACAAGCTTCAAATAACTCAGGTGTCGAATCCTATTCTTATAGACGTTAGAACATATGCAGAATGGAATGAGGGATACATTGAAACAGCAATACATATTCCTTTAGATAAAATAATGCAAAAAATAGAGTTTGCAACGAAAAATAAAGAACAAATAATATATTTATACTGTAAAAGTGGTAACAGGTCAGGCAAAGCACAGAAAGCTATTCAGAGTCTCGGTTATATTAACGCAATAAATATTGGCGGAATCAAAAAAGCCAGCTCAAAACTTCAACTTAAGATTATTAAAAAATAAAAGAGTGATGAGTTTAAAGCAAAATAATAAAGTACCAAATTTAACAAAAACTAAGAATATTGATTCATATGATGATGTATTTGATGTAGTTGTTTGTGGTTTTGGTGGAGCAGGTGGATGTGCTGCCATTGAAGCTGCTAATAAAGGAGCAAAAGTACTCCTGCTTGAAAGAGCTTCTGATGGTGGCGGCTCAACTGCCCTGTCAAGCTGTGAAATGTATTTGGGAGGCTCAGGCGGAACATCATTGCAAAGGGCTTGCGGTTTTGAAGATACAACAGAAAATATGATTTCTTATCTTAAGGCTTGTCTTGAAGAGAAGGGAGATTATGAAAAGATTAAACTATATGCAGAAAATGCTGCTGATCATTTTGAGTGGGTTAAATCATTGGGAGTGCCTTACAAAGAGGAGGCTCATCTTGGAAGGATAGTTGTTCCAGAAACTAATCAGTCTCTTCTATTTACTGGAAATGAAAGAATCTATCCTTTTTTAGATCATGCGAAACCAATACCACGAGGTCATGTTCCATCACATGAAGGTGATTTTGGAGGCAAAATATTTTTTGATGCTTTAAAAACTAAAGTCATATCCGAGGGCGTTCATATGAGTTGCGACTCGAGATTACTCAGTTTAATAGTAGATGAGCATAATATTATCCAAGGTGTAACATTTAAAAAAGATAATGAGTTATCTCATGTAAGAGCAAAAAATGGAGTCGTTCTTACAACAGGCGGTTTTGTAATGAATGAGGAGATGATAAAAAAATATCTACCTTTTCAAAGTAAATTTGCAGCACCCTATGGTAATCCATGGGATGAGGGTGACGGAATTCAAATTGGTCAAGCAATGGGCGCGAATGTTATTAATATGGATGAAGCTTTTTTTGGAGTTTATTTCTATCCACCTGAATCATTAACTTATGGAATATTTATTAATAATCATGGCGAAAGATTTGTGAACGAAGACTCATATGGTGCAAGGATTGGCTTCTATTGTTCTCAGCAACCGAAACAACAGATATTCATGCTTGTTCAAGATGAGGACTTTAAGCATTCGATATATATGGATAGACTGCCTATTATTGCAGTAGCTGAAACAATTGAAGAACTTGAAAATGAGGCTGGATTTAAAAAAGGGTCGCTTATTGAAACAGTCAAAACCTATAATGAATATTCTAAAAATGGAGAAGATAAAGACTTTAGAAAGCATCCTGACTGGTTAAAACCTATCACAAAACCTCCCTATGCAATTATTGATTATAGTTTCAAACATCAATCTAGCCCAGCATATAGTGATAAATCTGGTCCTTTGATGTTTACTCTTGGTGGCCTTGAAACACTTCCCTCCGGAGAGGTATTAAATAAAAAAGGAAAAATAATCCCTAAGCTTTTTGCTGCAGGAAGAACAACTGCAGGCTTGCCTCGATCAGGTAAAGGGTATGCCAGTGGGATGTCAGTTGGTGATGCAACTTTCTTTGGGAGAATGGCAGGAATCTCTGCAGCAAAATCAACAGAAGATATTGAGCTAAATTTAAATAAGGATTAGATGAAAAATATAATTCTAACATTTATGCTCTTTGTTATTGTTTTGCAAGCTAGAGCTCAGGCAGAAGAATTGCAGGTAGGATTTGCGCAGCTCTCGATTACCCCCGACCTTATAGACCAATGGGTCGATGTAAATAACGACGCTCAATTTGATCCAGAGATTGATACTTGGTCTGATGTAAATGGCAATGGAGAATTTGACGCTGTATGGATGGCAGGTTTTCAAAATAAACGCCCTGCTCAAGGTATTAAAGACGATCTGATGGCAGTAGCCACAGTTATTGATGATGGAGAAAGTCGAATTGGAATCATAAGTGCTGACATCATTGGATTGATGCGCAAATTTGTTCTCAGCGTCCGAGAGGATGTTCCTGCTGAATGGGGTATAGATTATCTTATGATCCATTCAACGCATAATCACGAAGGTCCGGATACTCAAGGTCTTTGGGGGCCAGGTTTTTTTAAAAGTGGTGTTAATGATGAATATTTGGAGCAACTCAAGCAAAATTTTTTAACTGCTTTAAATTTTGCCATAGACAGCTTGGAGCCTGCACAAATGAGTCTGGCATTAATACCAACTAACCCTCTCACCCCTATCAAAGATAAACGCAAACCCATTGTGATTGATGATGACATTCGGGCAGTATTATTTAATCGTCCTGATGGCTCGATCATAGGCTCATTGATAAATTTTGGAATACACGTTGAACTTACTTGGGATAAAAATCTAGAATTAACCTCTGATGTTGCAGGCTATTTAAGACGAGGTATCAGCGATGGTATTTACTATGATAATCAACTCATTAAACCTGGGCTTGGTGGAACCACATTATGGCTCACAGGAAATATTGGAGGCTTAATGACATCAGGCCCAACCGATCCAATCTATGACCCTTTTATAAAAAAAACATACACGCAACCAAGTCATGAAAAAGCTCAGGCTTATGGCTATACCCTAGCCAATAGTGTTATAGATGCTTTTCATGCAGGTGAATTTTATCCATCTCCTGAGCCAAAATTAAATGTTAGTGCATTGGAAGTAGAATTAGGCATAGAAAATTTTATGCTCTCATTAGGCACTTTGCTGGGTATTATCGATAGTGATCCAAAATTAAATTTTAGGCCACCATTCATTCGATATCTCAGTGAAGTAGCTTTTATAGAATTAGGAGATGCAACCATTACTGGCATTCCTGGAGAGCTCTATCCGGAGATAGCTGTTGGTGGCATAGAAAATCCTCAAGGCGCAGATTACACAATGGCTGCCCAAGAGATCCCGCATTTGCGCAGTCAACTTCCTGGAAAGCTCAATCTAATGGTAAATTTAGCAAATGATGCCATTGGTTACATCATTCCTAAAAGTGAATGGGACAACGAGGCTCCTTGGATCTATGACGAAACAGATGAAACTTATGGCGAAGTTGTATCTTTAGGGCCAAATACTGGCCCCATAATCCATCAAAATATTATCAAACTTATAGAACAGTCAAAAAATTAAATTTTTTGATATAGTATTTTTATGAATATTCAAAACCTTATCAATGGATGTTTAGCTGTCTGTGTAACATTGCTTATTTTGAATACTTTTGAAAATAAAGATAAGATTATTGAACTTGAAAATGCACTTGATAGCTCTAACAAAATGCAAATAGAGTCTGCGTATAGGCAATATGTTGATGATTTTATTGAAAATGATTTTGATGCTATTGCCAGTCATTTTCACCCTCCAGTGAACTTCAATACGTTCGGTTCAATTGCAACAACCTATGAAGAGGTGATAAATCAATACAAAGATATGAAAGCTAATATTCAAGAGGGATATGCTTACAGCATCATAGATGAAATCGGAATACATAAAATGGAAAATAATCAATACTTGGTCTGTGCAGACTATAGTAGATACAATGAAAAGGATGAGAGTTTGTTTGCAGGAAGAACTCATTATTTATTTATACCTACCTCAACTGGCTGGAAAATGAATTCATTAGAAAGAAAGGAAAGATTGCAAAATCAATCATGCCAAAGCTCATTGCACTAATCAGTAAAAAATCTTCAATTTCTGAAGATGACTTTAAAACTTATTATGAAAACAATCATGCGCCACTTATTGAGAGCCTGTTTCCAACTTTAGATGGCTATACAAGAACTTATCTTTTTGAATCTAATTTGTTGAGTGATACCCTGCCATTAGAATCTGATGGAGCTCAAAGTCAGTTTAATGTAATAACAGAGCTCACTTTCAAAAATGAGGAAGATTTAAATCAATTCTTTGAAAGAGGAACTCATCAAGACGTAGTTGAATCCATAAGGGATGACGAGGCAAACTTCCTTGATGGCGAAAAGACAATTATGTATCGGGTTGAATAGGAAATAATCTAACTGCTTGCTATTTTTAGGCTGCCCAATTCATTTTCAAACATTTGCAAATACATTCTCTCTAATTCTGATTTATCTATAGAGAGTAATGTTTCTTTATCTTTGGAGGAAAATAAGTTGTTAGCATCTTTATCCAATGCTTTTAGTATTAAAGCATCAACAAAATACTCTTTATCTGAGTTATTCGAAGAATAGTGAAGTAAATCTATCTCATAAAGCGTTAGAGGTTTAGAGTATATTTTCATTTCTTAATAATAACTTAACAAATCTTAGTTATTAAAACATTGCTTTGATGATAAATATAAAAATTAACCTTTGGGCTCCATTCCAGTGTGGTTTTAAAGAAGTTATGAGATTTTCATTTTTGGAGCATTTGTCATAACGCTCTTAATTCCTTTATTCATAGAAGATCTATCTGCATAGCTTTGAGATGAAGCAATAACTTTGTTGTTAGCAGCTACTAAATTGAAATTCCATTTACCGCCTTTATTTTCTTTGGACTTAAAATTCGCTTTTTCGCTAGCGTGCTTTGCTACAGATTTAATTCCATTCATGCATGTTGCTCTAGATGCATACGCTTGTGAGGAAATTATATTTTCACCATTCTTAGCTTTTAAACGAAAACGATGCTTGCCTGATTTATCTTTATATATTTGAAACATTACTTCTCCTAGTTGTTGTCTGTTTAAATACTTCAGCAGTGTTTAATATCTTCTGAATAATTAAAATTAAGTATATATAAAAATGACAAAATATCATATTTGATGTCTATTTAATTTCCGTCTTTCTTATAAATATTTATTTTTGGCATTATTATAATGAGGAAGTTTTAAATCAAACTTATTTTGTAGGAAAACATAATATGTATCAAAAAATAGCATTATTAACTCTTTTATGCGTACCACCAGTTTTTTCTGCAGATCATCATGCTATGAAAGATGATATGACAAAGAAAAAAATTAATATAATAGAGATGGAAAAAAAGGGAATGTGGAAACCTGAAGATTGTAAAAAGATTAGTCAAACATCAGGTGCTTATCTTTATTTTTCAGGTGAAGCTTTTAAAAAACGCTCTTCTCTTGAGAAAGATGGAAATCAAATTGCTGCAGATGAAGCATTCTTAGAAGCCAAGGCATTAGCAGAACTTGCCGCAAACTTTGCAAAGAACTTTGAGGCATATTGTAAAAGATAGTTAGATTATAGGATTCAAAAATCTATAAAAAGTCCAAAGTTTTATATGGCCTAAAGTTATGTAACTAACGTTAAGCTCCAAAATAAATTCCCTTTTATGTCTATGACATTATTTGGAATTCAATTCAGTGTTACAAATTAAGCTTAAATGATAGGCTGTAATTTCTTCCAGGATTAAGGAAATAGTCGAGTCCTGAATCTGAGGCGCTACTTCCAGCGACGCTTGTCCAGTTCCAATATTTTTTATCTGCAATGTTTCGAACTGCCAATCTAACGGATAAATTGTTGTTTATTTCATATCCTATGAATGAATCAATCAGAACATGTCCTGGAAGTTCCAATGCTTCTTGACAACCACTTCTTCCACATGAAGCTGGCAAGCCCTGAGGACCCTCATCAGTATCTTTTATGTATGAATCGATAGTTAATTTTCCTGATGGTGATGACCACAATAGCCCCAAAATTACCTGATCAGGATCAATGTTATTGAACTCAGTACCTTCTTGCTCTCCAGTAGATGAGTTAAACCCAATTACAGTTGAAAGATTTTCAGTAATATCAAAGCTAGACTGAAACTCAATGCCCTTAATATTTACACTCTCTAAGTTTTGATATTCAAATCTAAGTAATCCTGTACTAGTAAAACCGGTTGATGCACTGTTAATGAAATCATTATAGTCATTTTCATAAACTGCCAATGACCATGACCCATTTTCAGTTTTGCCCCTTAACCCAAATTCGTGCCCCTCACTTTCTTCAGGTCCAAGGTCTGGATTTGGAACAATGGTGTATCGGAAAGCAAAATTAGTAAAACTAAGATTTGAATTAAAGAAATCTGGGCTTCTAAAGCCTTCTGCATATTGATAAAAGAAGGAAATTTCTTCTGCTAAAGCTCTAATAAAGCCAAATTTTAAGGATGTTTTGCTATCGTCTTGCTCAACCAATGAATATCCAAATGGATTAACGTTCTTAAAAAGTTGATCAACGCCAATATTTAATTCATAGCTATCATGTCTTGCTCCTAGAACAATTGAAGTTTTATCAGAGATATCTACTCTATTGTTAACATAAAATGCAGTTCTTACTGTTTCCGTATCTGGAAAAGTTTTATTTGGATAAAGCTCTCCCCCAATATTTGAATTAACAGCTTGAGTCATTAGATTTGTCTCGGTCCTATATCTAGGACGCGTTACATCTATAGATTCTTGCTCAGCCCCGAAAACAATATTTTGAATAACGCCAGATTTAGATTTAATTGATTTAAAGAATTGTAAAGCGAAGCCCTCAATGGATTGATCGAAGATATAGTCTTTAAATTCACGGATGGGTGTCGGAGGTATGTTTGGAACAAATTGCGGGCCACGTGCACCATTAACAAAATTTCCAAGGATATTTTTATTTATATTTGTGACTTGTCTTTGATCGATTTCCTGAGAGTAAATTGAAAAGCTTCCATTATCATAAAATCCAGATTGGGCTGAAAAATCAAATGATAGTGAAACTCTATCTCTGCTTCCATCATCATTTCCAATTGCTGAGGTAGTACTTATCATTTGAGGATAACCACTTGTTCCTAAATCTGAGCTTAGCTTTATATCGCCTTCCCAGTCTTGACTATCTAGTGTCAGCGTAAGACCAATGCTATCGTTTATTAAATATTTTCCTTTCAAAAAAATACTTGATTGCTCGCCTGAAAATGGATTAGGTTTTAAAGCAGCATCATCATGAAGCTCGGTCTCACTTAAATCTCTAGCAGTGACTTGAATTAAGCCCTCCATTCTTTCTCCAACATTTGCAGCTAAATAAGAAAGCTTTGAATGCTCATTATCACTGTCATAACCCGCTGTAACTGATTGATAAATACTATTATCAGTTGCTAAATCACTAGGATCTTTTGTGATATAGAGTAAAGCTCCAGCCAGGCCATCTGATCCATAAAGAGCTGAACTAGGTCCTTTTAATATTTCAACTCTTTTAAGTAACTCTGTGTCAACTAAATCTCTTCCATATCCGTTATAAGTTTCACCAAACCTCACGCCGTCGATTAGGAGGTTAACCCTCTTATCACCCATGCCTCTAATAGAAATAGTGTTATTGAAGGTCCTGCCTGCATAAACATCTTTTGTAACAGATACTCCAATGGTGTTATCAAGCAAATCCCTCAAATCATTAACCTGACGTGATTCAATATCCTCAAGAGAAATAGAATCGACCGATCCAATAACCTCTGATAAGGGAACTGGATATTTTGCTGAAATAACTACTGTCTCCTCTAACATTTCATCTTGTGCTAATAAGAATCCTTGAAAAAGAATTGTTGTTATAATAAAAAAGGTTTTAAATTTATTAAAAATATTTTGACGCATGTTTTCTACCTCTAATGAGAATGATTCTCATTTAAAATTGAGAATGATTATCATTTACTTTTTAAAAAAAAGCAATAGAATCCACATATGAGATACTTCTTAGCTATATTTTGTGGGTTTATTATTTCAATAAATGCATGTGAAAAGGCTTTAGATCCATCAAGGATTACCTCTGCAGGCGGATCAGTTACTGAAATTATATATTACTTAAATGCCGAGGATAATTTAATTGCTGTGGATGTCACTTCAAATTTTCCTCAAGAAGCTAAGAAGTTGCCATCAATAGGCTATGTAAGGCAATTATCTGCCGAAGGAGTTCTATCACTAGATCCTACTATTATTATTGGTGAGGATGATATGGGGCCCCCTTCTGTGCTAGATCAGATTAAAAGAACCAATGTTGAAATAACAATAATCCCAGAAGATCATGATGTTGAGGGCATCTTAAAGAAAATTGGATGCATTGCTTCAGTAATAGGCATAGATTCTGAAGCAATAATAAATACTAATTTAATTCCAAAAATAGAAAAATTAAATCAGCTGACTCGCAAAGATAATAAGAAAAAAATAATTTATATCCTTGGCATGCAAAGTGGTTCTCCATTAGTTGCTGGAAATAATACCTCTGGTAACGGGCTGATAAATATTTCTGGAGGCATCAATCCTTTTACTAGTTTTGAAGGCTGGAAACCAGTAGGAACTGAATCAATCATTGAAGCATCACCAGATCTTATAATAATTTCAGAAAGAGGTTTAAAGGGCTTTGGAACCATGGAAGATCTCAGAATGCATCCTGCTCTTTACCTAACGCCTGCCTCACAAAATAACAAAATAATTTCAATTGATGGTATGGCATCTCTTGGCTTTGGACCCAGAACAATTGATGCTGCTATTAAGGTTTCAGAAATACTAAATGGAATCAATTAAAAAACTTTCTCATCAAACATCATTGTTTTTTCATTTTGTGAGTAAAAAACAAACAGTTTACATAATTTCATTGTTTGTAATCATGCTAATTTTTTCTCTATTGGCGATAACATTTGGAAGTTATGGTTTATCGATAATTGATTACTTGCTTGGTAAAACCTCACAAATACAAAATACAGTTTTGACTGAGATTAGGCTTCCCAGAGTTATCCTTTCCGGTCTAGCTGGAGCAAGCTTAGGAATATCTGGAGCAGCTCTTCAAGGCCTATTTAGGAATCCATTAGCAGATCCTGGGCTCATTGGCGTATCAGCTGGTGCAGCTCTTGGTGCAACTTTGATGATAGTTTTAGGTGGTGATTTATTTTCACAAAATTCGCTAGGAATTTTTTTTATACCTCTAGCTGCTATTGCAGGATCATCTCTGGTAATTTTTATGCTCTATTTTATGACTAAAGGCTTCGGTTATGAGGGAGTTACATATATGTTGCTTGTTGGCATTGCCATAAATGCTATTGCCGGTGTAGGTATAGGAATACTTACATACATTAGCTCAGATGCTGAGTTAAGGAGTTTAACTTTTTGGACTATGGG
>CETM01031736.1_pt1 | contig 11093 bp, 4 predicted proteins | sample 361451 | NCBI WGS metagenome assembly CETM01 (sample SAMEA2622690, study PRJEB7988) | marine metagenome | isolation source: saline water (ENVO:00002010), including
AAACGAGGTAACGTCCTCAGAAGTCCCGATCGTTCCGGAGACGGTTTTGCTATCCGGGTCAATCGTGATCTGAAGTGAATACCATGTATCGGATTCAGTTTTGCGTATAGAGCTCCAGTCTGCACCGTCCCATATCAGAACTTCATTGGCGGTAACGCTAAACTGCACTGCAATCGACTGGATCACGCCTTGTCCCAGATACAGCCGAAATGCGCTCTCCTTTCCCTTGGGTCTCGCTCTAAAATCAATGTTGAAATACATCTTCTTACCGGATGTGGCACGCAGTCCCGGAGAAAAGACATATCGTATTCCATCTGTCTTAAGCCCAGAGCCAACCCGTACTCCCCGCGTCCCGGGACGGTGGACATTTACAAATGGACTTTGAGCCTCCTCAAGAACCTCTATCGGGCCTGAACAGACCCAGGGATCAACCAAAGGTTTTCCGATTTCCTGCTTCTCTATCCCTAAATCCAGTCCACCAGCACGCAGATCGGGTCTTAGTTTACGTTGCTCTAATCGCTGGTCGGCCAAAGCGGTATCGATAGTGGCGAGCCGCTTTTCTTTCTCCTTGTTCCTTTTCAGCACTTCATCCGGCCGTATTAGAGCTGGAAATTCAGAGGGTCGCTTTTGCTCTTCACCACCAGGGAATGCCCACTGTGTACTTTGCATAATCCCGTATAAGGCATAGTAATCCTCTGCTGACACCGGATCATATTTGTGATCGTGACAACGCGCGCAACCCAGTGACAGCCCTAATAACGAACGCCCGATGGAATCTATGGCATCAGCAAAATCCAAATGCTGATAATCCGGAGACGGCTTATAGCCGTATCGTTTGCCGACGGCAAGAAATCCCGTAGCGGTAACTAGAGAGGCGTACTGTTCGTGGGGACTAACCTGAGCCAAAATATCACCGGCTAGTTGCTCCTTAATAAACTGATCGTATGGCTTATCCTCATTCAACGCCTGAATGACCCAATCGCGATATTTATACGCTTCTCTTACCGGATAGTCTGCTCCATCACCGGCCGTGTCGGCATATCTGGCCACGTCAAGCCAATGACGTGCCCAGCGTTCTCCGTAAGCCTCCGAGTTCAATAACCTGTCTATTACTCGATCAAAGGCTTCGGGAGATTCATCTGCCAAGAAACGGGCAATTTCTTCCGGCGTTGGAGGAAGGCCCGTCAGATCAAATGTAGCGCGCCGGATTAACGTCCGTTTGTCCGCTAGATCTACCGGCTCGATCCCATTTTCATATTGACGCTTACGAATGAATCGATCGACGTCATTCCAGGCCCATTGGCTAATTAGCGTAGAGGTCGGTGCTGTTGGCTTAGTAATTGGCTGAAAAGACCAGAAGTCAACAGCTTCTTCAAGATCAAGCCGCTCGTCTTTGACGACGACAGGATTTAACGGCGCCTTCGCACCTTGCTTAATCCATTTTTCAATGGCTGCAATCTCATGGACTTCTAATTTCTTTTGTCCCGGTGGCATGGCTAAATCCGGGTCCGTCTTTTTAACGGCTAACAACACCAGGCTTTGTTCGGGTTTGCCAGGCACAATGCCGGGCCCGCTAATTCCTCCCGCTTCCCAAAACTGAGGAGCATCAAGCCGTAAATCGGACTCCTGTTTATCCGGACCATGGCAACCTTGACAGTGTTTTATAAAAAGCGGGCGGATTTCTGATTCGTACAGATCGGTATCAGCCTGCGCATACAACCGGTGTTGTGAAAACGTCATTGCCATGCACAGCACAACAAGAGCGGCTATGCCAGCATGACGGATGACAGTCTGTGGGAACGATGGAGTCATATATCTCACGAATTAGAAAAACGCTTTTTAACTCAGCAATCTATTGTAACTAAGCTCGCTTGTCTCGGCGTTAGCAATCGTGCTACATAGCTCACTCTAACCGGCATCTTGGAATGCTTTTTCAATCGCACACGGTCGAATCCTGATTTACTAAAATAGAACATATCGTTAATTGGTATTTATATTGGAGAACTTACTAGTGCGCCGAATCATGAGCTTAATGGCCTTGTCGATTGTTTTGACATCTCCATGCTGTCTCCCACCACATATTGTGCAGGCTGCCGACTATCCGCTTAGGCCTGTCCCCTTTAACAAAGTCAAAATCACAAGTGACTTCTGGCGTCCACGTCTCGTGACACAAAGGGAGACTCTCGTCCCTTTTGCATTTGAACGAACGCAGCCCGGAGTTGAACACCTCCAAGCGGCGCGGGACTATCTAAAGGGTATCAAACAGGATCAACATCGACCTCATCGTTTTATCGACTCCGACCTATACAAGGTCATGGAGGGCGCTGCTTATCTGCTCCAGCTTGAGCGAGATCCGGAACTTGAAAGAACACTCGATGAACTCACCGAATTGATTGCAGCAGCTCAACACGAGAATGGCTACTTATATCCTTCACATACAACGGGGGTCGGCAAAGAACGAGACATGATGGGGGACGAGCCATATACCTTCATTGTTCACAGCCACGAACTTTACAATGTCGGACATATGTATGAAGCAGCCGTTGCCTATTACCGAGCGACTGGTAAACACCAATTACTAGATGTTGCTGAGAAGAGTGCCCAACACATCAATAAAGTCATTTTCCAGGGAGATCCAGCCTACAACAAGGGTAAGCCGATTTTGCAGGCACCAGGGCATCAGGAAATGGAACTGGCACTCGTTCGACTTTATCGAGTAACAGGCAAGCAACTCTATCTGGATATGGCGCGTAAATTCTTAGAGATCCGGGGCAACACTTACGTACCTGATGGTGAAGGCGTCATGGCTCCTACTTACGCTCAGCAACACGCACCTGTCCTCGCGCAAAAGGAAGCGGTTGGGCATGCCGTACGTGCAACTTATCAGTATTCAGCTATGGCTGACGTGGGGACACTCACCGGACAACCCGCCTACGGAAAGGCATTAGGTCGTATATGGGGAAATATCACCGATACTCGCATGCATATTACCGGTGGATTGGGCGCCGTACACGGTATCGAAGGATTTGGAAAGCAATATGAACTACCAAACGCCGATGCCTTCAACGAAACATGCGCTGCCGTTGGCAATGTTCTTTTCAATTACCGAATGTTTCTCTTAAACAAAGACGCTAAATATCTCGATGTGGCAGAAGTTGCGCTGCTCAACAATGTACTGGCGGCCGTTAACCTTGAAGGGAACAGGTTCTTTTATGTAAATCCTTTGGAGGCTGATGGAAAATATCCGTTTAACCATGGTACCGCCGGCAGAGCACCATGGTTTGGAACTGCCTGCTGCCCATCCAACATGGCACGATTACTACCTCAGGTTCCTGGCATGACCTATGCCCACGACGACAACGAACTGTACATCACATTTTTCACGGAAAGTTCAACTCAAGTGGAATTTGATGGTGTCGCTGTCGACATCGAGCAAACAACAGACTACCCCAATGATGGCAAGATCAATATCTCGCTCAATCCAGCTAAGCCAACTACCTTCCGTTTAAGGCTACGCATTCCCACGTGGACTCAGGATCAATTTGTTCCAGGCGATCTCTATCGTTTTGCCGATTCAAAGAAACACCCGGCGTCTTTGTACATCAACGGCATCACGACGAAGGTCCACGTCGTCAAGGGATTTGCTACCATCGAAAGGGAATGGAGTGCCGGAGATCAGGTTGAGTTACATTTACCGATGCCCGTCCGCACCAATATTTGTCACCCCTCCGTCGAAGCAAATCACGAACGCATTTGTTTCACTCGAGGCCCCTTTGTCCTTTGTGCAGAAGGACTGGATAATGACGGTTCCACACAACGAATTTACTTTGACAAATTACCTAACGGCAGCAAAAGCAAAGTCATGATGACCGACGTTCCTTATGGCTCCTTTGTGCAAACCAACGTGATTGGCCGTGCTATCACAGAGCAGGGTGGCAGCCGCAAGACCAAGGTCATTCTCACTCCGTACTATGCATGGAATAATCGCGGCACAGGTTCCATGACGGTGTGGTTTCCCCGCAAACAGAATATGGCTGTTTTTGACCCGCATGCGTTGCCACAGGAAAGTGTCTTTTCGGAACTAGAGGCATCATACACGTCCGAAGTGGACACAGTGAATGCGATCGGTGATGGCAAGGAGCCCGAATGGTCGACCGGCAATAAGGTGCCACGATGGACAAGCCGTGGGAAGAATGGAGAGGATCAATGGGTTATTGCCAGATTTAATAAACCGAGTGAAATTCGTAGTATCGGAATCTACTGGATGCAGGATCGCTTCGATGTCAGGTTTCCAAAGGAGTGGAAAGTAGAGGTTGAACAGAATGGAGAATGGAAGCCGTTTGAGTTGTATACAACCGATCGTTACGATACGCGAGCAAATCAGTATAACGTGATCCATCCAGCAGCTCCGTTGTCTTGCGATGCAATCCGAATCAACATGACGCCTCAAGAGGAATCCGCCGTTGGTATCCTTGAAGTCCAGGTCACTTTTGAGGACTGAGCAGCCTTCAAAACATTCGTACTGATTCATTGTTGAGACTTTTATGCGTTACGACGTAGGATCCAGCTTTTGCCAACCTGCCGTTTAGGTTTCGAAGCAGGGGGTTTAGCCACCGAAGCTTTACCGAAGCCCGCCCGAAGTATTCCGAGCAAAACAGCGGGGGCAGAACGACCATAGCCTGCACTGCGAATCAAAACAAAGGCGTAGTTTACAGGCCAAAGAGTGGATCTTATTTTAAACACTGGCTCATATTTTTTAGACGCTTGCCCGCCAAAACGTGGGCCTTTTTACATACCTGTCTAATTGCCTAACTATCTATCTGTCTATCTGTCTCTCCGCCCACTTCCAGCACTCCGTCATTCGTACCGAACCTGTCAGTCTCCACTCCCATTCGTTGCAATAGATTCACATAGAGATTGCAAAGCGGAGTGTTTTTGTGATGTTCTCCAGCTTTAACATATCCCTCGTGCTTATAACCTCCTCCCGCCAGAACAATTGGCAAGTTCGTAGGATCATGAGCGTTCGCATTTCCGAGGTTACTTCCAAACATGACCGAGGTAGAGTCTAGCAGGCGTTGACCGTTTTCCTGAGGACCTGACATGGCCCCAAGGAATTCTGAGAACATCTCCAGAATCGACCTCTCAATAATTTTAAGTTGTTTAATCTTGTTCGGGTCCTGTCCGTGGTGTGATAAGGGATGGTGGCCTGACGACACGCCATTAATCATCGGAACGGCTTGATGATCCTGAATCACCATCGAGATCACTCGTGAAGAATCTGTACTTAGCACCAGAGGGATCAGGTTAAATAGAGTGCGAGTTCGCCCTATTAGATCTGTCTTATCAAGAACATCCTGTGGCGGTTCTACTTCAACCATTGGTTTTGGACGGTCAAGCCAGGCTTCCGATTCCTGAAGATCGACTTCGGCCTTACGGATTGCCTCATAATACTCCGCCAACTGCCGATTGTCGTGAATTCCTGTTTTACGACTCAACGCTTTGGTCTGTTCCCCAACCAGGTCCAGGATACTGCGGCCTTCAGAGAGACGCTGCCGTTGACGTCTGACTTCCTTCGGACTACCTGTCAAAAACAATTTCGAAAATAACGCCGACGGCCTGTTCTCCGCCGGAATCATAACACCATTGCTCGTATATGATTGACTTTCACGGCCTTCTGTACTGAGTGATATGGAGGCAAAACGAGTTTGATTTCCTATATGCTTAGCCGCAACCTGATCAATCGAAATAGAATTCTGAAAACCACCTAACCCTGGATTTCTCGCCGCCGACAAAAACGTCATTTCGGTATCGTGAGGTTCCTTTCCAGTTTGTTCGGGATGAGACAATCCAGAAAACAGAGTAAAGTCATTACGATAGGCTTCGAGTAACTGCAAATACTCCGTAGCACCATATTCCTTGCCCGTCGTTTTCGGAAACAGAGACGGAGCGTACAGTCCCAGGGTACTGCAAATCATCACCATCCGTTTTGGCAACTCTAATTGCCCTGCGCCGATAGCCGCCGACATACATTCTAACAATGGCAACGAAATCGCAACGCCCGATGCTCTTAAGACTTGTCGTCTATCAATTTTGTTTTGCATCATCGTTCCCTAAACATTCGACTCAACACCACCTGGTGTAATAGATTCCGCATTGGGTATCCGCTCTCCTCTGTCTCTTGCAGGATACGTTCAATTTCTGCTCGATCCGCAAATTCTATTTCCCCGCCGGTAGCAAACACCATCAGTTTAGACAAAACATTCCGTGCCACCTGTTCAGTTGATCCGAGCAAATGCTGTTTGTAGTCGCGAATATTATTAAATGACACACCTTCTACGGTAACTCCCGATGAATCTACACTTCGGCCCAGGTCGTAGTCAACAGACCCATACCGTAAGCCGGCGTTCACCTCCCGAGTGATCCCCCGACTATTTCTGTAATTCTTACGATAGTTACCTACCGGATCAAAACTCTCCAAAGCGAAGCCCGGGGGGTCAATTTTCTTATGACACATTGCACACGACACATTTTCCTGATGTTTTGCCAGCGTTTCCCGGATGGTGGTTGCACCACGCGTATCAGGTTCAATCGAACCAATACCAGGCGGAGGGGGATTGGGAGGCATACCCAGTAAGTTTGACAACACGAAATTACCTCGCTTTACAGGTGTAGTTACCGTGCCGTTTGCCGTAATCTTTGCAATTACCGCGTGCGTCAGGACTCCACCACGTACACTATCCGGACCAAGCTGAACTTTACGCATTTGCTCCCCTAAAACCCCGGGAACGTTGTAATGCTCCGCCAATTTCCTATTCATAAACGTAAATTTTGAATCTATAAGATTGGCGACACTCAGGTTCTCTTCTATCAAATGCGTAAAGAATAGACGGGTTTCGGCCAACATGGCTCTGCGAAGTACATCATCGTATTCCGGGAAAAGATAAGCGTCAGGTGTCGTCTCATCAATCCGCCGCAGTTCCAACCATTGGTCCAAAAAGTCCTCGACGAATCGTCGTCCTTTCTCATCAGCAAGCATCCGATCAACCTGGGCTATCAATATGGACGACTTATTCAATTGGTCTGCCGCTGCCAGGCCAAGTAATTCGTCGTCCGGCAAACTACGCCATAAAAAGGTCGCAAGCCTACCAGCTAATTCATATTGATTAAGCTTTCCTTCGTCCCCGACGTGAAACAGCAATTCAGGTGAAATTAACATGGCTCGTAGCGGTATACGCGCACAGGCTATAAAATCCCTTCCTGCATCTAAATCGGGTTTTGCAAGTGAAACCAAAGCATCAATTTCGGTTTCAGAAACAACACGTCCAAATGCCTTGGGAGCAAATGCGGATACAATTTCTCTCAAATGATCGATCTGTGGTTTCGTAAACACCGGATGATAGAACCGACCAAATTGACTGCGTGCTGCTTGAAAACGCCATTCAATCCCGGGAAACAAATCTCTGGTTCTTTGGGGGGGCCAGCTTGTTTCGAGCGGACCCTGAACCACCACTTTATGAATCTTAACGCCTTCCCCCTGATAGGAACTTGCTGGCTGGCTATTATAGATAACCTGGCCATTCGGCGCTGGATCCAACTCATCTGCACTCACGTAAAAGTAATCATCCGGTCTGAGATATTTGATCAGGGAAACTTCCCGATATTCGTCGCCGGAAAGGTCCCATGCGCCGAACAACTCACTCTCACCTTGAGAATCGTTTTGACGTTTAAGACTAACGCTTATGGACGAACGGGGATTATGAGCCGCAGCCGTCACGGTAATCCTATAATTCCCCGGCACCTGTATTCTGAAGCCGTTGTTGTCTGATCGTAGAACGTAATTTGCCCCTCGAAAGGTCACTACGTCTCTATCTGTTTTGAAAATCGTACCACCGCCATTGCGCACTGGACGATCTACCCACATTTGAATGTATTTGGAATTGAAATAATCCAACTCCCGAGGTCGCATTTGGGGAGCAGGCCCAAGCATAATCGCTTCATCCAACGCTAAATCTGCCGCAGTTAGAAACCCTTGAACGTGAACGCTTGACATTTCTTGTTTGGAAGCGACAACGTCAAAAGACGCCGCATCATTCTCTGGAGGTAAATGCTTCGCGATACTACCACCGATCCCCAGAAGGTCGTGTAAAACATACTGATATTCCTTCCGTGCCAAACGGCGGGAAGGAACGCGTCCAGATTCTGATCGACCGACTAAATTCGCAGCAATGAGATCTTTCTCCAGTTCCACCAGTGCGGCGGAACGCAGGGGTACTTCCGGCTGAGCGGCATCCTTTGGAGGCATTTCACCACGTACAACGCGATCAAATACTTTGGTCCATTCCGTAAACACGGAAGTATCGTCCAGAGCATAACCCAATCCGGATAAGTCCAATCCGGTCTCGGTGGACTCGCCATGACATTCCAGGCAGGAGCTTTGAATCAACTTCTGAACCGCCTCATTTCCACACAGCATGCATTCCGGAACACCACCGAATGTCATCCCCAGAAATGCTATCACAACTGACGAAATTCGTATCATTCGGCCCCGTCACCTTTAGGTCTGGCAGCTACGGATTGAATATAGGCGACCAGGTCCATGATTTCATCAATCGTAAAGGTATCGAGTAGTCCAACAGGCATGCTTGAAACATTGGAAGTCTGCTGCTCGTCTATGGATGACTTAGCTAACACGTGCGTCTTTTCCGGTTTCAGCATATTGGGCAACAACGTTATCTCCTGGTCATCTTCTTCTATAATCACACCGGTTAATACCTGACCGGTATCAACCACAATCAACTGAGGTTGAAACTTCTTATGTATCTCGACCGAAGGTCGCACAATTTGGTTCAGCAACTTAGCTCCCTGAAATTTTTTGCTGATTCCGGAAAGCTCTGGACCAAGTTTTGCACCTTTGCCATCAATGCTGTGGCAACGACTGCAGGTTGCCTGCTCAAAAATGAAACGACCGTTTTCTATCGATCGCCCTGCAAGATTGTTAGGTGCGCTACCGAAATTGTGATGCTGCCATTTATTGACAAAGCGGCGGGAAGGTCCCAGAGCATCCTGGCTGGCTACATACTCCATAATGCGGACAAACATTTGGCCGTCCATTTTACGAGCAGGATACATTATACGGAATTCATTCCATAATCTGCCCACATTGCCCCGTCGACCGGCTGAAATCTGAGCCATCCGGCTGTCGACATACTTTTGATGTGGTTGTTCAAAATAGGCTTTCGGCATTTCAGCCTCATCAATCATGGCAAACAACGTTTTACGTCGAGCCTCCATATCACCTGCCGTTGCCAAATTCCCAATTTCATGATTTCCGTCGTAAATTCGCGGCTCCAGTTTCACTCCTCCTCCCGCTGGCAATTCTTTCGGCAAGGTAATCTTAATTACTGCACCAACTCCTCGTTCCATGTGACGAGCCGGGCCGGATGTACTTGTCCATACATTGCCTTCATCATCAAATTCGATTTCCCGAGTGTAAGAGACACGCATCGGTAAACGATATTCCAGCAACGTTTCCGATTTCGGGTCAAATCGATTGATCGTATCGTTTGCAGTCCCACAGACCCATACAATGCCATGTTTATCCACATTCAAAGCATAGGGAGTTTGGTTTTCAGCATCCGGCAACTCGTAAACCGTCCATTGTTCGGTATCTGGGTTAAACTTGCCAAAGACACCTGAGCCGAACCCCGGCACCCAGACCATTCCGTCCGGAGCGATATGTAATCGCCGCGGGCCTCGAAATGGTGGATTCCATTCCGTCACATCGCCATCTTCAGCCGTGGGATCGATCCGCCCGATCCGGTTACCGTTCAATTTGGAATACCAAATCGTGCCATCAACCGGCGAATAGTCAATTCCATACGGCGTGATCCCACGTGACTCCCCTCGTCCGGCTGCAACTGCCTGACCGGCGCTTAGAAGCTTATACTCCTTCACCTCATGCGTGATCGGATGTAGAGAAAAGCAGCTGTTAGACCCGGCATCGGTATACCAGATCAGGCCCTGCGGATCTTTTGGATCTATACGTAGCGTATGAGGATAACCTCCACGTTTTTTGGGGTATTCGGCACTGCTGTAGGTTTCAAACTGCTTGGTCACAATATCAAATCGCACCATTTGGCCGGTCGCACACATCGTGGTCCACAGGCTTCCATCATTAGCGGTCTCAATGGAGTGGGGGCCATAAGTTCCCTGCGGATAATTATGGCTAGCTGTCTTACCGGTACGAGGATCCAGCACAATCATCCGATGCTTACTGATATTCACAGCATAAACATTGCCATCTGAGCCAATCTCGAGATCGTGAAACGACCCCTGGTGTAATTCATCCAATTCCCACATCGTTATTTTTGCAGCCGCTGCCGCTCCCGTTGGCGCGGCCGGCGGATCAAATGCAGGCCAACTCTTAACCGCTTCTTCAGAATAAGTATCACGCAATCTCTGAATAATGGTTTCCTGTGTGTGAGGATACAGACCCCCAAAACCATCCATACGTCTAATCATCGTCTGCCAGTCGACCGGCTTTTCAGGCGTTCTAAATCCTAAGGTCCCTACCTGATGACAATAGGTGCAAAACATCTTGAAATTCATTTTGTCCCGCGGATTGTCGAATTTCAGCATGCCAAAGGCATCACTCGCTGGACGCTGTAATTCCAACTCCTCTCCGATGGCCACGTGCGTTTGAATCAACAGATTTTTCGTACCAGGCTTCACGGAAGTTTTCCATTCGTCACCCAACCCCATCAGACGAGTACGAACCTTGTGGTCTACATTTCTAAGACCGTCAATAACGAACACTCCGTCTTTTTTTGTAAAGACCGAGATCCATTTACGGTATTCATCATCCACGGCAGAGACCATAACGCCTTCAACACCTATCCCGGTTGAATTTACCACTTTACCGCTAATAGTTGATTTAGTTAGAACATCAGCTTCGACGACCGAGATTAATAGCAACGTAGACATGAAGGCTAAACCGCGTTGAAATATCATTTCAAATCTCCGGATGTATCTAATACGGCGGCTTCTAGAATTGATTCCCTATAAGATGCTTCAGGGAGATCTCTTAGCGAATA
>CETM01081985.1_pt1 | contig 11091 bp, 9 predicted proteins | sample 361451 | NCBI WGS metagenome assembly CETM01 (sample SAMEA2622690, study PRJEB7988) | marine metagenome | isolation source: saline water (ENVO:00002010), including
TCTTGACATGCCGAGACTACCGCTTTAGCCAGAGGCGCACCTCCTGCGCCACCCTTTGCATGAACTTCTGTAAGGCATACTCCTGCTGCACCAGATGCACTCGCACATTCCATAATGCAGGCTAATTCTGCATCAGAATCACTTGCAAAGCGATTCACAGACACAATCACTGGGATGCCAAATTGTGACATATTCCTGATGTGGCGGTCTAGGTTACTTTGTGCACCTGCCTTTACTGCATCGACATCCTCTTTTTCAATCTCTTCTTTGGATGGCCTTCTAGCAGCCTTGTCGCCAAATGCACCACCATGTAATTTCATCGAGCGAACTGTTACATTCATCACAACGCAATCAGCTGCTTTACCAGAATTTGCTGCTTTGATGTGCATGAATTTCTCTGCACCCATATCTGAACCAAATCCAGCTTCAGTAACTACGAAATCTGCTGCACTGAGTGCTAATTTATCAGCGATTATTGAAGAATTACCGTGGGCGATGTTTGCGAATGGCCCACCATGGATGAATGCAGGGTCGCCCTCAAGAGTTTGAACCAAGTTTGGTAAGAATGCATCGCGCAATAACAAACTCATCGCACCTGCTGCACCGATGTCTTCTGCCTTGACAGGTGTTCCATCCATTCTTTGACCGATTACAATTCCTCCCAATCTTTTGCGTAAGTCGGCATAATCTGAGGCGAGTACCAAAATTGCCATCACTTCACTAGCAGCAGTAATGTCGAATCTATCTTCTCTGACAACTCCATTGGCAGGACCACCAAGTCCTACGGTGACAATTCTGAGTGATCTGTCGTTTAGGTCGACAACTCTGGGCCAAATGATTCTAGTCGAATCGATATTCTGTTCGTTGCCATGCTTTAGGTGGTTGTCAATCATCGAAGAGAGAAGATTGTGAGCACTGGTTACTGCGTGAAGGTCTCCTGTGAAATGTAGGTTAATGTCTTCCATCGGAAGGACTTGTGAAAGTCCCCCTCCTGCTGCACCGCCCTTGATACCAAATACTGGTCCCATGGAAGGTTCTCTAATTACGCATGTTGCACGTTTGCCGATTCTGTTTAGTGCTTGAGTAAGTCCAATGGTGGTCACGGTTTTCCCTTCTCCGAATGGAGTAGGATTTACGCTGGTAACCAGTATCAGTGAACCTTGGGGTTTAGAAATCCGATTCTTTAGTGCATCCCAAGTGATTTTCGCCTTACCAGTACCCATTGGCATTAGTTCTCCATCACCTATTCCAAGTTTCCAAGCAATAGCTGATATGTCTTCCATTTCTGCGTCTCTCGCAATCTCGAGGTCGCTCTGCATGGAAACTTGGCGTCTTAGAGGGTTTTTGAAACCACGGTCCCTTTAGGGACCGCTAAAGGCGGTTTCATTCCTCTTTCATACTACCCAAGTAATCAGGTAGGTCAACGCCTGCCATCTTGGCCACATCGTGGACAGGAGGTAGGGAGTGAATCAGGCTAGATACAAAGTTTGCAGTGGAGCCTTCTCCACTGCCGCCACCTGCCGAATCCCAAACAGTGATCTTGTCAATTTGCAAGTTGGAGATTGCTTCTACCTGGCGAGCAACGATATTCTCGATCTTCTCGACCATTAGTAGGGTTGCAGCAGCCTTTGCATCGCCACCTGCGCTAGAAACAAGGCTGGAATAACCGGCCGCCTTTGCTTCTAGAACAGCTTGTACACCTTCCGCTTCAGCACGGTATCTTGCAAGGACAGCATCTGCTTCACCACTTGCGACACGGCGCTGGCGTTCCGCTTCTGCTTCCGCAGCGATTTCGATTTGAGTCTTAGCGATTTCTTCACGGACAATTTCTTCCGCTCGAAGTCTCTCTTGCTCCAGCATATACTGTGCCTTTTGAACTTCCATTTCCGCAGTTCTGCGAGCAACTTCAGATCTCTGCATTGCTTCTGCTTCCTTTTCAGCAAGTGTTGCGTTATATTCAGCGATACTTGCTCTAGATGTATTCTCTCCTTCAATTGCATTAGCTTCCAAGGCTGCAACTTCCTTTCTTTGCGAAGCGACAGCACCCTTCTTACCAATTTCAGCAGCAGCTGCGTTTTCAGCAACTTGAATGTCACGAGTACGGTTTGCCTCCGCTTGTCCGATGTCACCATCACGGTTAGCAGCAGCGACGTCTGCCTTAGCAGCGTTGACTGCACCTGCTGCAGCCTTCTGTCCAATGCTCTCAATGAAGTCAGAATCGTCAGTAATATCTGTGATGTTAACGTTGATTAGGTTCAGTCCCAACTTGTTGAGTTCATGACCAACATTCTCGCGAATTAACTCAAAGAATCGGTCACGGTCTGCATTGATCTGTCTAATGGTTAGAGATGCAACAGTCAATCGAAGTTGTCCAAAAATAATTTCTGAAGCCATCGATTCAATCTGATTTGGTTGTAAGTGTAGAAGACGCTCAGCAGCATTATTCATGATAGTAGGGTCTGTGCTGATACCTACAGTGAAAGTTGAGGGAACATTGATTCTGATGTTCTCTTGGGAAAGAGCATTGGTCAAAGGAATGTTAATTGTCATTGGAATAAGACTCAATTTCTTGTAATCTTGAATCAATGGCCAAACTAAGGTTGCACCACCATGAATACAGCGTGATGCTCTGCCACCACTAACACGTCCATATACTACCAAAATTTCATCAGATGCACATCTTTTGTAACGAGTTACAAGCAAAATAAATCCAAATGCAAATAACAATAACCCGCCAAAAAATAGCATTGTTAGCCAAAATCCACTATCCATACATATCACCTCATTCTTCTTCTGTAATTATTTCATCACCACTATCAAGTGGCTCGACTACTAATGTTGCTCCAATCACGTCAATTACCTTGACTAGTTCATTTCTTGGAATTAATAATGTTTTATCATTCGCTCTTGCGATTAGAGTTCTTAATGTTCCATCGACATTGACCTGAACTTCTCCAGTTTGATTTGGCCTTATGCGAGAGTATACTTGGCATGTTTGACCTATGGCATCTGAGTGCTTCATAGTGCCATCAGCTTGGAGATTCATGATTCCCTTCATCATCGATCTAACTCCAAAGAGAGAACCGCCTGCAGCAGCTCCACCGGCAAATACTGCAATTACTTCTTGTCCAGTAGCAGAAATAGTAAACATCCCAGTTAAACCAAACATCATAACTGCAGCAGCGATTCCTTGTAAACTGAATAACTCAAATGATAAATCAGAATCTAAACTGAAATCTCCATCAAACATAGTGTCTGCAACGCCACCTAAGATGTCGCCAATTAGCATTAAAGCCATCATCACGATGAAGAATATAGCACCAAAAAATGCACATCCAAGGAATAAAAACTCAACAGCGGAGGGGGCATTAATGCCCAGAAAGTCTGCTATCCAATCTAATAGACCCATTGCGACCCATTACTCCCTTGCGTCTTTACTTAATGACATTATTGCCGTCAAATCAATCTGATTTTTCCTGCTGAAGTTTAAATTTTTCAAAAAACACTACTGTAGAAGCAGAAGTTCCTGCAATTATTGCAGATATTATCACATTCACTCCGAGATTGTAGATGATTAGGAACACCCACAATGGCAAAAACACGATGATAAATCTGCGTATGAAGGGCCATATGCCGCCGAATAAATCAACAGAACCATCATCTAGCATCAGAACATCTCAGATCATTATACTACCAAGGATGAGAGTAAGTGCCCAAAGGCCGACGCCAAACCAAACTCCTCTGCCTTGTTTGCTTATTGCGTCATCATGGACTTCTCGTTGAATATTTTTTAGTGGATTTAACAACAGATCACGCTGCTCTTGACGGAATACAATTAATGCTAGAACAAAACATGCTGCGGCACCTCCTCCAAATAGAGTGGCTATGGCTTCTTCTGCTTCAGTAAGTAATTTTATTGATAGCCAAATTTGCGTTACGGCCATCATGAACCAGAGGAAAGAACCCCTTTCTGCGACTCCCATGTAAACCCTTAACAGACACTCATTATTGATAATTACCACAATCTGCCCACCATTTTCCACCCTAATAATAGGCTTATTCAAGTACTGGAACCAAGAGTTTAGTCGCATGGGGAAGGTGCGCCACGGAGTTGCGGGCAATCCGATAGGACACTCGTTATCTCCTGCCCTAACCGCAATTGTGCACGCACATCTTTCTCGAACGGAAAATGTGGAGTTGCCTGGTCTGAAAGGCGTAGTTGTTATTCCAACCGAAGGTGTAGAGAATGCGCTCGCTTGGGGCTATGCGGGTTCATTACCGTCTCCGCCAGATTGGGAATTAGTAGGTTCTCCATTAGGAAAGTTTAGGGCAAATACATTGCTTGAGAGAGCTGTAAATGCTAGTATGCAGCATGTTGAAGGCGATGCAAGATTACCCAATGCACCTTTGCCTGATGTAAATTTCAACACACATCCGTTTAACGAAGAAGAAGTATGGCTATCCCTAACTTCGCCACTGAAACATCAGTTATCAGCAGCAGCTGTAAGGTGTATTGACAATGCAATGGACATTCGTTCAGTAAACACTCTGCGCTGGGATGGCGGGTCTTGGTGGGCTGCATCCAGTGATGGTCCTGGGATGTGTATGGTTGCTCAGGCATTCGGTCATCAGTCCGGAGGAGTCTTGGGCATAATCGGAGGAGGTGGAACTGCCCGTTCAGTTGCAGCATCTTGGACTTTAAATGGTGGAAGTGTTAAGCAATTAGGGGGAAAGAGAATTCTTGAAGAAGAGGGCCCATGGAATCTGTGTGATGACGATACTGATTTTGTAATTAATTTCGATGAAGACGGGGGAGATATATCTGTTAGATATGAGGAAATGGAAGGTGATTTCGATTCCAGAATCGATTATTTAGCAAATAATGCCGATGGCCGCTGGTTACTTTGTGCCCAACACCTTCATTCATGGGCAAGCCTTTGGGCGCCAAAATATGCAGAACATTTGCCTTCTCTTTCATTGTTGATGACTAGATTAGTTGCCGTGGAGGTGCATTTGGATTGAAGCGAGCGTTTTTTCTTGTAGCAATTCTATTGTTTCCAATCGTAATTGCAGAGCAATTTCCCATTCAGCATCAAAATTCTGGATTCATAGGTTGGCAAATAGAATCCAGTGAAAAGATAGGAGAATATCGTTTGTCTTATCCTTCAGTATCTGATGGTGAAGAGATTAACATGGCCCAAAACGGTCCATTTGCGATTGTGGTATTTTATGCAGATGATGGCGAAGATATCGATCAATATGCTTGGTTGCAGGATGGTTTGTCGAAATGGGGATACATTACTTTGGTAGTAGAAGATCAAACCGATTGGCGCGCAATTGAATATCAGTTGACTGGTTGGAATAATGGGTCTCTAACTTCTGTCCCGGATGCACAGAGTATGTTTGCTTTGAATCATATTTCTCTAGGAGGGCATGGTACGGGGGCACATACTGCGGCTGAAATTGTTAAGAGCGGAGATTACGAAATCGATGGCTTATTCGGGTTAGGCTTAGATGGGTCTTCCACCCAATTCACACAATATACCATTTTGTCTCGGCCATCTTCTGCTCTATTTCTGACAGGAACAACCGATGATATTGCACCTGCAAGTGAGAATGTAATGAGTTACTTGAGCGATTGGCCCGGTGCTTGGCAGATTATGCATCCATTGGGTGCAAATCATATTGGTTATCAGGAGACCGATTCTTTCTTTGAAAGGTTAGTTGATGGTGATTCAACAATGGGTAGAGAGGGGCAACAGAGTCATGCACTAGAGCACATTTTGCCCTATCTGAATCTGTCACTCAAGGGTGATGATTCCGCTTATCAAGCAGCATTTAACCGTGAAGATAAGACCGTTTCTGCGGATGATGATTCATATATTGACGAAGATTTATCGCATTCAAGGTTATACAAAATGGAAAACATAACCTCCACATTACTTTCAGTTATGCTTAACCAATCATTCACTATTTCCGCTGAAGTTACTATGCGCGATGGTAGCCCTGCTATGGGCAATGTTTCCTGCCTCTTGCCAGATGGCCAAATCGTTTCAGGTATGTTGGAGAATGCAATTGCTTCTTGCGAGGTTAATGGTTCTTCATTGACTCCGGGTCCCTCAATGATTGAGATTAGTGTGCATGACCATTCGTTTTCTGATTGGCTCGACCTACTAATTCACCGTATTGGAATGCCGATGGATTTAGTTTCTCCAACCCCTGAAATCATTCTAGATCAACACTCATTTGTGACAGTAATGCCCGAGATGTTTGCATCAGACCCAGATGGTGAAAACATTGTTTTCTTCGATGCATTATTCCTCAACGATAATGAAAGTCGGCTGATGATAAACAACTCGGTTTCAGAGTTGGTAATTACTCATGTGGCTGACCAAGAATGGGACGGAGTAGTACAAATTAATATCACTCTATCTACAGGTGACGAGTTTGTCAATGTGACGACGAATGTCACGGTTTTACCGGTAAACGACCCAGTTGTCCAAACCGATACTATTCCACAACAACAGTCTGTTGAGGATGGAAATAGTATTGTGGTAGATTTTGATGATTATGTTAGTGACCCTGAGGGTGAACCATTGGTTGTTATGGCGGCTAGGGATTATCCTGGAATTAGAATTGAAGCCACTTCATCTACGGTACTAATTGACCCTCAGCTGCACTGGAATGGCGCTGAATTGATTGAATTCGAGGTTTCTGATGGAGTCACAGAAAATTTGCAAATTTTTGTTCCCATCAATATTGAACCAGTAGATGATATTATTGAATTCATATCAAGTAGCATCTCGATTGAGATGGATGAAGATGGAGTGCATACTCTAAATCTTGATAATTATACCATCAATGTTGATGATGATATACTAACATACACCATTTCTGGGCAATCCGATTTACTTGGATATTCACTTGCTGGTAGTGAATTAATGCTGGTTGGGAATCCGGATTTATTCGGTTCGGCTACTTACACAATCAATGTAAGTGATGGGCTAAATTATTCCTCTGCCACTCTTGATGTGAAAATTAACTCCGTTCCCGATTTGCCAACAGTTAGCATTTCTTCCATAGATATTGATGCCAATTCCATTTCGATATTGTGGACTATTTCCGATAATGATGGGAATGCTGGTTTGGTGTATTCTGTAACCTTTGCTGGCGAGTCTATCGAACTTGGAACCGAATGTACAGGAACAAAATTGCTGACCTGCTTGACAACCACCAAAGTCGGCCCAGTAGGAATTTTTACAATTGAAGCAAAAGTTTGGGATAGCCATGCTCAAGAATGGTCCAATACTGCATCTCAAGATGTTGAGATAGAAGAGAAAACAGATTCCCAAGATGATGCAAGTTCAGAAATATCAATCGGAGAATGGGTGTTGCCAGTTGGTCTAGGACTGATAGTATTGTTACTGGTTGGGTATATGGTACAATCTAGAAAGGATTGATCATAACGGGATATTGCCGTGCTTCTTTGGAGGAGACCATTCTCTCTTCGAAGACAAAATCCTCAGTGCTCGAATCAATCGCATCCTACTTTCTTCTGGCTCAATCACATCATCGAGCCAACCATTGCGGGCTGCAACATATGGGTCTCCAAATTTAGATTTGTATTCTTCAACCAACTGCAAACGAGTCTCTTCTTTCTTGTCATCATCAGCAGCAGCAATTTCTCTTCTGTGGATGATATTGACAGCACCTTCCGCACCCATAACTGCCAATTCTGCAGTAGGCCATGCAATGTTGTAATCGGATTGAAGGTGTTTGCAACTCATTGCTAAATATGCGCCTCCATATGCCTTTCTTGTTACTAGTGTCATCTTGGGAACAGTCGCTTCTGCATATGCGAACAATAGTTTTGCACCATGGCGAATAATTCCTCCCCATTCTTGAACGACACCGGGTAGGAAACCGGGAACATCTTCGAAGGTTACCAATGGAATGTTGAATGCATCACAGGTTCTAATGAATCTAGCAGCTTTGATTGATGCATCGATATCTAGGCATCCTGCTAGTACCTTTGGCTGGTTTGCAACAACTCCTATGGTTTTGCCATCCAGCCTTGCGAATCCAATGATTATGTTCTCAGCATAAGAATTGAATAATTCCATGAAAATACCGTCATCGACAATCACTTCGATGACCTTCACCATGTCATATGGCCGGTTAGGGTTGTCTGGAACCAAGGTAGTCAAATCTGGATTTAGCCGAGTAGGTTCGTCAGCAGTCAATTCTACCGGTGGGCTTGACATATTGTTATCTGGCAGGAACCCAAGAATGTCTGCTGCTAAAGCGCACGCCTCTTCCTCATCTTCTGCGATTAGACAGGCGATACCTGAACGACTTGCGTGTAGAGTTGCACCACCTAATCCTGCAGCATCGACTTCTCCGCTGATGCATTCAGGAGTTTCTAGTGGTGAAGACATGAATAACTGACCATGGTCACTACCTAGAATGGTGAAATCAGCAAGACTTGCACCCAATGCAGAAACACCAACCACAGGCCCTAAGACCAGTGAAATCATCGGGATTCTACCAGAGCATTGAACCAATCTGTCAAGCAATTCACCGGTCCCACCAAGTGAAGCGACTCCATCTTGAGCACGTTGCCCTCCGCCATCCCAAATCCCGACAATTGGAACTTTGGAGCGTTCAGCCATCTCCACAACTTTGGAGATTTTTCTAGCATGCATTTCACCCATTGAGCCACCATGGACAGAGAAATCTTGTGCGAAACAATAGATTCTCCTTCCATCGATAGTGCCGTGGCCACATACTACGCCATCTCCTAATGTCTCATGCATAAACATGCCATGATCTGAAGTTCGGTGAGTAAGAAAAGTGTCGATTTCTATGAACGAATCTTCATCCAACAAGTTACGGATTCTGTCTCTTGCAGTGCCTCTGCCGGATACACGAATGCTTTCTTGACGCTTGAGTCCGCCACCCATGTGCGCTTTCTCACGGCGGTATCTCAAGTCCTCGAGCGCATCGCTCGACTCCTTCGACATGATAACCTCCACTCCTTTGCGGTTCTTCATTGAAGCGGTCAATTTTTCAGTGAGATTTGGTTCTCTCCACACAGGTTTTCAGATAGTATGTTGAGGTCTTTACCGTTTGATAAAGCCCAGTGAACCTTAGCCAGCAAGGCTTCGGGAGAAGAGGTTGAGCCATGGCCCAATACCCCGATTTCTTGTTGGTTCCTGCCTTTGGAATATACATTCAAATCCACAGGTCCATTGATACATTGGTTTGCAACAATCACAGGAATCGAACAAGACTGAATAACTTGTCTAAGTTGGTCATTTTCAGGAGCATCTCCGTTTGGATTCTCAATAGGTAAGTGCCCTAAACCTGTTCCGTGAATAATAATCGCAGAGTACCCCGAATTTTGGGCGGCTTCGATTAAATCTGAATGAAGATGAGGGCCCGCAATAAATTGGGCAATCTTGATTTCAGGATTGTATTTGGTGGGCGCCTCTAGGCTTCTTGTTTGTGAATTTGTGACAGGACTGTGAGACAACCCGTCTCTAGAGATTGTAACTTCGCTAATCCTTTCACCATTGACCATTTGGAATGCATCTCTTCTAGTTGAGTGCATTTTTCTGACACCTACTCCTGGGCTGACTGCACATACGCCATCTCCAGACCCAGCATGCATCACAGTAACTGCAGCGTCTCCTTCGCCTGAGACTTCTGGCCCATTTGCAGCCCAATATACCGATGCGAGTAGATTTTCGGTAGCATCTGAAGATGCTCTATCTGAAGAGCGTTGAGAGCCGGTAAAGACAATCCTGCCAGCCGGCTTTCCTCTATTGCCTGCAAATGCAAAGGAAAGTGCTGCTGCGCTGACGTGTAATGTATCGGTGCCATGGGTGATTACGACTCCTGTCGAGCCAGAATCGAAGGCTTCTTGGCAAGCATCAATCATTTTGTTCCAATGTAAAGGTCTGATGTCATCAGACCACATATTGCCTAATTTTACAGCATCAATGTTTGCAATTTCTAAAATTTCAGGAATACTTGCGAGCAATTCTTCAGGCTCGAATCTAGCGATTACTGCTCCAGTTGCATAATCGACCTTTGATGCGATTGTACCACCAGTGTGAATGATTGTAACTTTGGGCAAATCTTGGTTTTGCTCAATATTAGCACTCGATGTTTTGGGAGCCGAGGCATCTCCGATTTCTTCAATCGATTTAACCATTTGAATAGGGTAACTGACATTGTATCCATTTGCCAGTTTGATAGTGACATGATCTTGTGCAGCACCCGGTAAAACTACCCCTTCATGCGAGGTACTACCGGCTGGGCCATCGGCCACCATTTTGACCCGTTTCCCAATCGATGGCATCTCTACCATGATATAGCCTGATTCTGAAGACTCTTGAATGTTAGTGGTCTATTCAAATCAATAAAGTCAATACTAGTGCTTTGTAAAATCTCCAAATTGAGACAAGAACCAGTTTTGCCTACCACTAAAAATGCAAGGTAAAGACACAAATTCAGTCTTGGCCGACTAACTTGTAATCATCAGATAGAGGTGTTGCTCCTGTTTCCATTGAGATAATCTGCCCGTCTTTGAATTTCATGAATGACATGACGGCCTCAGAGGTGGAACCGTTAGCAAAGTGGATGATAGAGTGCGCCACACCAACTTCATCGTTTTCAAACAGTATTCTTTCATTCTCAGACCTTGGCGCTCCATCTCCTCCAGCAACTCCTAGAATGTCGGACTTACTCATTGTGATTCCACCGACATGTGGATTGAATACACAATCATCGTGAATAATTTCTGCAAGAGTTGCTACGTCTCCCTTTTCCCAAGCCTCGTTGTATGCGGATATAATCGACATGATTTAGACGAATGCCTAGTGGCATATAGTTTGATTGAAAATAAATTCATTATTGAATTAACATCTCATCAAGATTGAATAAAAACTTCAATCGGCAATAGCAGGCATTGATGAATGATGTAGCTGGATTCGAAGATTACCTGAAACATCAACCATGTAGCCGAATGTGTATTCCGCCTTGACTTCATGTCCTTCTGCTGATGTGAAAAAATAGTTTCCCATT
>CETM01022822.1_pt1 | contig 11074 bp, 10 predicted proteins | sample 361451 | NCBI WGS metagenome assembly CETM01 (sample SAMEA2622690, study PRJEB7988) | marine metagenome | isolation source: saline water (ENVO:00002010), including
GAAATAATAATAGAAGTCTTTGGGGGAGTTTTTTGATTGAATACAAAAGTAAAAAAATCTTTTTTGCTTGTGATACTGGACCAGCACCTTTTTATAAAGAACTAGGAAAAAAATTTGGTCCAATTGATTTAGGTTTTGGAAACATTGGTGCTTATAATTTCTTTCCTATAGTTCCTGTAAAAGATAAATCTACAGTTCACGCAAACCCTGAAGAACTTTTATCACTTATGAAAGATCTAAAAGTTAAAAAAGTAGTTGGGATGCACTGGGGTACTGCAATCTTAAGTCTGGAACCGATTTGGGAGCCTCCAGTAAGATTCAAAGCAAACGCTGAAAAAATTGGCTATAAAAAAGAAGATGCAGTAATATTTAAAATTGGTGAAATAAAAAAACTAGACGATCTTATTAACTAGCTTTTTTTAGTTGTTGCCTAATTCTTTCTAAATACAAAATAAGACTATCAGTTAAATCATCTCCAAATTTAAATATTGCAGATCTATTATACTCTCTTGTTTCACTTTTGATTTTATCTTCTACTATAATTTCTTTTTCTGAGTCTTGGTCTTTGACATAGATTAAAATTAAAAAATTTTCATTTTGCTCTTGATCTTCTCTAATAATTATTTCTGATTGCTCATAAACCAAATTTATTACTCTAATTAAATCTGCATTTTTTGGTAAATATCTTTTATTTATTTGATAAACAAGTGAATTACAACTTCTCGAGAAACTCTCTAAACTAGTTTCTATTAACTCTCGTTTTTCGATATATTCTTTTTCTTTTCGTCTAATTTCTTCAACTGAGTCTTGGTCTGATAAAGTTACTCCTAGTTCTTCTACTCTTTTTCTTAAACGCTCATTTCTTAGGGCTTTGTACTTTTCTCTAACCTGATCGATTCTTTTTTGAAAATCTCTATAATCTTCTTTTTCTAAATTTAATGTATATTTTTCAACAGCTTTAATTTCTTCTAATTCCCGTTTCCTAAAACTTTCAAGGGTTTTTTCAAGTTTTACTTCTTCTAAAAATTTACTTTGTTTTTCCCTCTCTTTTTCTCTTATTATTTTTTGCTCTTCTCTTAAAAAATTCCTCAATTCTATAGACCTTGTTTTTGCTAATACTTTTTCTTGTTTTATCTCTTTTTGTAAAAGACTTTTCCTTAAAGTGGATTGTACTTTTTTCTTATTTTCAATATCTTTTTTCTTTTTAATTTCTATTTGATTTTTTCTTCTTTTGTAACTTTGTACCCGTTTTAAAAATGGAGAAGTGATTTTTTTAAAAATTGAAACAAAATTAAATTTAAATTTAGGTTTTATAGATTTAAAAATTTTTTTTGCTTGTAATTTTTTTGATGATATGTTGATTAGATAAGATTTTTTTTTAGATTTTTGCTTTTTTTGTTTGATTTTTCTATTTTTATAACTTTTTTTAATAGCCTTTTTTTTTCTTATTTTCTTGATCTTTTTTTTTAATTTCTTAAATTTTTTCTTTTTTCTCATCTGCTATTTTGAGTATTAGCATCTTCTTAAGAGTATATATAGCCTCTTGTTCTTGGAGAGATGTTTATATCTTTATCAAGAAGTATCTGAAAATTACATTGATCAGTCCATTTAAATGCAAATTCACATGAACTCAAATAAAATAGCCAAAGCCTATAGAATTTTTCATTGTAATTTTTTAAAACTATTTCCTTGTTTTTAATAAATCTTTTTTTCCATTCCTCTAGAGTTGATGCATAGTGTATACCTGGCAAAACCTCTAAATCTCCTAATACTAACTTAGAAGACTCAATCGCTGGCATCAATTCACTAAATGATGGCGTGTATCCTGATGGAAAGATGAAAGTTGTAATCCAAGCTTGCGGATCTCTAGGTTTATCAATGCTTCCTATTGTATGTACCAGTGCTTTTCCTTGGGGTTCAAGTATATCATATATTTTTTTAAAATAAGTTTTGTAAAATTTTCTTGTTACATGCTCTAGCATTCCTTTTGATATGATTTTTGTATATTTATTTTTTGTATCACGATAATCTTCAATACGAAATTGGCAAAGGTTATCTAGTTTTTTTTCACGAGAAATTCTTTTAGAAAAATCCAGTTGGACTTTTGATAATGTTATTCCATCAACTTTTGCTCCAGTTTTTTCTGCTATCGCACAAGCCAAACCTCCAAATCCTGAACCAATATCTAAAACTTTATCTTTTTGACTAATATTTAGTTTTTTTATCATGTGGTTGATCATAGACTCTTGGCTGTCCTCTAATGACATATTTTTTTGGGGCCAATAACCACAACTATATTGAAAATGCTTATTGTCTATAAACATTTTATAAAAATCTGCAGATCCAATATCGTAGTGTGCTGAAACAGCTGCTTTGCTACTTTTTCGAGTGTTGAAGTTTGTTAAATATCTCCAGGTACCTCTAATTTTATTTATAATTTTGGAAAATTTACTTATGTCTTGCCTTCCAATATTTTTTAGAGATATGTCTAATATTTCTGAGATAGATCCATTTTCAATAGTTATATCTCCATCTGTATAACCTTTACCAAAATAAAAATCTGGAAATAAAATTAGTTTGTATTCAATTGATTTATTTTTTAATTTTAATTTTACTGGATTTTTTTTTAATGGTTTTCCAATTATAAAATTTTTTTTGTCTGAGGTTTCTAATAAAAAACCATCTTTTATTATTATATTATTTAAAAAAGTTTGTAACATTACGCAGCAATATTTTTATCGGTTAAAGCTCCCAATTTTTTTAATTTTTTTATCAATTCTTCTTTTTTTTCCTCACTCAATAATACTTGCGGAGGGAGTAAGTAAGAAAAATTTTTATTTTCTAAACTTTTAATTGTATGTAATGCTGAAATTAAATTTCCAGTTTCATCAAAAGCTGTTCTTAATGCCTTAAGTTTAATATCACTTGTTGATTTTCCACTTTTATTAAAATCATCAAAAACTTTCTTAGCAACTTTTCCTGTAAAATTTGTTGTAGCAGATATACAGCCGGCAGCTCCAATTTTTAATCCATCCAACAATTTTTTTTCACTGCCAACAAACATTGCGAAGTTCTCCATTTTAAAATTATCCCAAAGATTTCCAGTACTATCTTTCATACCAACAATATTTTTTGGAAAAGAAACTTTTAATTTTTTTGTAACTTCTGAAGTAAAAGCATAGCCGCTTAATGTAGAAAAATTATAAAGTATGATTTTAGAGTTTGGAACAGCTTTTATAATATTTTTATAAAAATTAAATACACCAACATCATTATTTTTATAATACGCAACATTCATGATTAGAAAATTATTTAAACCTAATTCTGTTGAATGTTTCATAATTTCAATAGTGTCATTTAAACTATTGGTAGAGGTTCCAATTAATATTTTTTCTTCAAAATTTTCTTTTGATATTGCACTTATAAAGTTTTTCTTTTCAGCAACCGAAATTAATTGTCCACAACCTGTGCTACCAAAAAACGCTGACCCAACTCCATTTCTATCTAGATTTTGCTTTGCATGGTTTATTGTTCCTTTGATATCAAGGCTCAAATCTGCTTTTAAAACAGACATAGCCGCAGCAAATATACCTTTATAAGTTTCTGACATGTTTTTACCTAAATTTATATATAAGCGTACTATAAATTAAAAAAAAATGAAAATTCTAATTATTCAACAAAGATACGGAATCGGCGATATGGTAATTTTTTTACCCTATATTCAGGCCATCTCTAAAAAATTTAATAGTGCAGTTAGTTTGCTTGCTAAAGAAAGTTCAAAAGCAAAAGAACTTCTGCAAGAGGATAAAAGTGTCAGCGAAATTATAATTTTAGAAAAAGAAAACGACGGGCTTAAAGGATTTTTCAAATTATCAAAGAAATTAAAAAAAAAAAAATTTGATAAAGTTTTTATTTTTAATAGCTCAATAAGATATAATTTAATTGCCAAGTTTGCTGGGATAAAGTCTATTCATCAATATCCTTTATTTAGAAATAAAGACAACATTATTTATAGTGCAAAAATATTTACAGAAAGCATCATAAATGATGTTATCTCAACAGAACCTTATTTAGAAGTTAAGAGTTCTGAAAAAAACAAAAACAAAGATTTAAAACATATTTGTCTTGGAATTTCTGCATCCGGACCAACAAAAAGGTGGGATATAAATAACTATGTTAGACTATGTAAAGAATTAATTAAAAAAAGGAATTGCAAATTTTATTTAGCTGGTGGAAAAAATGATATTGATTTAATAAACAAATTTAAATTATCTTTGTCTAATAAAAATTGCGAATCTTTCGAAAATCTTAGTATAAAAGAAACTTTGCCAATAATTAAAAATTGTGATTGTTATATTGGAAATGATACAGGCTTCATGCATCTATCGGTTGCTCTTGGTGTCAAATCATTAGTATTGTTTATGGATAGTCCTGTGCAAGCATATGGAAAATATTCATCAAGAATTACTACAATAGAACCGATAGGAGAAAAAAACACTACAACTCATAATACTATGGGAAAAGATAATATTTCATTTGATGAGGTTCTTGATAAAGCTAATCAAATATTGCTTTAATTAAAATCATTTTTTAAAATTGTTTCTTTTGCCTCAGATACTAATTGGGCAAGTTTAGTTGTATCAGTTTCATTTTTATCTGGATGAAGTTTTGCCATGATCTTTTTATATTTTGATAGTACTTCAGATTTCGAGCAACCTTTTTTACAGCCTAAAATATTATATGCATCATCTAAAGAAATGTTTGAAGAAGCTTTAGAGTAATTTGCGCCTGATCTAAACGAATATCTGCCAGTTTGACGTAAATAACTAATTAGTCTCCAAAGCTGAAACAATTGGAAAAGCCCAATACCTCCTTTTAATTTTAATAAAGGTAATAAAAATAGAAGAATTGGAATACTAAAAGCATATCTGCCAACAAAAAAAAGTGCAATTGCCAAAAGAATTGCTACTGAAAAAATTAAATATCTAATACTACTTGCGATTTTTTTGCTACTTGCTTTAGCAAAAAAATTCAATAAAAGATACACTACAACTAATAAAATTCCTATGAGTAAAAATAAATTCATAATTTTTTATAATGAAGATACCACAATTACGTAAACAACCTGAAAAGAAAAGTTGTCATGGTTTTGAATGGATAGACAATTATTCCTGGATACACCAAAATAATTGTTTAGAAATCTTATCTGATACAACCAAGTTGGATCCTGAGGTTAGAAAATATCTTGAAGAAGAAAATGCTTTTACAAAAGAAAACATGAAAGATACCTTGGATTTACAAAAAAAACTATTTGATGAAATTAAAGGAAGGATAAAACTTGAGGATGAAAGTTTGCCCTTTAGAGATAAAAAATATGATTATTGGACAAAAACAACCAAGGAAGGTAATTATTTTAAAAAACTGAGAAGAAAAATTGGTAGTAATGAAATCGAGTGTTACTTCGATGGTGATGAAGAAGCCAAAGGTAAAAAATTTTTTAGCACTGGTGATTTAGCTGTATCTAATAATGACGAATTTTTAGCCTACTCAGTAGATGATAAAGGTAGTGAGTTTTACACGATCATCATAAGAAGAATGTTGGATAACAAAATTATTGAAAAAATAAATTCTACTGCTGGTGGAGTTCTCTGGTCATATGATGATAAATCTTTTTTTTATAGAAAGCATGACGCACAAAAAAGGCCTAGACAAATTTTTCAGCATATATTGGGAACCGATGTAAAAAATGACAAGTTAATTTTTGAGGAAAAAGACGAGAGATTTACTTGTTCGATTGACTCTACCTCTTGCGAAGAATTTTATTTGATCGAAACTGGAGAACATACAACCACTGAAGTTTACTATTTTCATAAAGATGATGAAGCATTTGAACCAAAATTATTTTTCAAAAGAAAGGAGGGTATCATATACAATATAGATAGTTTCGGTGGATACTGGTACATGCACACAAATAAAGATGCAGAAGATTTTAAAATATTACGATGTAGCCACAAAAAAATAAATGAATGGAAAGATTTTGTTCCTGCAAAAAATGGTGTTTTAATTGGGGGATTATCCTTTTTAAATAACTGGATTTTAAGAACAGAAGTTTCTGATGCTCTAGGAAAGATTTTTGTAAAAAACTTGAAAACGAATAAAGAAGAGCAAATTTCATTTGAAGATGAAAAGATAATAACACCTGGTATTTCATTGATTCAGAAAGACAGAAATACAAACATTGTGAGAATAGGGTATGAGTCTCCTAGAACACCCTCACGAACATATGAATATAATTTAGAAACTAAAGAAAAAAAACTTGTTAAAGAGCAGGAAATACCTTCTGGACACAATAGAAAAGATTTTATTGTTGAACGCCTCAACTGCTTAAGCCACGACAATCGAAAGATTCCAATTACGATTACTTATCATAAAGACACCAAATTAGATGGGAGTGCATACTTAGTTTTATATGGCTATGGAAGTTACGGTAGTTCTATGTCTCCAAGTTTTTCAACCTCAAGATTTTCTCTATTAAATAGAAATATAATTTGGGCAACTTGTCATATTCGTGGAGGTTTAGAGCGAGGAATGTCCTGGTGGCGCGAAGGTAAAATGCTTAATAAGAAAAATACTTTTTCAGATTTCATAAGCTGTGCAAAATTTTTAATTAAAGAAAAATATACAAGTGAAAGTAAAATAATTGCTTTTGGAGGTTCTGCCGGAGGGTTGCTGGTTGGTGTAGTAATTAATAAAGTACCTGAATTATTCCTGGGTGCTATTTTAGCTGTTCCTTTTGTGGATAATCTAACTACAAATATGGATCATTCTCTTCCTCTTTCAAAAGGTGAGCTTTTGGAATTTGCTGATGCTAAAAATAACAAAGATCATTTTGAATATATACGCTCTTATGCTCCTTATGATAATATTGAAAAAAAAGATTATCCTCATATTTTAATTACAACATCGTTATCTGACTCTAGAGTTCTTTTCGATGAACCAACGAAGTATTGTGCAAAACTTAGAGATTACAAAACTAATAATAATCTATTGCTATTAAAGTGTGAAATGGAAGCTGGACACGGATCTCGTTCGGGAAGAAACAATATTATTGAGGATACTTCTTTTGACTATGCTTTTATTTTAAAGATTTCAAATAAATTATAATTTAAAAGCAGTTTTTACTTGTAAATCCAATAACAATATTTTTCTGGTTTACTTCAAATTTTCTTTCACAATTAATTTTTAATTTTGATTTTTTAAAAGTATAAAATGTATTATTTCCTATTTTTTCAACTATATCGGGTTTGCCTAATTGTATTTTTACTTCGTTTATGTTTTTTTTCAAAAATTTACTAAGTTTTAAATTCTCATTAGCAGTTGTCTCATCAACTTTTTTACTAACAGTATTACAACCCAAAATGGTAAAGATTAAAAATAAAAAGATGTATTTTTTTAAAATTTTCATATTTCAATATTATCAAAATTTTAGTTAAAAATTATAAACAAAAATACAACTTTAAAGTTACTAACAAACCTATTTTGGTCTTTTTCTTGGATTTATTCGAAAATATCTAATATTTTTCATCATTATTAAAAATACTAAATTTATGGAGGATTAGATGCTTGATAAATACTTTGAATATAGAAAACATAAAACTAACTTTAGAACAGAGGTAATAGCTGGTGTAACTACATTTCTTACAATGGCATACATCATGTTTCTTAACCCCTTTATTCTTTCAGGTGAATTCGCTGGAACAGAAAAAGGATTTTTTGATTTTGGAGGAGTGTTCACTGCCACGATAGTAGCAACAGCAATTGCATGTTTTATAATGGCATTTTTTGGAAAAACTTGGCCGGTCGGCTTAGCACCGGGTATGGGGATCAACGCTTTCGTAGCTTTTGGTGTAGTGGGTGGAATGAAATATACTCCTGCAGAAGCTTTGGCAACCGTTTTAATCGCTGGTATATTTTTCTTAATTATATCTCTTACCCCTATCCGAGCTTGGATAATAAATTCAATTCCTAAGAGTTTGAAACTTGGGATTGGAGCTGGAATTGGATTGTTTTTAGCAATTATCGGTCTCGAAATAATGGGTGTAGTTGCTGATCACCCTGTAACTTTAGTAACTCTCGGTAACATTAAAAATCCGATAGTTTTATTGGGATGCCTTGCATTTGTAGCGATGATTGTTTTAGAGAGGCTTAAAATAAAAGGGAACATTATCATAGGAATAATAGCTTTCAGTATTATAGCTTGGTTACCAATGTGGGATTGGACTGGGGCAACTATTGAAAATGGTAGCTCTTTAGCAAAATTTAACGGTATTTTATCTGCACCTCCTTCTATGAGCTATTTGTTTGACGCTGTAGAAGGTTTTAGTACAGGCAAGGTTTTTACTGCAAGTGGTTTGTCAGTAATTTTTACTCTTTTCTTTATTGATTTCTTTGATACTGCAGGAACTTTAACTTCTGTCGCAAATGTTTCAGGAAAGGTTGATAGCAAAGGCAAAGTTCAAGATATTGAAAAAGCAATGCTTTCAGACAGTGTAGGAACAGTTGCGGGAAGTCTTTTAGGAACTACTACAGTTACAAGTTATGTCGAGTCTGGTGCTGGAGTTAAAGCAGGTGGTAGAACTGGTATGACAGCTTTAGTTATTGGTGTATTGTTTTTGCTTTGTCTTGGTTTTGCTCCATTGGCAACTAGTTTACCAAAAGAAATAGATGGTGCCGCATTAGTTTATGTTGCTGTACTCTTCGTAAGAAATATTACTGATATTGATTGGAAAGATATAGGTGAGTCGGCTCCAGCTGTTCTAGCAATGATTACAATGCCACTAACCTACAGTATAAGTAATGGTATTGCTCTAGCTTTTATAGCTTATGCTTTAATTAAAATTTTTAGTGGTCAAGCTGGCAGAACTTCTCCAGCAATATGGTTAGTTGCTGTACTAAGTGTAATTAGCTTTTCACTTTAAAAAACTAAATAAAAAAATAGGGATCAGATTTTTTGTCTGGTCCTTATTTTTTATGCTTTTTCTTTAGTTCCTCAATTCTTATTTCCTCATATTTTTCAAAAGGTTGAACTATCCAAGGGTTTGTTTTTAATGTAACAGCACAAAAATCTGGTTTAAAAGTTGATTTAGCCTTCTTCCACAAAACAGCTGTTTTAATGGATTTTATTTTTCCTTTTAATGGAGGATAATTTTTTAACCATTCTGTACTTCTATTTAATGTAACTCCAGTATCAGAAAGATCATCGCATAAAAGTAATTTACCACCTAGATTTTGAACTGTTGAGCTCATTTCTCTTGAAAAAATTAATTTACCTTGTTGATCTTCTATCCCTTTCCCAGAATAAGATTCCACTGCAAGGTAAGCACATTTTAATTTAAAAACACGACTTAATACATCGATTATGGGTGCACCCCCTCGCATTATTCCAATAAGAAGATTTGGTTTGTAACTATCGTGTATTTGAATTGCCAGTTTTTCAACGGTTGTGTTGTACTCTTCCCAAGAAATGAAAAGTTTTTCGGCCATGGAAAAAATTAAATCATTTTAAAGTAGATGTAAATAAATTTAATATTGCACTGGTTCATTATCCACTGAGTACCAGAGAGCCATAACAGCTAAGGTACAGAATGGCGAAAACTTTTTTTGAAGTTTTTTAACAAAAATACTTGGTGGCAAATATTTCTTTTTATAATTATTTGAAATAGCCCTTAATAAACCTATATCCTGTACTGGCCAAATATTGGGTCTATTGTAAAAGAATATTAATACCATTTCACTCGACCATCTTCCTATTTGTCTTAGAGAAGATAAATAAGTTATTGCATCCTCATCAGACATTTTTTTGATTAGTTTAGGGTCAAATGATTTATCCAAAATTTTTTTTGCAAGACTTTTTATACCCTTCGCTTTCATTCTGCTAAGACCACATTTTCTTAAATCAGATATTGATAACCTTGATACAATTTTTGGCTTAATTTTACCTTTACATTTTTTTTCAAATTTAGAAAAAACTGAGTCTGCAGCAGAAACAGATATTTGTTGTGAAATTATCGATCTACTCAATGAGTAAAAGAAATTTTTTCTTGTAGTTAAGTGACCTTTGTAAGCTTTTATAAGTTTATGCATGGTCTTATCTCTCTTGGAGAGAAATCTTATACCTTTATTCCACCACTTAGGTTTCATATCTTGGAGGCACTATTTGTTTTTTTAAAGTTTGTTCTCTTCTAAATATTATATAGGTGCCTGCAACAATAAATAAAGCTCCAATAAAAGTTGTAAATTTAAGCGCCTCTCCAAAAATAAAATAACCAGCTGTTGCAGCAAAAACTAATGATAAATATTTTATAGGAGTTACTAGACCTGTGTCTGCCATACGCAAAGATTGTGTAAGTAATATATTGGCATATCCACCAGCCAAACCTAAAATCACAAATAAAAATGCCTCGTACAGTGTAGGCCAAATCCAACCATTAATTATCGTTGCCAAACCAATTATCATTGATAAAAGTGAAAAATAAAAAGCTATCAAATAGTTTGGTTCAGTTTTAGATAAAGATTTAATTGATAAAGCTACTTGAGCAAAACCGAATGCAAAAATTAAAGGCATAAAATAAAAAAAATTAAACTCTTGAAAAGTTGGTTTGATAATAATTAAACCTCCGATTATTCCTAATAAGATTGCTGAAATTCTTCTCATTCTTATTTTTTCTCCAAGGAAAACAGCAGATAAAACAGTTACAAAAACAGGACCCAAGAAAGTAAGGCTTATACAATCAGCTAACTCAACGTTCCGTAAACCTATAAACAAAGCTATAATTGCTATTGCCCCCCAAGATGCTCGCCAAGCATGTAAGCCGGGCCTGTTTGTTTTATAAAAAGTTAAAATTTTTTCTTTAGGAATTAATAAAAAGATAGGTATCATTCCAAAGAAAAAACGCATGAATAGCACTTGACCAAAGGGAGCATCCTTCAAATACTTCACAATTATATCCATAACGCTGAAGCAAGCTACACTTGCGATCATATAAAGAATAGCTAATTGAGATTTTGTGAGCAT
>CETM01203649.1_pt1 | contig 11066 bp, 8 predicted proteins | sample 361451 | NCBI WGS metagenome assembly CETM01 (sample SAMEA2622690, study PRJEB7988) | marine metagenome | isolation source: saline water (ENVO:00002010), including
GAGCGACCCATGCTGGAGTGACGTATCAATCAATTCCCGTCTCGACCATTTACAATCTAGAACAGCGGTTCTTCGTAATCGTCATCTTCCCCGGAGCGTTCCTTCCAGAGAGACACTGGAACATCCTCATACACATCCGAGTAGGGATCTTCCTCCTTGCTGCGAAGAAGAGCGGCTGCGGCTGCGGCCTTCGCAAATTCCTCAGCATTGGCCTTGAACTTCCAGTAATGTATCCTCCATTCCCTTCCGTCCCAAAGTGTAGTTTCCTCTGACTCGGTGGTTAGGAGATCATAATCTTGCAACTGGTAGAACAAGTTCCTATCTGTAGGCTCCAGTGCATTGTCGATAATCCTGTTTGAGAAGCCAAAGAATCCGAGTGCATGCTCGGCGATTGATTCAGCCACTACCACTTCCATGTCAGTATCGACCTTGCTCCTGATGGCAGAAGTCAATTGTGCTAGCGTCAGACCCATCGCATAGTCCCCCGGACGCCTCTTCATAGAGGGGCGCTGTATTTCAACGGTCTCACGTCAGGTGCCAATATTGGACGAAAGTCGGCTGCGAAGCGATTATTCTGTGGAGATTGCACGGAGGAGCATGGAGGAAACGTGGGAGGGTAATTTCCTAGGGCTCAAGGAAGATGAGTTTGGACCTTGGGACATTGTTATTCTGCCTATTCCATATGAGATGACTACCAGTTGGGTGGAGGGTACTGATCGGGGCCCAAGGGCGTGCATAGAGGCTAGTTCGCAAGTTGAACTGTACGATCCTATTCTACCCCTGGACTTGCCTTGTGGCATGTCCTTTCACACGGCGGAAGAGTGGTCCTCTGATGCTGGTACCCTGAAGGGGCAACTGGAGGCGATTAGAGAATACGTTAAACCCTGGATTGGGAGCTCCTTCCCATTGATCCTTGGAGGTGAGCATGGTATCCTCCCCCCCATCATTGAAGCTGTATCCAAACATCCCATTCTAGGAGGCGAGCTAGGGAATTTGACATTGGTCCAGATTGACGCGCATGCCGATCTGAGGGATGAGCTGAATGGCGAGAGATTCTCGCACGGCACTGCCATCAGGAGGGCTCTGGATTTGGGGGTTGGCAAGGTCATACAGATAGGAACAAGAGCGCTTTCTAGGGAGGAGGCTTCGTTTTCCGAGAACGACCCCCGGGTGGAGACTTGGTTCGCTCGCGATTTCATGGGCGTCTGCGAGGGGGAAGCGGGTTGGTCGAGGCTTGTACAGAACCTAGATTCGATTGAAGGTCCAGTATGGATCACTTTTGATGTAGACGGTTTGGACGGTTCTCTAGTTCCTTCGACTGGGACGCCTGTTCCGGGAGGTATCGCATATTGGGCAGCAGTGGAAATCATCGAAAGGGTGTTCTCCGCAAGTAAGTCAATGGTGATTGGGGCTGATGTTAACGAGATAGTTCCAGGGGAGGAGGGGCCTTTGACTGAATTCAACGCGGCACTAATTGCTAGCAAGATGGTCTCATGTCACATCGCCCAATTATTGAGCGAAAAGGGAGAATGATTGTAGCATATGACCCTTTCATCGGCGCTATGCGCCGATTGGTTGCAGCATTGGTAGTCGCTTCGATGCTCGCTGTTTCGAGTTCACCGGCTGCATCGGCGCAGGTTGGTCAGCCGGACATCGTTCAAGAGCACTGGTATCATTCCTATGCGACTCTGACCCTCGACGTCAACGCCTGGGCTGATAGTTACCCACAGATTGTCAATCTACTCGTCGTTGGACAGACCGAACTCGGTAGAAATCTCTGGATGTTGCAAATCTCGGATTGGAGTCGAGACACCAAACCCGATGGAACTCCCAAAGAGGTAGTCTACATCGATGGAGGGCACCATGGAAACGAACACCTGGGGACGGAGCTTGCTTTCCTGGTTGCGGAGCATTATATCGAAGGTTGGGTTGCAGAGGACCAGGAAGTCATCGATGTCCTCAGGACTACTGAACTACACATACTAATCATGCTAAATGCGGATGGGAACGATTTCGACACTAGGTGGAATGTCAATCAAGTTGATCTGAATAGGAACTACGACCACTACTGGAACACTTGTCCGACTACCCAACCCGGAAGTTCTGCATTCAGTGAATCAGAGACTCTTGCGAATTCGATTTACATGAACGAGGTCGTGCCTCATGCAGACTTGTACATCACGATGCACACGGGAGTCTGGATCATGCTCTATCCTTGGGGCAAATGGCCCGAACAGCCATCAGACTGGGAGTTGTTCCACTTCATCAGAGATGATGTGCATGCTAACATATCCGACATCCCGATTCGGAATGCAAATCAAGGCCTCTACCCAAACTGCGGAACCAGCCGCGATTATGGCTACGGAGTGATGGGTTACCCCACATTCACCTTCGAGACAGACGATGAGCAATTCCTACTGGGGACGGTAGAGGCTCTCTCTGACAGATTGGGCGAGGAGCTCGATGTAATGCGATACCTCATCCAAGACGTTTGGTATTGGCGTGCTCGATTGGTTGTCGGGAGCATAGAGGTCATGGGTAATGATGTGGATGCTCATGTGGTTAATCTAGGTCGGGCCAGTACTTCCAATGCCTCACTACGCTACATGGATCCAAATGGGGAACTATTGTGGAATTCCTCACTGTTTGGGGTCAATGCTACGAACGAGACGAAGGTAACCCTAGATGGAGGGAGTCTCTCTCTGGTCGAGGGAGGAACCTGGAGCATCTATTACCAGAAGAGGGTGGTAGATGCCTCAATGTGGGTCGAAGAGGCTGTCAATGAGAGTGTCGTAGAGAGCAAGTCTGGCGCCTCCGGTTCTAATTTCCTACCATCCCCATCGGTCTTCCTCAGCATTATGTGTATTTTCTTTGCTTCTTTTGGCTCCCGGAAGAATGAAGTTTAGGAAAATATTTTCATATTTCTCCTCTGAAATGTGAATTTTTGATAGAATTATTTGTAAACTAGTCAGTAATCGGACAGTTTGGGCTATTTATGAAGATAAGCAACAGTGAATTTAATGGAATAGGAAAACAACTGATTTTACCCTTTTTCAAGGGCACGGAAAAGGCGCCGAACAACTCTTTGGCAGGGCTATCCAGAGTGCAGAGAGGACTGGTCAGGGATGCGCTGAGTTCAGGGAGTTTCGATGGTAAGAAGGGGAAGAGGATGTCTTTGTGGACTCCTGACTGTAACATCATTCTTGTTGGAATGGGGGACAAGGGCAGCCTGGATCACAAGGTAGCCAGAAATACTGGAGCGAAGCTTGTTGCGTCCCTATCAAAGAAGAAGGGCGTTGTCGTGACGGTGAGATTCACCTCGGGTTGGACGGGTGAGAGAATGTTGGACTTCGCTGAAGGGATGATGCTCCGAGACTATGAGTTCCTCGAGCATCAGGAAATTCCAGATGGCCACATAGACGAGGAGTGGGTTGTGGATTTCCAAGCGAGCTCAAGATACCAGGATTTACTCTCGGAGAAGCTCGAAAGTGTTCGTTCTGTTGTAGGGGGGGTGCATCTTGCGCGTGACCTCGGGAACGAACCAGCCAACGTGCTCTATCCAATGGAGTATGCCAGAAGAGCCCTAGAGTGGGCGAAAGGAAAGGAGAACGTCTTGGTCGAAGTTTACGACTGGGACAAGCTGCAGGAGCTTGGCATGGGGGGCCTGATCAATGTAGGGAAGGGTAGTGATAGGAAGCCCTGCATGGTCCTATTTACTCTAAACCCGGATGCCGATGAGGGGGTTCAGAGACCCTGCATAGTTGGCAAGGGAATTACCTTTGACACCGGGGGAATTTCGATAAAGCCGACTAGTGGGATGTGGGACATGAAGTACGATATGTGTGGTGCGGCCACCGTCTTTGGATTGATGGAGGCGCTGCATGCGACAGGATATGAGCGGAGAGTGAACGGAATCTCATGTCTTGCAGAAAATATGCCAGGTTCGGGTGCTTACAGGCCGGGTGATGTTTTCAAGACCTATTCGGGAAAGACGATCGAGGTTTTCAGCACGGATGCCGAAGGTAGGAACGTGCTTTCTGACGGCCTTTGGAAGGCAGGGGAATTCGATCCGGAATACATCGTAGACTTGGCTACCCTGACTGGAGCCGTTGTAGTGGCACTCGGGAATCAGATTTCCGGTATGTGGTCGAACGACGAGGGTGTGGCAAGGAGCCTGGAGAATGCTGCTGATAGGAGCGGGGAGCCCGTTTGGAGGATGCCCTTGAACGACCAATTCCGCAAATACATGACTGATTCCGCTTTCGCCGACATAAGAAACGGTTCCATTGGAGGGAGGGCTGGGTCATCGAACACAGCTGCAGCCTTCCTCGAGTTCTTCGTCCCTAACAGGGGTTTTGACAAAGACGGGGAGAAGATTCCGTGGGTGCACCTGGACATCGCCGGATCTGCATGGGGGCCTGGTTCCAAAGCCAGATCGGAGGGTGTCAATCCTCTCTTCCAATACGGAGTCTCGGGAGTTCACGTGAGGACTCTTCACCGTCTAATTTGCGATGAATGAATCATTCGCTTTCTTCATCGGAGTCAACGACCTCGAAGTCCGCTTCTACTACCTCTTCGTCATCACCTGAGTCCTGCTCGGACATTTCGGCTGCCGCTGCCTCGTACAGCTTGCTGGAGACCTCATGAAGTGCCTCTTCCACTTCAGTCATCTTCGTTTGCACTGCTGCCTCATCGAGGTCTTCAATGTCTATTGGCTGGTCATCCTTTGTAATCAGTGAGCGTAGCTCATCTAGCTTGGCGTCGATTGGACCTGTGTCTAGATCGGTGATCTTCTCTCCTGCTTCCTTAAGCATCCTAGTGGCCTGATAGACCATGCTGTCTGCAGAATTGATTAGCGTTACAGCCGCCTTTCTGCGCTTATCCTCGGATGCGAACTCTTCTGCTTCTGCAATCTTAGAGCTTATTTCGTCCTCTGACAGGGATGTCTGGCTTTCGATCTTTATTGACTGCTCGGTGCCTGTTCCAAGGTCCTTTGCTGACACGTTCACAATCCCATTTGCGTCTATATCGAATGTTACCTCTATCTGGGGCATTCCCCGGGGTGCAGGTGGAATTCCCATCAGGTGGAATCTGCCTAGGGTGACGTTGTCCTTCGAGAACTCCCTTTCTCCCTGGAGTACGTGGACCTCGACAGCCGGTTGATTATCTGCGGCGGTAGAGAAGGTCTCTGATCTTCTTGAGGGGATTGTCGTATTCCTCTCGATCATGGTGGTCATTATCCCACCAAGTGTCTCAATCCCCAATGTGAGTGGAGTCACGTCAAGCAGAAGGACGTCCGTCACCCCTTCGTCACCAGTAATTATGCCAGCCTGAAGGACTGCCCCAACTGCAACAGCCTCGTCCGGGTTGATTCCCTTGAAGGGGGGCTTTCCTACTTCCTTCTCGATTGCTGTCTGCACAGCAGGGACTCTTGTTGAGCCTCCGACTAGAATGACTTTGTCGACATCCCCCTTCTTGACGCCGGCGTCCTTCATGGCACTTCTGGTAGGGCCCATTGTCCTCTCAATAAGATCGGAAATCAGCTCCTCGAACTTAGCCCTAGATAGTGAAATGTCGAGATGCTCGGGTTGTTTGTCCTCATTCATGGTGATGAATGGGAGGTTAACTTGGGTGGTGTTAGTACCAGAGAGTTCTATCTTTGCTTTCTCTGCGCCCTCTCGAAGCCTGCTCATTGCCTGAGTATCCTCAGAGAGGTCTATGCCGGATGACTTCTTGAACTCTGAAACCAGCCAGTCTATTACGACCTCGTCGAAGTCGTCTCCACCCAATCTGTTGTCGCCGCTTGTGGCCTTGACCTCAATTTGGGGCTGCCCATCGACTTGGTAAATTTCTAGGACGGAGACGTCGAAGGTTCCGCCGCCTAAGTCGTAAACGAGGATCGTCTGATCGTCGTCCTTGTCTACCCCGTAAGCTAGCGCGGCGGCCGTCGGCTCGTTGATTATCCTTAGAACTTCCAAACCGGCTATTCTGCCTGCGTCCTTCGTAGCCTGCCTTTGCGCGTCTGTGAAATACGCCGGACATGTTATGACAGCGCCCTTCACCTCCATTCCCAGGTAGTCCTCTGCATCGGACTTTAGCTTCTGGAGAATGAAGGCAGAAATCTCCTGTGGCGTATAACTCTCGTCGTCGATCTCCTTCTTCCACTTGGTTCCCATCTCCCTCTTCACGGACATTATTGTCCGTTGGGAGTTTGTTACCGCCTGTCTCTTCGCTGTGATGCCGACAAGCCTCTCACCGCTCTTTGAGAAAGCGACTACGCTTGGAGTGGTCCTAGAGCCCTCCGAGTTTGGGATTACCACAGGTTTTCCCCCCTCGAGTGTTGCCACACAACTGTTTGTAGTTCCAAGGTCAATTCCAATTACTGGTCCGCTCATTCTATCACTAATCCTTCTTGAATTGGCCTAAGCCAAATCGAATGTTACATCTAATATGCCATTATTGAGGCTCCAATCGGAGACTGAGCTTGCAGGCTTTGGCAAATTCATTCTCTTGAACGGTCTTGGCTGAGTTGTCCTCATTAGTTGAAGGACGGACCCCTCGTCAGTTAGACTGAGTTCGATCTTCCCCTCCTCTAGATCAGTGAGGCTAGAGACATCCAGGGTTACAAACATGGAGTCCCCATCCACATATGTATCCTCTACTGGAATCTCCAACTCCTCGGTCTCCTCGGCCTCTTCAATCTCCACACTTGCCTCCTCCTGATTTGAGTTTACTTGGACGTTGATTCCCATATTTCTGAATAGCTCGGCTATGCCCTCTGAGCCGTTCAGCATGGTCTCCATTTGCTTTCGTAGCATATCTGGATCTCCCTGGAAATTCATCTTGACATCACTCCTTACCATTTTCTCGGCATCAATCCCCATGCTCTCGAATTGCTCCCTGATCTTGGACATCATTTCCTCTAGGTCTGACTTCTCTATTGGCATCCCCATCTGGCTGAACATCTTGGCCATTTCTTCGAGCATCTGGTCTTCCCACTCGTCACGGCTAATTTCGCTCATAATACCACTACTCAACTCGGGGTTGTATAGTGGGAGTAGTGAGTCATATATGAATCTACGCTTGGCATAACGAAGTTTGCTGGCAAATAATTGAGGAATGTACCATGGAGCAGTTCAAAGCGAGGACTAGGGTCCGAGGCTACGATGGTTCAGCCAGAGCACGACATTGCGCTGCAGGACACCGATCGATTGCAGGGTCGAGCGGCGTTGGTGAATAATGTCAAGGCGGCCGTAGCATTGGCGGGTGCAGTTCGTTCTACCCTGGGCCCGAGAGGGCTGGACAAGATGCTCGTGGATTCAGATGGTTCGAGCCTTGTGACAAATGATGGGGTTACGGTCCTAGAGACTGCTCAAATCGAACACCCAACAGCCCGACTTCTAATCGCTGCTTCGGCTTCTCAGGACAAGGTGGCAAGAGACGGGACTACCACAACCGTTGTACTTACGGCAGAGCTGCTTCAGAATGCGCTAGAGATGGTGAGAAGTGGGATCCACCCCTCGATAGTGATCAATGGCTACGGCATCGCCCATGACGAGTGTCTTAGTGAATTAGAGGGGCTTTCCAGGGTTCCCTCTTCTCAGGAGGAGATCAGGTCCGTAGTTTCTACATCCCTTGCTGGAAAAATAGGGGAGTCGCTCGCTGGACACCTAACCGGCCTAGCTACTGAGGCGGCCGAGTTGCTTTCGGACGAGGAGGGGGGAGACGACCTTGAGAGGCTTAGAGTCAAGAGGCTCCCAATTAGTGGGGGTTCCTCCACTGACACTGAGTTGGTTAACGGCCTAGTAGTGGCGAAAACTAGGTTCGATAGGGTCACTCCATCCTCGTCAGATGGAGGCAGGGTTGCAGTGATCGATGGAGGGCTAGAGGGCTCTAAGCTCGAGATTGATGCTGAGATAGAAATCAGAACCGCGGGAGTTCTGCAGGGTTTCCACAAGAGAGTCACGGAGAATCTGCAGAATCAGGTCGATCACCTGTCGTCCCTTGGTGTCGACCTGCTGATTGTTCGAGATGGGATCTCAGATGAAGCCGTCTCGATGTTGAGGGGGGCTGGAATTACCGCATACAGGAGATTCGAGAGGAATGATATGGAAATGGCCTCCAGAATTACTGGGTCGCAGATTGTGAGGGATGTAGAGAGCCTAGGGGATGGCGATGTTGGCTCATATTCTAGCAGATCAGAGACGGTGACTGCAGGAGTGACCTATACGAGTATAGACGGTGGAGAAGGCGGTGCGATGACTGTTCTGATTAGAGGGTCTTCACCCCAAATCAGGGAAGAGTGCGAGAGGGCCTTTGACGACGCATTGGGTGTCGCTTTCAGATTAACTAGGGACTCTCGAATGCTCCCGGGAGGAGGGGCAACCCAGACTCACTTGGCTAGGCATCTGAGGACTTTCGCTCCTACAAACAAGGGCAGGGAGCAGATTGCGATTGAGGGTTATGCCGCCGCTCTTGAGGTGATTCCCAGGACCCTGGCTGAGAACGCTGGGCTCAGTCCAATTGACGAGGTTCTGGAGCTGTCCGCCTCGCAGATATCAGATTCCAAGAATGGGAGCTGGATAGGGCTGAATGCTTGGACTGGTGAAAAGGCCCACATGGATGATCTCGGGGTCCTGGATCCTCTGTTCGTGGTTTCTAATTCGATTTCGGGCGCTACTGAGGCTACAATCAGCGTGCTGCGAATTAACGATGTCCTTTGGGCGAAGCAGGACCCAATGACTCCCGATTGGAAGGATGAAGAGGATCAGGAGGACTGATCATCCCTCATGCGAATCAACATCTCATCCACCATTTCTTCCAAATTGAACCTGGGCTCCCAACCCCAATCTTCCCGGGCTTCTAGATCCTCGACATCATTGGGCCATGAGTCTGCGTAGTTCTGACGCTCATCCGGAATGAAGTCGCATGTGAATTCCGGCATTCTCCTGGCAATAGCATCGGCTAACTGCCCTGCGGTAAATGACATTCCGCCGATGTTGTATCCCGCCCTCGAAGGTCCGAGATTCTCGGAGGGTGACTCCATCAAAGAAATAGTTCCCCTGATAGCGTCATCCATGTACATCATAGGAAGCTGCGTGTCCTCACGAACAAAGCACTCGTAATGGCCGGTATCGATAGCTGCTCGGAATATGTCAACGGCGTAATCCGTCGTTCCACCCCCTGCAGGAGCCTTCCACGAAATCAGCCCCGGGTATCTGATTCCCCTGACATCAACACCGTACTGCTTCCAGTAGTTCATTGCCAGGACCTCCCCGGTAACCTTGGTTTTCCCATACATTGTCGTCGGGTTCAGAGGGGTAACCTGGGGCGCGACCTTTGGTGCGTCAGGACCGAAAACCGCTATTGACGAAGGAGCGTACACTTTGAGTTTGAAGTCTCTGGCCGCTTCCAAAACACATACCGTTCCACCGACGTTGACTCTGTGACATAGCTCTGGATTCGCTTCACCCGTAGCCGAAAGAATCGCGGCTAGATGGTATACCGTGCCAATCCCCTCCTCTTGGATTGCCGACTCCATAGAATCACCGTCAAGCACGCTGAGTAATCTGAAGGGGCCTTCGGACATCGATGAGTCGTCTTCCGGTTCTCGGATGTCAGAAGCGACTACGCTCTCTCTGCCATACCGCTTCCTAAGCTCGCCGACTAGATCGGTTCCTATCTGCCCAGAGGCACCCGTTACGAGAATTCGCTCCCCGGGGGGCCCATCCATGTCCCAACGCACGACTGACGATACTTTGTCATTGATGCTGGGAAAATCTCAGTTTCTTAGCCAATGTTGATATGGGAGGCTCAACGGCTTCAGACCCCGTTGATTAGATGAAGTATGTCGTCGTCACCGGTGGGGTCCTCTCCGGACTAGGTAAAGGAATCACGGCTTCCAGCATCGGTGTTCTGCTAAAATCCGCAGGACTGCGGCTCACCTCTGTAAAAATCGACCCTTACCTTAACAGCGATGCAGGGACCATGTCGCCATTCGAGCACGGTGAGGTTTTCGTACTGGATGATGGAGGAGAAGTTGACCTCGACCTCGGCAACTACGAGAGATTCCTCGATGTGTCCTTGACTCGCGATAACAACATCACAACTGGGAAGGTGTATGCTAATGTCATCGAGAAGGAGCGGAGGGGCGACTACCTTGGCAAGACGGTTCAAGTCGTTCCTCACATAACTAACGAGATTCAGGAGTGGATCGAAAGGGTCGCCCACGTTCCAGCAGATGGTTCGGGTGAGACGCCGGATGCATGTGTCATCGAATTGGGGGGGACGGTTGGTGACATCGAGAGTGCCCCGTTCATCGAAGCGCTACGTCAGTTCCAGTTCAGGGTCGGTCAGGAAAACGTCTGCTTCGTCCATGTCAGCCTGGTTCCAGTTATGGGCCCTGTAGGCGAGCAAAAGACCAAGCCGACCCAGCACACGGTGAAGGAACTCAGGGGACTTGGCATAATTCCTGACATACTCGTTTGCCGGTCCGAGAAGCCCCTAGAGGAGGAGACGCGGGCAAAGCTAGCCGCATTCTGCCACGTCGGCACGGACGCGGTGGTTTCGGCGCACGACGTTTCGAACCTCTACCAAATCCCAATCTCCCTCCACCACCAATCGGTGTTGAACAAAGTCTCTAACCACCTTGGTTTCGAGGTTCCAGATTCGCTGCCTATGCTAGACGACTGGAGGGCGATGGCGGACAAGGTCGACCAGCTGGAGGAGGAGGTCAACATCGCCATGGTCGGGAAATACACCGGGCTGTCGGATTCCTACCTCTCGGTCATCAAGGCGTTGCAGCACAGTGCCTTCGCAGTGGATCGCAAGCTTGTGATTGACTGGATCGAGTCTACGGACCTAGACCCAAACGACGTCACGGAAAACCACGACGAGGCGTGGGGCAAGCTTCGCGCCGCAGACGGAATCCTAGTTCCAGGAGGGTTTGGAAGCAGGGGGGTCGAGGGCAAGATAGCGGCCGCAGAATACGCCAGGACCAACGACGTCCCCTACCTCGGAGTGTGCCTCGGCTTGCAGATCGCGACCATAGAGTTCTGCCGCAATGT
>CETM01200191.1_pt1 | contig 11065 bp, 5 predicted proteins | sample 361451 | NCBI WGS metagenome assembly CETM01 (sample SAMEA2622690, study PRJEB7988) | marine metagenome | isolation source: saline water (ENVO:00002010), including
ATATCCGCATTACAAAAACTTGCAGAAGCTTTGGCTCTAAATCAAGATTTAGACGTGCTTGTTGAAGGACATACTGACAGTATACCTTATAAAAAAGGAGCGCTAAAAGACAACTGGGATTTAAGTGTTATGAGGGCAACTTCTGTTGTAAAAACATTAATTAATAATTCTAACTTAAATGCTAATCGTCTAACTGCTGCCGGTAGAGGAGAGTTTCTTCCTGCAGAATCTAACAAAACAAAAGAAGGAAGAAGCAAGAATAGAAGAATCGAAATTATTGTTTCTCCGAACTTGGATGAATTATTTAATATATTGCAAGAATAATAGCTAATATATTAATACTGCATCAATCTTATGAAAAAAATCTGGGTACTTTTATTTCTCATTTTTATAGGATGTTCAAAAGAAAAGGAAGGGTTAACAAATTACGTAAATCCTTTTATTGGCACTGGAGGTCATGGCCATACATATCCTGGGGCAACTGTTCCTTTTGGAATGGTTCAATTAAGTCCAGACACTAGACTTGAAGGCTGGGATGGATGTGGAGGTTATCATTATTCAGATAAAACAATATACGGTTTTTCACATACTCATCTAAGCGGAACTGGTGTTTCTGATTACGGAGATGTTTTGATTATGCCTACTACTGGTCCTGTAACATTTAACAATGGAGAAGATGGGAATCCTGGCTATTCATCTAAGTTTAATCACATTAAGGAAACTGCAAAACCTGGTTATTATCAAGTTTTACTTCAAGATTATAAAATCAATGTTGAGCTAACAACAACTTCCCGAGCAGGCTTTCATAGATATGATTTTCCAAAAAATCAAGATGCTCAAGTGGTAATTGATTTAGAACACAGGGATCTTTTATTAGATTATAAAATTGAGATGATTGATAGTGCCACGATACAAGGGATTAGGTATTCTGACGAATGGGCTCGCAATCAAAAAATTCACTTTTATATGCAATTTTCTGAAAAATTAAAAAACATTCAGTTTAATAAAGAAAAAACTATAGCATCATTGGGTTTCGGAAAATTAGAAAACCCCTTATTAATCAAAGTAGGTATTTCTGCTGTTGATGAGAATGGAGCTAAACTAAATTTACTAAGCGAGATTCCGCATTGGGATTTTGATAAAACAAAAGAAGAGGCTTCTAATCTTTGGGAAAATGCTCTTAATAAAATTCAAGTAGAGGCAAAGTCAAAAGTTCAGAAAGAGATATTTTATACTGCTCTATATCATAGCATGCTTGTTCCAAATCTATATATTGATGCAGATAATAGGTATAACGGTATGGATTTACAAATTCATAAAACAAAAGATAAACATTATACTATTTTCTCACTTTGGGATACTTTCCGAGCTACACATCCTCTTTTTACAATTATCGAACAAAATAGAACAAATGAATTCATTAGAACATTGTTAAGACAATATAAAGATGGTGGTAGATTACCTATCTGGGAGCTGGCTGCTAACTATACAAATTGTATGATAGGTTATCATGCAATACCGGTAATTACTGATGCATACGTTAAAGGAATAAGGGATTACAATATTGATCTTGCATTAGAAGCAATGGTTCATTCTGCAACGTTAGATGAATTTGGACTTTCTTCTTATAAAAAAAATGGCTTTATTTCTGCATCTGATGAGCCTGAATCAGTTTCAAAAAATTTAGAATACTCTTACGATGACTGGTGTATTGCAGTGCTTGCCGACTCATTAAAAAAACAAGATATTGCTAATGAATTTTATAAAAGAGGTCAGTACTATAAAAATTTATTCGATCCTTCAACAAAATTTTTTAGGGCAAAAAAAAGTTATTCATGGTTTGCTCCTTTTTATCCAGAAGAAGTTAATTTCAACTATACAGAAGCAAATGCATGGCAATACTCTCTATTTGCCCCTCAAGATATAAGTGGTCATATTAAGTTAATGGGCGGAAAAGAAAATTTTGAAAAACACTTAGATAAAATGTTTAGCTCTTCTTCAAAAACATTAGGAAGAGAGCAGCCAGATATTACAGGGCTAATTGGTCAATATGCACATGGTAATGAACCTAGCCATCACATGGCATATTTATACAATTACATCGGAAAGCCCTATAAAACACAGAAGAAAGTAAGAGAAATTCTAGATGGACAATACACAAATCGACCAGATGGCTTATCTGGCAATGAAGATTGTGGGCAAATGTCATCATGGTATGTTTTAAGCGCTATGGGGTTTTATTCTGTGACTCCAGGCCTAGATTATTATACAATAGGAACGCCTATTTTTGAAAAAACAACTCTTAATTTAGAAAATGGAAATACGTTTACTATAATTGCTAATGATGTTTCAAAAAATAACATTTACATTCAAAGCGCTATCTTAAACGGAAAAAAATATGACAAGAGCTTTATACCTCATAAAGACATAATGAGTGGTGGAGAAATTATTTTTGAAATGGGAAGAGTGCCATCTCTATGGGCTCAGAATAGTATTCCGAATTCTAGGATAGAAGATAAGTATGAACTAATTCCAGTTCCTTATTTTAAAGCGTCTAGTCAAACTTTTTCAAAATATTTAAAAGTAGGACTTGGATCTTCAGTTGGAGGAAAGATTGCATATTCGATTAATGGAGATGAAGAAAAATGGTATAGTGATTCTATTTTACTTAATAGAGATGCTGAGATAACATGTCGCGTTTTAAAAAACAATCTATGGAGTCAATCTGTATCTGCAAAATACTATAAGATTGATAATGATAAAAGTATTTCTATTAACAGTAAATATGCAAATCAATATGCTGCAGCTGGAGACAAAACACTTATTGACCACTTAAGAGGAGGGGGTAATTATAGAACAGGAAACTGGCAAGGATACCGCGAAGATTTAGAGGTGATAGTAGATTTAGGGAAATCAAAAATCATTAACAGCGTATCGCTGGGTTGCTTACAAGATATAAGGTCTTGGATTTTTTATCCAAAAAAAGTTGAATATTTTATTTCAGTAGATGGGATTAAATTTTCTAGATTAGGAGATGTAAAAACAGCATTTCCAGATAACATAGAAGGAAGCTTTACAAATGACTATACCTTAAAAACAAATAAAGAAAAGGCAAGGTATATAAAAGTAAAGGCAAAAAATTATGGGGTTTGTCCAGAATGGCATCTTGGATCTGGAGGTGTTACATGGATTTTTGTTGATGAAATTGAAATAGATTGCGATGAAAAATAATAAATACTTATTTGCATTTATTGCTCTAACCTCTTTATTTTTTCTTTGGGGATTTTTAACCGTTTTGGTAGATTCTTTAATACCTAGATTAAAAGAAGTATTTACATTAAATTATTTTCAAGCAGGATTGGTGCAGTTCGCGTTTTTTATGGCATACTTTTTTCTTTCTATTCCTGCTGGCAATATGCTTTCTAAAATAGGCTACAAAAAAGGTATTATATTTGGTCTTTTGACCATGTCATTGGGGTGCTTTTTATTTTATCCTGCATCCTCATATAGATTGTTCTCGTTGTTTTTAATTGCATACTTCATTTTAGCAGGAGGAATGACTATTTTACAAGTAGCTGCAAATCCATTTGTATCTATTTTAGGGGATAAGGAAGGGGCTCCAAGTAGATTAAACTTATCTCAAGCATTCAACTCATTAGGTACCGCAATAGCCCCTATAATTGGTGCATCTTTTTTATTAAGCGACACGGTTAAAACAAAGGAGGAAATTACTTTATTATCTGAATTAGAGAAAATAACTTATTATATCAGCGAAGCTGCTGCAGTTCAAAAGCCTTTCTTGGTATTGTCAGTTTCAATACTTTTTTTTGCTGTTTTGTTTGCCTTTATAAAGTTACCTGCTGTTATTAAAAAAGTGAATACTAGTGATTATATTGGTTTATTAAAAGATAAAATTTTAATGATGGGTGCGTTTGGTATTATGCTTTATGTTGGAGCTGAAGTGGCTATTGGAAGTTATTTAGTTAACTACTTTATTGATATGAATATTGAACAAAGTATTCAATCAACAAGATGGATGCAAAATATAGCTATTGGATTATTAAATGAGGACTTGGCAAGTTTAGATAAAAAAGCAATAGTAGGTGCGTTTGTAACTTTTTACTGGAGCGGGGCAATGATTGGAAGGTTTATTGGAGCGTACTTAACAAGAGTATTTTTTCCATCAAAAGTATTGGCCATCTTTGCTCTTGGAGCATTAGCTTTAATTATACTTTCAATGAATACAACAGGGTTGATTTCTATGTGGTCAATATTAGGAGTAGGGTTATTTAATTCTATTATGTTTCCCACCATTTTTACTTTATCTATTAGCCATATAGATGAGCAAAAACCACAAGCTTCTGGTATACTTTGTACGATGATCGTTGGAGGTGCAATTATCCCACCATTATATGGTTACGCAATAGATTTGGCAGGATTTAAATTAGCTATGTTATTGTTACTTACTTGCTACAGCTATATTTATTTCTTTGCAAGAAGCGTAAAAAATTAATTGATTACTACTTTTCTTATTACTGATCCTTGTTTGGTTACAACTTTTAGAAAATATATTCCACTAGTATTAATATTGACTATGGGAGAATAAATTGTTTTAATGAAACTCCCATCTGTAGAGTATAACTTAATATACTTGATTTCTGATTCGCTACTTATCTGAATATATCCCTTGGAAGGATTCGGGAATAATGTCAGTTTTAAATCTATTGATTCGTCTATAGTAGAGGTAGTGAGCTCATTAAATCTTTCGGTAAATTCTTGAAGATAGATATTTGCTATTGCATGATCATAGATAATTAAAGTATTTTCATCTGAATTATTTTCGGCATTAGCGCTCCAATTATGCGAACCGGTTAATACAGCAGGATTGGACCCTAAAACATTCGCATCCGCAATTGCATATTTATGATGTAATTGATGAGTAACTCCTGTATGGGATTTGACATTAACTCCAGCAGTAACCATATCACTGAATTCGCTTCCATTGATATTAGCCTGTTCGATAATACCTCTAACATTAACTCCAAAATTTGAATTTACATCTTCTACAGCATCTCCTAACTCATCTTTTGTAAAGCTTAATAAAGCAAATTCCAATGTATAGTCTACTGAATTAATAAAATCCATAATATGACTTGTAGTTTGATCCGAAGGTGAAAAATATAACTCTACATCAATTCCATTGATATTAAATTTATGCGGTGTATTGTCTTCTTTATGTGTTCCAAAAACCCCTGACCACATTTCGTTAAATTCTATGGTATAAGCTTTTGCTAAGGCTTCGTCTTGAATAAAAATAATGTTGTTATAATCATTAAACAGATTGGATGGATTTGTCCAATTACAAGAACCTCCCATAACCCATGCATTGTCTGTTGAATTTGCATCAATAATGATAAATTTATTATGCATAATCCCTGCTGTATTTGGGTTTCTATAAACAACTGGAATATTCGGATCTAAACTACTTAACATACTATTTAAAGCATCATCATCTGCAATATAACGAACGGAAACTCCTCTATTATGCGCATCATTTATAGCAGATGCCAGTGTAGCATCTGAAGCGTTATATACACAAACATCTAATGTACTTGTAGCGCGATCCATATATGCTTTAATTGTATCATTAAAATAAGTTGTGATGTTTTCCGCATTTAATCCAGTAGATACCGAATGATCTACGCTATGATTAAAGTAGGGTTTTATTTTTCCAGATGAATTTGATTTAGTTACGTATGCTCGAATATTTGAAAAAGCTGTATCTGTCCCGTCAACTGAGAAACATTGAGCATAATAAATGGTAGCTGGTTGTAATCCAGTTAGTGTTAAGGTATGTGAGGTTGTGCTTCCTCCATTATTTATTATAGTTCCCAGACTGTTTGTTGTTCCGTAATTACAATTCGTATTTCCGTTCATTGAAGTGGTCCAACTTAAATCAAAGCCATTATTAGTAATATTTGACTGAGTAACAGAAGAGGTAAAAATAATATTGGTTGGTAAAATTACGTCTGCGGAATCTCTTGGCAATATTTGATAACCATCATTAGCTGGGATAGAAAAGGTGTACTGAGATGAGATTCCAATAATTGTAACGGGAGCTACAGGTATTAATGTATTCTCTAATGGGTGACCTGTTCGAACATAAATCTTTCCCGTCTCACCGTTTGAGATAAAATCGTGCGTTCCAACAGTAAATGATGACCCTCCACTAGTAAAAATAGCATTATCAATTTGAACTAATTCACTCTCTGTAGATTCATTAGCTTGTAAAGGAGTGATAATTTGTGGTGATGGAAGTGGGTTATTTGAACTATGAATAATTGCAACTGTATTTGTGTTCATCTCTAAAAGACCATTATAATCTACAAGTGTACCGCTAACTGTAATACTGTCTCCTCTTAAAGTATTTGCTAAATGATTATTGGTTGAAAGGTCATATAGCGCAAGTCCTGCCGTGTTATCCTCGATATATCTAATAGGACCTAATTCATCTCCATTAGTTACAATGCCAGATATTGTAACCACGGCTCCTAGTCCTTGCATTCTCGCTGTTGCAATATCTTGAGCATATGTATTTAAAGCTAAAAATAATGTAATTAAAAAATATATATTTTTTCTCATAGTAATTAAAAGTTTATGCTGGTTGATAGATTAAATCTTCTTCCTAATCCAAAAAATACACCAGCAGATTTAGCATCAAAATCCTGATAACTAGCATTATATGGATCATTATTTTGAGCATCGGATATATACATTCTATTTAATAGGTTAAGAACACTTAATCTCACGTTTATTTTATTTTTTTTATTCAAAGAAAATCTATAGCCACAATGAAAATCCAATAAATCGTAAGCCGGAATTTTCCAAGACTCTCTTCCGGAGTTTTCTCCATTTAAAGAAAGTGGATCAAAATCTGCATAATAATTATCAAAGTATGTTGCTCTAATTTTTACGTATGCATTTTTAACTGGCTCATATCTTATACTAGATCCAAATTGGGTTTGAGCTGCATCCCCTACATGTACGCCATTTGCATCAAAAGCTGCAACTATTTCATTTCCAAAATCATCAAAAATAGGTTGGTTATTGTCATCATAGAAACGAACCGTATCAGCAGATGTCCATTTCCAATCTCCTAAAGATGCCAAGAATTCTATAGTAAGGTTTTGTATAATCTTAACTGCAAAATCAATCTCTAATCCTTTATGCAAAGCATTCATTCCGTTAATATTTGCTCTATATGCAACATCATCCACTAAAACAGTGACTCCTCCATTTGCAGGCTTATTCTCCCAAGCGGTATAATATGAGTTCATGTTAAGAGAAAAAATAGTTGATCTGTATGAATATCCAAGCTCAAGTGCCTTTACTTTTTCATTTTCAATATCTCGAAACAATTGATTATCATAATCATATATATTGTTAAATCGTGGAGCTTTAGATATATAGCCTATATTAAAAAATGCATTATTTCTTTCATCAATATTATAATTTGCTCCTGTTTTAATTGTATATCCTTTTATCCACTTCCAATCAGTTTCTGCAGCTCTTGCCTCACTAGAATTCATTGTATAAAATGCTCCATTATGCCATATAGTGTCTACCTCCATTGTTTTTTGAGCTCCTATAATATTACCATTTTCATCATAAATAATTTCAGTTGATACTGAAGTCCCTAAAGCTTCTTTATAAATCGTGTCATTTAAAACTAAGTCTTTCTTTTTAAAATAATCGATTCTTTGGTGTCCTGAATTAGATCCAGAAATATTGAAGAAAGCACTTAAAATACCATTAGTATACTCAATTTGAGAAAATACTCCGCTCCATTTTACTAATCCATCGTTGTGATAGCCAACAATATCTCCTACTCTTTTTATTTGAGTAGATTGTAATCCATTTGCTTCGTCAATCGCATAATCTCCTCCTAATAAATCATATACCTCTCTATAGTGTTCTCCCTTATAATATCGCATATCTAAACCTCCGGATAAAGAAATATCATTATTTAATTTATAATTAATAGTAGACAATAAACCATACCAATAATGATTATTAACAGAGCTTCTCAAATAGGTTCCTGATTTATTTTCCTCTGCATTATATAATGCATCTACTGAATTTTTATTTTGATCATAAGCTTCTTGTAAATTATACTGTCCTTGATCATCGTAATTGTTTGTATTTCCACTTAATCCTGTTCCTCCTCCCTGACCAATTGAAGCATAAGCAATATTAGAGATTTGTAATTTATCGTTCACCGTCCAAAAATCTCTTAGTGAAAATTGTGGTTTATGATAATAGTTTTGTTTGGTATTAAGAGTTTCTCTAAAATGAACAGTGTCACCAGATGAAGAAATAGTCCATCTATCAATATTACCCCAATGCTTATTATACTGAATGCCTTTATTTATAATTCTATTATTAAAAGAAGTTGTATCTCCTAAATCTCTTGCATAAGTTGAATCATAAGTAGCTATATCACTTTTATAGGATCTTTGTCCGTGTTTTTGAGGAGCTCCCATTACTGATAAACTTAAGATATGACTACCTAATTCCTTTTGAATCTTAGCATAGTAAAAATATCCTTCGCTCCACGTTTCGTCTACAAAACCATTTCCTTTTTTATATGATCCTGCTAAAGTAAGGCCCCAACCATTTTTAAGTCTTCCAGAATTATAACCTAAAGACGTTCTGATTTTACCAAAAGAGCCTACTTCTTGCTTTAATACTGCTCCTGATTTATTTCCTGTTCCTTTTGTAAGAATATTCATTGTTCCTCCAACAGAAGGTATTGCAATTTTAGATGCCCCCAAGCCTCTTTGTATTTGAATATTACTAGTTACCGCATCTAACCCAAACCAATTGGACCAATACACCCAGCCATTCTCCATGTCATTTACAGGAATACCATCAATCATAACTGCCACATTTCTTTGATTAAAACCTCTTATTGTAATTCGCGCATCTCCATCTCCTCCACCTGATTGAGTAGCGTAAACTCCAGGTGTAGAATTTAATACCATTGGAATATCTTGAGATGCTAACTCTTCATTAATCTTTGCTACAGGTACTGTCGAAAATGCAACGGGAGTCTCTCTATCTATTGCTATATCTGAAACTATCTGGACTTCATTAAGTAGTATTGTTTTTAGTTTAAAATCAACATTTATAGGATTCTTTCCAACTTGAATAGTTTTTGATAATTCTTCATAGCCAATATAAGTAACTTTAATGGTTCTTTTTCCTGGTTGAATTTGAAAAGAAAAATTTCCATCTAAATCAGTTGAAACTCCTTGACCTTTTCCGTAAACTACAACAGCTCCAATTAAAGTTTCTCCAGTAACTGCATCAGATACAGTTCCATTTATTTTAGTTTGGGAGAAAATTCTTGTACTAAAAAATAGAATTAAGTAAATCGAAAAAATTATCTTTATTATTTTCATTTAAAAGTTTAAGAAAAGTGAAGATACAGAATCTGTAGTATTAATCTATTTATTTGATGATTAATCGAGTATTTGACATATTTCCGTTCTCAAAATAAATCTCAACAAAATAAATTCCCTTTCTCATTTCTGAGGTTTTTATCTTTGCATTCTTTGACTCAGGTGTTATAAAATTTTCTCTTTTACCAAGTAGATTATATACTATTACTGCTTTTATATTATTTATTGAATTAAGTGCAACTTTTGATCCTTTCTCAGCAGGATTAGGATACATAATATAAGTTTCTTCATTTCGATCTAATACATTAGTTGTGATGCAATCACAGTTATGGCTTCCTAGACCAGCATAGGTTGCATCAGGTAAAGAATCCCATTCTAAAGTAGGATTAAAAAGTATTGGATTTAGATTAACTCCTTTTTTAACTGAAGATTTTCTAACTAAAGTCTGTCTCTTAGTCCACCAAACCCCTCCATTTGCATCAGTAAAACCTGCACTTGCATCATCAGTCCAAGCATTTCCTGGGTCTTCTCCAACTTTTCCAAAAATATCAATAATATCCGTTCCTTTTTCTAAAGTAAGCGCATCGTCTCCATTAAAATAAAAAGGGGTAGGATATACTCCGCTTCCATGTAAATCACATGCAGCATAAAAAGCTGGATCTACAGGTAAAGACCAGTATGTTGATACCCATACAGAATCCAATTGTCCATTTCCTATAGAAATTGCTTCTCCTGATGAAATTGATCCGCTTAAAGTCCAGCTGTCACTTATTGTTTGTGAAGCATTAGCATATCTGTTGATTGTGTAACCATTTAAATCAATGGTGGATCCTGTTGGATTATATATCTCTAAAGCATTATTATTACCTGGACCTTCCACGTATTCTGAAATAAACAACTCAGAACAATCTTGTATTTGTGAGAATGTAGAAAAAGCAATAAAAAGTAAAGAAAAAAGAAGTATAGATTTTTTCATTGGCAATATATTAAGTCAGCTGCTAATTTACAAAATTGAAACAATTTTATATCTTATTTGAATTAAGAAATAAACTATTGAATGTTAATACTTTTCATATCTTTGATAAAATAGGAAATTGACAACTTATGGTAAAAAAAATACGCTCTTTTAAAGAGTACCGAAAAGTATATAATGAAAGTGTTGTTGATCCAGAAAAATTTTGGGCAAAGCAAGCAGAAAGTTTTTTATGGAGAAAAAAATGGGAAAAGATTTTAACATGGGATTTTGCTAAACCAGATGTAAAATGGTTTTCTGGGGGAAAATTAAATATTACAGAAAATTGCTTAGATAGACATCTAAAAGATAAAGGGGATCAAGTTGCAATTAAATGGATTGCTAATAATCCAAAAGAAGAAAGCATATCGTTAACTTATAATGAACTTCATGAAAAAGTCTGCATGTTTTCAAATGTATTGAAAAATAATGGAGCAAAAAAGGGGGATCGAATTTGTCTTTATATGCCCATGGTTCCTGAATTAGCAATTGCGGTTTTAGCATGTGCTAGAATAGGAGCTATTCATTCTGTTGTTTTTGCAGGATTTTCAGCTAAATCATTATCAGATAGAATTAATGATTCTAAATG
>CETM01197052.1_pt1 | contig 11063 bp, 26 predicted proteins | sample 361451 | NCBI WGS metagenome assembly CETM01 (sample SAMEA2622690, study PRJEB7988) | marine metagenome | isolation source: saline water (ENVO:00002010), including
ATTATCGGATACGCAGAGGCACCTGACGACCCCACCGGCACAGTATACGGTTGGGTTCCAGTTGGAATATTGAAAGCTTTGATTGTCAAACATGGCGGCGTCGAATCTGGAGAAACTCCGCCTTTTGATATGAACGTGACACAGTCAGCGATACTTGCTGAGGCACTATTGGAGGTGACAAATGATTCTAAGAATTAGAAGGTCGACATATAATTCACTAATCGAGTGGCTCGATGATTCAAGCCCAAAAAAAATCGCTGCAATCAAAGCAGTTCGAAGTGAGACGAAGTGCGGTCTAAGAGAGGCTAAGGAAGCTGTAGAATTGTTTGCGTATGAAAAAGGATTCACAAATCATAAGCCCACAACAGAGCATAGAATTCATGTGGGGCCGATTATCAAGAAAATGGTCGTCGATTACGGCAGCGGTGAGGTCGCTGTAGATCTTGAGTCGATGGAGCTAAAAGCCCTGATGGAGATGCAGACCATCGGGATTGACGCATGCTCAGATATTCTCAATCTTGTCTCAGTTCTAAAGGCATATGAAGAAGGACGAGATATTTATGCTAGAGGAGAAGATGATGAAGACAGGTAATATGATTAAGAAGTTTTTTAGATTTATGGCAGACATTTTTGCCGGCGGCCGATGCTGTTCGTCGTGCAATTGCTGGAACGCTAGTGATCAGTGAAAGTCGGTGATTTAGTAAAACATAAATTCGGTACGCTACAAGGGTCTGGTGTAATACTCAGCATTCGCCCATTTGATTGGAAGGCCGCCCGCATATTGTGGACTGCACACGGTCAAACTAAGATACTCGAAGAAGTCGCAACTCGCTACCTTATGGTGATTAAATGAAAGTCGGTGACTTGGTAAAGCACAAGCGGTTTGGCAAATGTTATTTGGTAGCAAAAGTGGACAATACAGCGTTGGTAGGTGTTCTTGACCAAACGACGTGTGAGGTAAGGTATATTGCCGAAGGGTGGTTGGAGCTGATCAGTGAAAGTCGGTGATTTAGTGGAAGTTGGCGTGAAAGGCCAAGAAGATCTTATTCTCGGCGTGCTGATTGAAAAGGCAAAACCCGAAGAAAGTACAGGGACCATGCACTTTATCAATGTGCTTTGTTGCGGTGTGGTAAAGTGGTGGCCGGCTGGATATGTGAGAAAGGTAAGCGAAGATGTTAAAATGGATCAAAGATAGATTAGGCCACAAGCTGGATCATTTTCGGTGGGGCACAATCAAACGTACGATGAAGCAACACGGACTCGCGTTGGTGATAATTATTATCGGATGGGAGATTATTGAAGATGTGCTTTTCCCTTTGCTTTTTATATTTCTCGGAAATAATGTTCATCCCGCCTTTTACGCCGGTGCACCAGCCTCTTGGTTGCTATGTATACACTGGCTTGCAGTCCCAATAATCTGGAGCGGGTGGGTTAAGCTTAAAGGAATCGACAAAGAAATCGACCACGGATGCGGAGGATGTGATGAAAGTAGGTGATTTGATCAAGGTTGTACGAGATAATTCTTTAGGCATTGTTGTTTGGTTCGACCTTGACAGAGTAAAAATTCATACTGGCGAGCTATTTGATCATGATGATGTGATGAAGGTCCGATCATGAGAGTTGGGGATTTAGTTAGACCAAAAGAAGACGCGTGGGTAAGCACACATGAAAAGCAATGGGTGGGTGTCATAATTGATTTTCATACTGATGTTGACAATTTTGGAGACCCACAAGAAAGATATGCTGTAGTGTGCTGGAACGATAGATATCCAGCTGAAGAAGAATACCCAGAATCTCTCGAGGTAGTCAATGAAAGTCGGTGATTTGGTAAAGTTCGATTTCAAAACCCAGAAATGGGCACCAACCGGATATGACTGGGTTGGAATGATTATTGAGGTGGGTGTGTATGCTGGTCGGAAAGATGTTAAGGTGATGTGGCAAGACGGGTCTATACAGACCGATAAGTCACGAAGGTTGGAGGTGATCAGTGCTTGAGTCGCTTCTTGCTGTAGCAGCTGCATTTACAGTTTCGTTTGCGTTTGTGATGTTCTTTTACCTAGTGAGGAAAAAACGCACTGGACCGTATGATTTGATAGATTTACAAAAAGAAATTCGTGAAAGAAGAGAAAGGGGTGATGGGTAAATATCTCGATAAAGAAGACTGGGTTTTGATTGGAAAAGCTTTTGGAGCATGCTTAGTCATAATTGCGTTGTTAGGCATCGCTGTGAGGTGTTAGGTGGATCTAAAACCCGGGGACTTGATTGACGATGGAGAGTTGCTTGTAATTAGAGTCTTAACGTTTAAAGAGTACTGTGATAGGGCTGATGATCATATGCTAGAATATGACGTTGACGATGCTTGGGAACGTTGGCAAAAATCTGGCCCGCTTCTTGAAGTACTTGACAAAGACGGCCGAATCGGAGTGTCATGGAGCAAGTAGAATGAAGGCTGGTGATTTAGTAAGATTTAAAGTCAAGCCCAAATCTTTCTTCTCAAGATATGAAGCTTGGAACATAGGGTTGCTTGTTGAATATCACACCTGGGAGAAGATCGCCACTATTTTACACGAAGGCGAGGTACTACGGATTCGTGCAGAAAATGTTCAGAAGGCGGGAAAGAAAGATATTGAACAATTCAATAACCCAGATTAGAATCTATTATGGGAGAGTTTCTGGTAAAGTGGTCTTATAGGTGGTTTGATTTGTTCAACTACCCAGATGATCCAGCATCCTGGCGCTGGTATCATCATGTAACCTTTTTAGCAGGATCAGTACCATTAGCCATCGGTTACGGTCTAGTAGGTCGCAAGGCTGATAAAGCATGGAACAAACAAAAAGAGGAAAAGAATGAACTACAAGAAGTCGATTAAGATTTACAGTGATGACATTGGTAGTGTAGATTACGTAGATCACATGGGTACTGACTTGACTGTTGTCAATAGCGCTCGTGTTTCCTTCGGAGTAGAAAAGGAGAGTCTAGATGAAAGAGACAAGAAGCTCATTAACTATCTCATACGGCACAAGCACACTTCGACTTTGGAGCACTGTATTATCACTTATCGGTTTAACGTTCCTTTGTTCGTACGTTCTCAGCACCATCGTCATAGAACGTGGTCTTATAACGAGATTTCTCGGCGCTATACCGATGTAGGTATTGGCTTTTATGAACCTGAATCATTTAGGACACAGCATAAGTCTAATCGTCAAGCCAGTAATGCAGACGAATTAGAAAATCCTGTTATCTACAATTACGAAGACGGCGGAAAACTCCAGGCAGCGTCATTAATTAAGAGGCATCATGAACATTCACTCAGAATGTTCAATGACTTAATTGCTGCCGGCGTCTGTCGAGAGCAAGCAAGAGGAATACTCCCACAAAATATGTACACGGAGTACTATGGGACAGTTGATCTCAACAATCTCTTGAAGTTCGTAGATCTTCGGACTCATGACGGTGCACAGTGGGAAATACAGAAAGTTGCAGAAGCCTGTCTAGAAATAGCGACAGATCTGTTTCCAGAAACAATAGGCGCATATCGCCGCATTAAAGGAAGGGAAGGTGACAAGTGACGCTTAGTTCTTTTGTATTGATAGGCACAGTGATATCTCATGACGCTGTTTTATCAACTGTGGAGTTCAATCTAAATCCAGCAACCAATGGTGGTCCTTCGGTAGGGATCTTGCAGAATTCCGCTATTCCCTGCGAAATTAAAGTGGGCCAAAAAATCTATGTTGTAAAAGACAAAGCACAAGAAATCCCAGTTATCTCTTGTGAGATGCCAAAGCCAGATGAAAAGTAGAATTATCAAGGTGTTGTCCTGGAGACTTGTCTCTGTTGTGACAACGACAGCATTCATGTGGGCTGTAATTGGAGACGTGAAAGAAGCAACAGTCGTTTCAATCAGTTTGCATGTACTGCTTACATTTCTAAACTATGGGTTTGAGTTATTTTGGGATAGGAACGTAGATAGAAGATACATAGAGAAGCCATGATCTATAGATTCTTAGTAACGCAGCCACACTTAAATGCCCATGGGACACTTCACGGCGGCATATTAATGAAGTGGGTAGATGAAGTATGTGGGATCGAAGCAAGGCTGCTTAGCAAATCTGTGGTAGCAACAAGACACATAAAAGAAATAGACTTTCAGTCAACGGTTCGGTTAGGTGATATCGTTGAAGTCGTAGTTCGACACGTAGAGACAAGAAGAACAAGCATGACTTTTACTGCGACAGTTCGGGACACATCGGGTACTCTAATAGCAAACTTTGAGAGAGTAGTCTTTGTTGCAGTTGATGAGCTTCATCGACCCATACCTGTTGAGAGGGCTGGCTCTGATGTATGAACCACCCACATTTTGGGATGCACTCCTTCGTGGTTTGCAACCCTTAGATAATAAAAAAAGCGGCTACAAAGCATTCGCACTTCTCGCAGGTGTGTGGTTATTTGTTGCTCTTTTTCTTTAACAAACTAATTAAAACTGAGAAAATTATTACGTGAGTTTAAAATCTAGAAAAAGTATCGACATGGCAGGCCCGGACAATCATGAAGAGAGAGTAACGTCTTTCAGAAAAGAGTCGGATGGAAAATATACTAAGATCATAAAGTTTATTGTGAGAGACTGGAAGACAGGACAGGTCAAGAAAAGTAAACAGAAAGATCTTGAAGACGGACCGTATATTTTGTGTGAGAAACATAAGAATCCAGAAGACAGTTTTGAAATTCAAGATGCAGCTGGCAACACTTTGGTTCTTTACTTTAAGCGTGAGTCTGATGGCGCGTAATGTCGCCGTCTTCTTGATATTTGCAGGATTAGGGTGCTACAGTGAAGAGAAGCCAAGAGAGCATAACAATGACATGTTCAAGATACCGACTGTATCAACTGTTGATGTCTCTGACAACGACAAGTACAAACGAAAGATAGTTCTTGCTGGCCGGTTTGATGAACCTCCTGATGTAACTGTGTGTCCCGGTGCACCCATAACCGAACAAAGATTGAAACAAGGCCTAGACTTTTGGAGAGCATTGGGTTATTCTTTTGGCAAAGTAACATTCAAGTCAACGGCAACGCTTTGTACTTCAGAGTGGGGAGCAATCACATTTCGCTTGCCTACTCAAGAAGAGCTTTCTGCTTCTGTTAGCAGATCTCACCTAGCAACTACAAAAAGGTACGCACTGACCGCGGACCCGACATATCTGGTTAAGTCAGAAGTCTTTTTTCAAAATACGTACGTGAGCAAAAAAAAGTACATTGTTGAACACGAGCTTGGCCATGCCATAGGCTGGTTGCATTCCCGCAAGAAGGGTCATATCATGTATCCCGAGCTAGCGGGCTCTGGGCCCAACACAACAAATGTAGATTGGCAAGACTATCAATCTGCCTTTTAAATGTAAATCTCTAATATCTGTGTTACAATAGATTTAAGGAGTACAAATGAATAGATTTGCGAAGACGATATTTTGTGATATCGACGGTACGATTTTTAAGTACCGTAAGTTTGAAACGTTTAAGACATCACCTGTAGAAGTCTTGCCAGGTGTCTTGGCAAAGATGAATCACTGGTCTGAATCCGGTCACATGATTATCTTGACAACAGCACGTCCTGAGTCGATGCGAGAGCATACTGAGAATGAACTCAGATTAAACTCTGTTCCATGGGATCGGCTTATTATGGGTATTTGTATGGGTGATCGTCATCTAATCAACGATATGAATCCTCGTGCTCCTGGGCACAGGGCAATTGCACACAATCTTTCAAGAGACGAAGGTTTTGAAAATCTGGAGTTGACAAATGCCTAAGAAGAATATGCAATGGGAAGTAAGAGAAGTAGGCCCAGATCGCTGGGGAATCTTTCTAAAGCAAGAGTTTTGCAGGACTGATGAGTCTGTTTGCTACGCAGCTGGTCGCAACAAGGCGAGCATTGAGCAGACTGTAGAAAGAATGAATGACCCAATGTACTGGGTTGAAGATGAATAGTATCTTTTGGGCGGCGCTAGTCATGGCTATCGTCGGCTGGGGGACTTTTTTCTTTTTGGAGTATGGAAGGGTCAAGAAGATTAACAAAACCGTTCAAAAGTTACTTGATGAAATGGAAGACGAATGAAACTAGTTAGAGATTGTATACCAGAAATAATCGAGTCAGATGGCAAGTGGTGTCTGACTCGAACTGTTCATGGGCCTGACGAGCACATGGTGTTTCTAAAAGCAAAAATGGAAGAAGAAACCCAGGAGTTTATGGACAATCCATGTTATGAAGAAGCCGCTGATATGATTGAAGTAATCAAAGCTTTTTGTCACTTAAACAGGCTGGAATGGGAAGTCGCGCTCGGAGCTGCTGAAAGAAAAGAAGAAGAACGAGGCGGCTTTTATCAAGGCATCATCTTGCAAGAGGTGAAGTAGAAAGTATTTGCAGCAGGTGTATACTTATAATAGAGATATGCCTAGTAAGTACATGACCGAAAAGCTAATTTGTCCCAAGTGCTCTTCAGACTTGCGCTGGACTTGCGCAGGAAAGACGGGCTACGCACACTGCAGTCGATCGGTAGTAGCTTCCGGAACATGGAATTCCCGAGAAGACTTTCGAAACAACACATTTTGCAACTGGGGAGGGATGGTTAAAAGAGGTCCTAATGGAAGAGTCTACCTCGTTGTTGATCAAGAAGACTAGTTTCTGACTTTCCAGTGACCTCTAACCCAGTGACGTCTGTGTCCACGACCCTTCCAGTGACCAGGCACCCAAACAGCGTTCTGGTGAGGCCTTGCTACTGGCGGACCATGTGCAAACTCGCGATATGATTTGCCGTAGTGAGGATGACGCCAGTATCCTTTGATGTGACGCCCGTGATGCCAACGAGCATCAACCCATGTCCAACCTAGCGTTACTTGAATCGTAGGCCCAGCTGGTCGTTTTACATGATGATGTTGAGGGTGAGCGTGAGCTGTGCAACCTGCGCTTAGCAGCCCAAGCGCGCTTAACAGTACTAATGTCATTTTATCTCCCGTAGTAAAGGCTACATGTATTATAAGCTTGAAGGGCTGCTTTTATTCGGATTTATTTCACAATTGTGAAACTTTTTGTCTGATCATCTCAATTGTCTGGCTGAACGGTCCTACGTACGTGTCTTGATTAGAACCTGCTAGGGGTTGAGGTGACCAGTCAGGTCGTAATGCTTTGTGTTTGTTTAGCCACCTGTTGAACAGCATGGGTCCGAACACTGTAGTTCCAACTGTCTTCTTTAATTGCTCCATGCTCGGATATCCCATTGATGAACCCCACTGCCAAAGACTTCGACCATGCTCACTCTCAGGAATCAGTTTAGCCAAAGCAACGCCTACTGCTCTAAAGACGTGACCTTCTGGTGGGACCTTACCTCCTTTCCACTTGACCAACCATGGATCGCCTGGATTCGTCCCTGGCTTCGACCCGGATGAATACGATGCACCGCCGCATGGCAACCACATGTCGCCGGTATCAAGTTCAGGTGTTCCTGTCCCTGTGCTTCTATAGAATGCGATTGGTCCGTGTCCCTGGACGTCGACTGCAACAACGGTTCGAGGGCCATGGCCTAGAAAAGGTGTCTCAACCACTCCGCTGAGAAGACGACCGATATCGGCACCTTCGTCGTTTTTGAGGCTGCTACCTTTAACTTCGTTGAGGAATGTTCTCCATCCCTCCATGATGAGCTTCATTTCTGACATGGCTGTTACCTTATGTTGATTTTGGAGCCGGCATCTTTGTAGCTGTTATATAACTTTAGATCTTGTGCCTTGTACTTATTGATTTTTCCCATGACGGAATCTAAAAACGAAGCCTCACCTTTGCCTAGTGAATTTAGCATTGAAGAATCACCATCAGCAGCTTTGTCAAGAGCTTTCTGCACATTCATCAGCTTAAACTCTAGGTCCATCTTTTCTTTAGTCGAATCCTTTGAGTCGATGTATGCCTTAAGAAGTCCTAGCGCAGCGTTGAAATCGTCTGATTCACTAGCATCTTCTGCATCAACTTGCACCGTCTGAGTATCAGCGCCTTGAGCACCACCGGGTGCTGCTGACGCAGCTGACGGCACACCTGCAAGAGTGGCCGTAAGAGCAGCCCCGGCGCCAAGCTTCTTCAGCCACTTTGGCATTGCTTCTTCGATCTGCTCTTCTGTAAGAACAATGTTGTTTTCTGCCAGGTAGTTTAAAATACGTTGTCTGTTCTCACCTTCTTGCAGGTGTTGACGCCAGCCTTCCATAATGAGTTTCATTTCTGACATAATGCGACCTCTTTATACTAAGTATCTTCCCTTGAAAGATAATTATCTATAACGGAGGGTGATATGTTAAAAGACATTATGAGAAGAATATATGAGTGGGGTGCCAGAACTCTAATGAGGTTCGGTCCTGCAACACAAATTTATCTAATATGGGCAAATCTATACGCTTTTATCTACGTAGATAGAGCGACAAGAAGATATCAACCTGAGATTTACGATGATGAAGACATACACATTCCTTTAGAACGGGTGCTCAAACTTCCATACGTTCCCGACGGCAAGCGAGAGCTAGGCGATGTCTGCCTCCCACCGGGCGTGATTGAAAATAGAATTCGTGCAATGGAGTGCGGAGAAGACTATGATACAGACGGCCCAATGGACTGCGACGACTACGCTCGATACCTCGCAAACTCAATAGGCGAACAGCACTCTCCCATGCTACTATCAGTAATTGCCGTCAAAGATAGTGAGCTCAAGTGGGGATGGAAGCCATCTTTTCCTGGACACATGGTGTGTGTTTGGGCAGAACCCCACAACGGCACATCTAAGATTTATCACGTAGGCAACTGGAATCGCAGATCAAATGGATATCGTCACGAGCGCCACTATGCATATGACTCATTAGCTGACTGTGTAAATGATCTGGCTCAGTCAATGGCGGGCGACCCCGGCAAGTTACTTGTCTGGATACTTCACGACAAAGATTTGAAAGTATGTGACTGGGGTGTAGGAGACACACGAGATATCGAAGAGATCGACGGCAACACACTATCTCAGTTCCGTCCATGGGGTTTTATATTAGGCAAGCGCAAGTAACATGTCGTCGACTTTTCGAGAGCTAGCTAGATCTTATGCATTCGGTACAACTCCGGTTGTTTGTGAAAACTCAGTCATAATTTTATGTAGAGGCGCTAGCGCCCAAGATGGAATTGCTTTAGCGGAGAAGCACCCAGAAACAGACTTGATTGTTGTAAATGATTGGGAGGGTCAGTTCCCTACATCTATAATAGAAAGAGGAAAGCGCTCAGGGAAAACAACAAACTTCTTGACAAGTCTTGGTGACCGACAGTTTCGCTTCGGAGAACGTACCCCCTACCCTACGAACAAACCGATAAGAAGATATAATATAAAAGATATAAGGGCGAACCACGCGTATTACAACATAGACAAGTCTATTCTCCCGGACCAGAATAAGAGTTTTGATTATCTCTGGAACGAGAATCCGGATACAGGATTGCGTGCAATATGCTATGCATCTTTTTTCTATGACAACGTTATCGTTGCAGGACTAGACTTTTGGGAAGCAGACTATTATATGCTCCCTGTTGACCACTCAAAAGACAACACTCGAGAAAGAGTAGATTTTAGGAAGAATACAGCAAAGAAAATAAAGAAGGGAAACCATCAGCGCCCAGATTTTATTGACGCACTATGTGAGTGGATGGGTGTAACAAAAGACACCAATTATTTCTACTATACTTTCTCAGAATCTTTTCGTACAGAGTCATATAACATAACTAATTGCAGTGTTTCAAATATACGCTAGCGCCGGCGCCGGACTCACAGTGTAGTTGTGACGTGTCGACCCTCCGACAAGTTACTTGTCCTCGGGCGTCCACGCACTGGTTCAACATTTGGGAGCCTATTTATACGCATGACGCGAAGAAAACGAAACAGAGGTCGCAGGAGAAGATTCAAGCTTTGGAGTAAGCGATCGGACTATGTCACAGTTGAAGGGACAACTGTCTCGATGGATAGCACGTGGGAGGTGGCTTGTGCGAAGAGGCTGGATGAATTGGGAATCAAGTGGATACGCAACCCAAATCTTAAGTTAAAGTACATCACGAGGTCACGCAGAGTCCGGAACTATATCCCTGACTTCTATCTCCCAGATCACGATCTCTACATCGAAGTGAAGGGATATTGGACTGAAGCCGCGCGGCATAAGATGAAAAGCGTACAGATTAACAATGACGTTAAGTTACTAATCCTCGAAAGCTTGGATGAGATTGCCCGATTGGACAAGAGCCTAGATGTCAAGCAAGCATAGCACATTCTTAGAGCTGGCAGAAAAGCTTGAGTATCAACCCAGCTGGGTACCCAATCGATCACCGGTGAACAGACCTCCAAACGATATCGATCATCACGTTTATGTGCACATTCCCAAGACAGGCGGGAACACATTAAAGAGTGTACTACGACCGCGAACAACCATGCACTCGACTAGTCCAATGTATAATCCGAATGACGGTCCCTACTTCGCAACAGTTCGGAATCCCTATTCTTGGCTCATAAGTATGTGGCACTATAGCTGGCCCGGGAATCAAAAGTATCCGGGTGTTCGAGATGTCTTTAAAAACTTGGAGGACTTTCTCTTTCGATTCAATTCAGACGAGATAGTCAAGAATGAGTTTTGGGATGGGCCCGCAGACATGGGTGACTACATTAGCTGGCAGCTAAGGCATCTTCAGATGGCTCAAACATTCGAGCCTTTCAGGCAGACAGGTAAGTTTTATAGCATTGCTGACTTCTATGTTCGCCTGGAGAAGCTCGGTACGTGGTTGGGTGTCGACAATCTGAAAAAAAAGAATGCTTCTGCCCACAAAGATTACAGGTCTTATTACACAACTGATTTGATTGATCACATCGAACAGTGGCGCCGACAAGAGCTGGACATGTTGGGCTACGATATCGAAGGGCCGGTCGACGAATATGAAACATTTGTCATAGATGTTCCATTTGAGTTCGATGCATCACATGCACCGAAACTTCTCACAAGTTACTAATCCTCGAAGGCTCGATAGA
>CETM01457045.1_pt1 | contig 11051 bp, 7 predicted proteins | sample 361451 | NCBI WGS metagenome assembly CETM01 (sample SAMEA2622690, study PRJEB7988) | marine metagenome | isolation source: saline water (ENVO:00002010), including
TATTGTATGAAATATATTTTTCAAAGAAAACAAATTTTGTAGTAGGAGTTGTATCTGGCTCTATTACAATGTCAAAAATATCAGGATTATCAACAACTCCGTCGTCATCACTATCAAAGAACCCAATTTTTACTTTTCTATTGTCTTGATATCCGTCTGCTTCTGTTACTGTGTCTACAATTTGCCAATTAATTGGATAACCAATTGAGTTTCCTGTAGAAACAATAGAATTTGTTTTTAAAACTTTTACTGTGTCTTTAACACTTTGACCTGTTTTATAATCATAAATTTTTTCTTGTGAATCATAATGAAATTTATTTTGTCCTTCTGATTCAAAAATATAATCTAATGATCTATAAGTTACTGTGTATGTACTACCATCATTGGTAAATTTAAACCACCAACTTGCATCTAAGTTTGTACCTGCTGATGATCCTGTGTTACTTAAACTAAAAACCGAACTTGTACTTAAATTTGTTGCTGTAATAACTTTCCATTCCTCAGAATCTACATCATATCTTATTCCAAATTCTTCATATGCTTCAACTCTATCAATTAAATCTGTTTTTAAAGTAGATGAAAATGTTGTTGTTAGGTTAGGTATTATTGCTGATACAGATGCACCATCTGGAATAATATTAGACAATGTTACTGGTCCTAAACCAGATTCTAAATTTCCTGTACCACCATTAGCACCATCACCAGTAACTGCTCCAATTTTTGACCATGCTCTGTCTTCTGCGTCGTCTGTACCTGCTGTTACTAAACTATCATTTAAAAATTCTCTAGTGTCTGGTGAAGTAAATTTAATTAAAGCACCTGGTTTTGCATACTTAAGGTTAGATGTTGCAAAATCTCCAATTACAAGTGCACCGCCTGATGTAAAGAAACCAGTGTTGGTGTTTGTAGTTGTTGTTGAAGAATTCCAAGTTGCTGACAAAGAACTTACATCCTTTGTACTATATTTTAGATAATAAAATTGTCTTGCATATGCTTTTTTTAATCTTGCTTCTACAGAACTATTAAGAGTAGATTCAATTATGTTTCTATTTGTAAATGTAAAACTAAATGTGTTTGTTTTTTCTTCTCTGTATAGTATTCCGTCTTCAGCAAATATATTAACATTTGAATATGCTCCTGTAGGATCTAAAATTTCTTTTGCTCTAGATATCCCAGAAGCCGCTCTGTTTACTGATCTTACTTTTATAATTTCTTGTGAAGCACCTAAAGGTACCACTTGATAATCTTCAGCAGTAACCATTCTATTTTGTGAATAGTAAACTTGTGGTGCTTTTTCTCTTATTGAATCATTAGATTCAGTTGCCGCAGAATTGTAAATTGATGATTTTAATGATAAACTCATTGTAAGAGTTTGTTGACTACCATTAGCATCTGTATATGGAACTGAAAGTTGTACATTTCTCATATCTGCTGGTTGAATAGAATATTTGGCATTGTCACTTACTCTATAATACAATCTAAACGTTCCTAATGGCATATTAGCAAAGTTACCGTCACCAAAAACTAAATCAATTGCATCATCAACTTTCGTAATTACATTGTAGATATTTCTTTCTGATTTTGCTAAAGAATTATAAATGGCATTGTTTCCTGCTAATGAAGGAACCTTTTTCCATTCTTCAAATGGTTGACCAAATTGATCTAGTTTATACAACCAAATATCAGTATCATTAACATTTGCAGTACTAAAACTTTTAACATAATTTGTAATTGATGAATCAACAGTAAAGTCTACATTTTCCATTGCACCTTGTTTGAATAAAAAGAAAAATCCTGTATTGTTAGATGAATCTCCAGATCCGTCTGATCTATAACAATAAGTTAATCCTGTTCCATTAATTGGTTTTGATTCATATATGCTTTCAGAATCAGTTATACTCGAAGGTATAATTTCAAAACGTCTACTAATACCACCAACACTTTTTGTAAAATTATATATTGGAAGATCTAATTGATTAGAACTTAATGTATAAATTTCTGTTGGAATGCCTCCTATAGATCCTGACTCTCTTGGGTTACCAAATAATTGTCCTGATTGGTTTGCGGCATTTAGTATCGCAATAAATTGTTCCCTGTAACTTGAATTAACTGAATCATTCCAAATAACTGTTGAGTTTGCTATGTTAGTTCCTGTTGAATCATACACGTCTTGCGTTGTTGATACAGAATTAATTTTTAAAAGACCTGTTGCTGGTTTATTTCTACTTGCGTTATAATTTATTAGACGTGCTAATCTTAAAACTGAATTTCTTCTTTCTGCTGTTTCTAAAAAGTTTTCTCTAGCATTCAAATCTATTCTGAACGAAAGTGCTTGTGAAATATAAGCAATTAAATCAATAAGTGCAATATACTCTGAACTTTCTACAAAATCATTGAAATCATCTGGGTAATTTTCTCTGATGTACGCCACCATTGTTCTACGTAACGTTTCAAAGTCGTAAGATTTAAAATCTGCTTGTTGGAAAGCCTGATAGATCTTTCTCCAATCCTCTGCAACTAATAATCTATTCTGTCGTTCTGTGGTAGCCATATCGTTTGTATGGATATTTATGTGCTAAATTAAGTGCGTATATTAAGATAGGCGTATTAGAGAATTTTCATCAAACTTAAACGCCAATTTCTCTGTAATATCTAACGGTATATATTTCAATGTTGCCTGTATGGCTATACCGTGATCTGCTTCTACTACTGTGATTTCCTCTGTTCCAATACGTGGATCAGCATTTAAATTTGCTGTAATATCTTCCGTTATGGCATCTTTTAATGCTTCTGTAAACGGTTCAAACAACAAATCATATATTATTGTACCAAATTCAGGATTCTCCACCCTTTCGCCCTTACGTACCGACAAACGGTTTATGAGATCCTGTTTGGCACACTCAAAATCATAAACCTTAAAGTTTTGATTATCTGCTCGTGATGAAAATCCTTTGAATGTAACTGTTGAGTTACCTGCTGTTGTACCTGTTCCTGAACCTGATCCGTATGCCATTTTAAATATTTATATCCTTAATTTTACCAAAATTTAAACTTGCCTATTGCACTTGAAATACTTTTGAAAACACCGGCCGCACTCTGTCTGAATGCAGTTGCTACCTGCGTAATTCTTCCTACCGCTGTACCTCGTAATGATGGTGGTAGGTTATTAGCAGATGATCTACCTAATATTGTACCTGCAAGATTTGATGCAACACTTGTAATCTTGCCTGCTACAACTTTAGTCGTTAAAATTTGTTTGATATCTCCTGATTTTAAATTTTCAACAACACTGTTTACTTTGTAAATGTTATTGTAACTTTTAGTAAATGTATCTGAAAATTCTTTTAATTTAACAGCATTAAATTTCGTTAAACTTTTCATTTCATTAGGATTGGTTATATCTATACCTTTTGATTCTAACAAACCCTTGTCTGTAAGATATTTTTTTTGATCTGTAAAAAATTGTAGTTGTTTAATGTAATCCACATCACTTTCTCTATTTTGTTGTGCCATAAATTCTAACGTACCTGGCGTTTGTGATAATTCTTTCCATTTTACAGGATCGTTCCATTGTGATACTGTTTCATATATACCAGACGGTGCTCTTGCAAATGGTTCATGTGTTACAAGATTTGGCACAGTTGTTTTTGTTTTTTTTGTGTTTGCTTCTAGTACTCCGCCCACGCCAACTGTGAGGTTTACATCATTTTCTGATTCGTCTGTTATTATTCCTGACGCTTCTGGTGTTAACCATGTTGGTCCCCAACTAGAACTGGCAGGGACTGAATTGAAATGTATCTGTCCACTCGCCGCTAAATCTATTCTACCGCCGGCACCGTGCATCTGTCCACCACCTGCGTAGGACGAAATGCTACCACTGGCGTATGATGTTATTGCACCTCCTTGAGAAGAATTAGCAATACCTGTTTGTCCAATGTTCATTAAATATCCAGCATTATTAACCATGTCAACTTCTGCTGTAAATTTTATACTATGCTTGGCATGGAAGTTAATATCTCCACCTGAGTGTAAATCAAAATTTCCATCTGACCTAAAATTAAATCCGTCTTGAGCATATACATAAATTTTTCCATCACTACTCATTTCAAACCAACTGTTTCCTGAACCATTTGCAATATACACAACACCCGATGTATCATGCATTAATATTTGGTGTCCTGATGCTGTTCTTAATCTTGTTAATTGGTTGTTACCGTTAACATCTCCATCGTCCATAACAAAAGTATGTCCAGTATCTCTAACTACGTGGTCAGTTTGATTGGTGTCTTTTGCACCGACTTTCTCTTTAGTAGTACCTGTATTTTTTCTACCAGGAGTACTGATACCAAAAACCTGACTTGGTGTTTCTCTTCTTGCTGAAGAAGATGTTGTGCCTCTTACAGTGTCACCAATCAATCCTTGTGCTTTTAAAGTTTCAGCAAAAGGGTGTATAGGTTTTGGAAAGTTATCATGGTTAATATTGTCATACCCCGGCGATGCTCTATTAACTTCGCCTGCAGGAACATTGGTTGTTCCATAAGTTGACATTTTGTCAACACTGGCATTTTTCATTTCGTTTGGATTGTTAACATCTAATCCTGTGGTTTTATCAATTGTTTTTTCGCTTGATGCAATACCAGGCACCATATGATTTGTGTAAGGATCTTGTATACATCCTATCCAATATCCTTGTGATAATTTTCCTTCAGCAAAAATAACTAAAACTCTTGATTCTAAATCTGGTGGTATTGCCCAAAAACCATACGAGTGTTGCGACCCTTCGTGGGTTCTACTATGTGGTTTATTGTATATAGATGCTTTGGCTCCATAAAAAGGAGAAAGATAATCAACTGTGTATAATTGATTAAAGTTTGGTGATTGTGTTTTACTAATTTCAGGAATTGAAACTTTTAACCGTCCCATTCTAGCAGGATCAATGTTACCTTTTACTATGCCTATGTATGGTCCTGGGTTTCCTTTAGACCATGATTGATCCGCACCCGGTGGTACTGATGTTGATGCATCACCTTTAAGATGATCATGTAACTTAGACATTGAAGAAATCCTTTATTCTTTTTGATGTTCTAGCAACTGTTTTATATAATGAAGAACTTTTTACTTTAGCAAAAAGAGAATTTAGTTTATCTTGTACACTAAAAATTTGTCCACCCATTGCAAGAAAGTTTTCAGGAATTTCACTATGATGTACTATATGTGTTGTGCCATCTTTTTTGTTAAGATATCTGTATTCTCTCATTGGTGTTGATATTTTAACACCTTGGTTATTAAATCTAACTAATTTTAAAATATTTTTGTACATTCCGTTATCAAAACTATGTTCTATTTGGTATACTCTATATAGTCCAGAAAAAGTTGCTGACTGATCAGACTGGAGTTCGTATATTCCTGTTTTATCATCAAGGTCTGTAGGCATTCTAAAATTTATTAATACTATTGGATCTGCAAGTTCTGGATTGTAACATTTTAATTCGTTGTTCCATACAGCATTAAGTCCTGCTCTCCAATATGAAATATCTTTGTCCTCACTGACTCCAGGAGCAAACATTTCTGGATTTGCAGGTATAAATTGTGATTGTCCTAGCCATGCTGGATCACCTAAAATTTCTAAATTTATGGTGACCATATCTGCTTCTGGGTTTGCCAAATAATCTAAAAAATTATCTAATTCTGTAGTTTTATCATTTGATAAATTGTCTGCTGATTTTCCTTCACCAGGCTCTGACTTTAAAAGAAGAGATTGATCTAAACCGTGGTCCTGAGACTCAGTAATACCGGCAGTTTTAACATCAATTAATTGCACTTGATCTTTGTTTCGTTTTGAATCACCACCTTCTGATAATCTGCTTTGAAAATATGCAACTTTATAATGTATATTAAGATCTAAAACATCAACGTTTTCGCCTGTAAAAATATAATTGTAAGTTTTGTGTACAAAACTTTTAAAGTTATCGCCAGTACTAACACCAGGTACAGCAAGGCTATAAGCATGAATCATCAACGGTTCAACAACAAACTTTATTATTTTGGCATTGGTTGCCCTTTTTGGATCAAATTTGTTTGTAGGTATAACTGTGCTTCTAATTTGATATTTTTTATAATACCATCCTTGTTCTTTTGCGGCATCATATACTGCTTGATTAGTTGATCTTGATGCCAATACTGTTGTTACTTTTTGTTTCCAGTTCTCGTAGTCGTTATGTCTTTGTTTTGGGTGTCCTTTCATGATCTGATCTAGTATTGCTGTGACGTGATCATTTTTTGAAAATTTTAAAAATTCTAAAGGATCGCCTGTTTCGGTTTCTATAACACCTTGTGTTGGATGCATTTCTCTTTTAACATAAGAATCTAATTCAATTTCTGTTGTGTCTGGTTCAAAAAAGTTATCTATGCTTATCTGATACTCGTCTGGAATTGAAATTGTTCCGTCTTTTTCATTATCTTCGCCTTGTTTGTTTAAAATATTCTGTAACTCTACTACCAATGTATTCAATTTTTTGTCTTTTGTTGATAATGTTCCAGCAGTTCTTGGGTAAGCAAATCTGTTTACGTATGCAAATTCAGACCAAGGAATTGCTCTTACTGAATAAACAGAACCTCCTTGACTAATGTCTATTTTCATATCGGTTAATTTAACTGGAATAACACGTTTTGTAGAATATTGCGGTTGCACTACTTTGCCTAATTCATCCCACCCTGTAAATTCTACTGTAAGCAAATAAGGAGCATCTAAGTGATCTAAATAATCATTATTAGCCGCGGCCGCTCTGATTCTATCTATTAAAGAAATGCCAAACGGTTCCATTATTTCCATATTAATATCTGTAATATTTGTTAATCGTCTTTTACTGTTATGACCATTAACACTGTTCATTGTTACATTTCTAAAATACAAATCTCTATTTTTTTGAAATTCTTTTCTGGCTTTATTAAGTGTTTTAGACAATCCTTCGTTTTTGTCCACAAACTTTTTATTATCTCCTGATAATGTTTCTCCGCCTCGACCTTGACGAGCATCTAATGGACCATACCCTCTTTGGTTTGCTTGTGATCCTATACCGCTACTTTGTATAATAATATCATGAGGTTTAGAATTTAACAAGGTTGTTGTGTCTAGTAAGTCTGCTTGTGATAAAGCAGAAAGAGTAAAAAGTGGATTGTAACTTGCATACTGATGCAATATATTAGGTTCAGAAATATTTGTTACATATTGAGTTGTTCGTTTTTCTTCAGATTCACCTATTCCTGATTTTAAAAAACCGCTAGTAGTAGAGGTTTTCATTGAACTAAAGTAATGGTTTTTTCCATGGAACTTTGTGTGATTTGAAGTTCCTTTATTAATATTTTTATTGCCTCCAAATATGTGATGAGAATTAGTGCTACCAGTAGAACTGCTACCAGTATTGTCAATAGCGGAATTTTCTTTAGAAGATCTTTTTTTTGTTTTTATGGCACCTGCCATGATTATACTCCTAAATCTTTAAGCAATAATTCTTTCTTTGGTAACTGAATGGTTACTCCTATTTTGAAATCGTAAATTGGATCTTCTATTTTATCTGGATTACGTTGAGCAAAAACCCACCATAATCTTGGAGTACCATACAAGTCATATGCTAAAAGGTCTGGTCTGTATGCGTAAGTTCTTTCAATTGTGTATGATTGATCATCATCTTCAACAGTAATTGTTCTTGGAGTTAATATCTCCAGATTGTCTGCAGACATTGGTGTTTCAAAATAGGGTGATGTTCGAGAATAGCCTGCCATTAAATAAATCCTATTTCGTTTGCACCTTTTCCGTTTAATTCACCACGTACAAATTTAGACATACTAAAGTTTTTAACTGACTCTCTAGAGTAGATAGGTGATACAAGAACTGATATGGTTGATAATGTTGGTGCCCATGTTGAGTCTTGTTGTTGATAATCAATGTTAGAGTCTGATCTATAAACATCAGATTGTTGTGTTGAAATATAATCTATTCCTGATCTTAGTTCAACGTTAAAAGTGTTAATAATTACTGGAACTTTATTGAACATATGGTCACCGTATCCATACAAATGAAATATTGGCGGTGGGTTTCCTTTTAAACCATACCCTTCATCTTCACCAAAAAACATTTTTGAGGCTGTTCTTAAAAAATTTACTGTTGCAACCCAATGTTTTGCGTCATCCTGATTCTGTACAGGAAATTCTCCAAATATATTCATTTGATCAACTTGTGAATTTCCATATTGATAGTGAGGATAGTTACTGTGTGTTTGCTCCATTGCATTATAGTTTGCTGAATACTGTATAACAATTGATGGTGTCAACGGCCAAAAAATTCCCATTTCTTCTCTTAATGGTTGCAGTAATTGATTGTTTTCAAAGAAAAATGCTTCTAATGGTGAACCTGTTGGTACTTTTAATTTCACACGCCAATCTTTTTTAGAATCTCTACCACTCCATTTTGCCCGTGCATTAACTATTCTAGAATCTCTTCTAATACCAGAACTAAACAAACGTCCTATCGTACGATTATAAATGCCTGTTCCAACATTTTTAACCACGTCTCCTATTCCAACGTTTGGTCTTGTATTTTGGTTACCGAATGCCATTTTTTTTGGTTGCTTTCCTTTGTTAAATTTCGTATACTTTAAACATATTTATAGGCACAATTATAGGCGTATTTAATTAACCGTACGGCACAATTCAACAGACCTGTTTGTGGTCATTTTAGCAAAATAAAAGAGATAATTATGAAGAGAGTGAAATACCTAAACAACCGAGATCTGTTGGCACAAATACACGCCAGCAAAAATACATATTGTTCATACGTGGCTCCAGAGGATTCACAGTATGATATCATAGTACCTAACCTTAAAAAAATTAACCCTACAACAATAGCAAAAGCCAGAAAAGCCAAAGCAAAAAGATTAACACAACTGGCATGGGAAGAAGCAAAAGCATCAGGTGATAAAAAAATTAAACTAACAAACTGTACTGTTTCTCCAAGAAAAATTGATAAAACTGATTTGGTATTTAGAGTAAACACTTATGATCATGTTCCTTTGGACTCTACTAGAAAGAAAAATCCTAAGCAAACATCGGATCATCATGCCAAAGTAAACTTTCCGCCTTTTCAACATTATAGATTAGATAAAAAAGGCAAACTACAATGTGTAGGAAAATCACACTGGATTGGTGGAATGTCAAATGGACATTTCTCTTGTGATCATGGAAAAATTACAAACAGTCTTGCAATGATGTTTATGAAATTGTGTGAACGTTATGGTACAAGAGCAAACTGGAGAGGTTACACATATAATGATGAAATGCAATCACAAGCACTAATGCAGTTATCACAAATTGGTTTACAGTTTGATGAAAGCAAATCAGAAAATCCTTTTGCATATTATACTGCGGCAATTACAAATTCATTTACAAGAATATTAAACATTGAAAAGAAAAATCAATCCATTAGAGATGACTTATTAGAATTAAATCATATGATGCCATCGTTTACTAGACAAGGAGAAAATGAAAGAAACACAGTTGCATATAAAAAACGAATGGCAAATGTACACGGTGATGTAAAAATTGTTAACAAAACTGGTATTGCAAAACTAAACAAAAAACTTAAAAAAACTGGATCTTTGTCTAAAGATGATTTTGAAGATGTCAATTATAAAAAATATGATATGACAGGACACAAAGCACCAGTTAAAAAAAGATGGTAATATATGTTTTTTAAAAAAGTCGCTTGTTTTACAGACATACACTTTGGATTAAAAGGAAATTCTAGAGTACACAATGATGATTGTGAATCTTTTATTCATTGGTTTATTGAACAAGCCAAAGCACACGGTTGCGAAACTTGTATATTCTTAGGCGATTGGCACCACCAAAGATCAGCAACCAACGTTTCTACAATGAACTACACTGTATCTAATATGGAAAGACTAGGTGCGGCGTTTGAAAAAGTTTATGTAATAATGGGTAATCACGATTTATTTTACAGAGAAAAAAGAGAAATTAATTCAATGGAATATATTAGAAATATTCCAGGCATACATCTTGTTAATGAATGGATTGTTGAAGATGACGTTGCAATTATTCCGTGGGTGGTTGGAGATGAATGGAAAACAATACAAAAAATGAAACAAAAATATGTGTTTGGACACTTTGAACTTCCGTATTTTAAAATGAACGCAATGGTAGATATGCCAGATGTTGGAACTATTAAAACAGAACACTTTGCAAATTGTGGAGAAGTTTTCTCAGGACACTTCCATAAAAGACAACAAAACGCAAATGTAACTTATATGGGTAATGCATTTCCGCACAACTACGCAGACGCTTGGGATGATGAACGTGGTATGATGATAATAGAATACGGCAACAAACCAAAATATATTAATTGGCCGGATATGCCAAGATATAGAACAATAAAAATATCTGAATTGTTGGCAGATCCTGAAAAACATTTAAAACCAAAAATGTATGTAAGAGTATCATTGGATATAAAAATATCTTATGAAGAAGCAAACTTTATAAGAGAAACATTTATTGACAAATATCAATTAAGAGAATTACAACTAATACCAGAACAACTTGATCAAGCACAACAGCCTACAGTTGAAGTGCAAAAATTTGATAGTGTTGATCAAATTGTTATTAAACAATTACAAGGTGTAGATTCTGAAACATATGACAAAAACATATTAACAGCAATTTACAACGATTTAGATGTTAACAATTAAAGAACTTACAGTTAAAAACTTTATGAGTGTGGGTAATGCTACACAAAGTATAAACTTTGCCAATAAAAATTTAGTTTTAGTTATTGGTGAAAACTTAGACTTGGGTGGTGATGATGCTGGTGCTAGAAACGGTACAGGTAAAACAACTATTATCAATGCATTGTCTTATGTGTTCTACGGTGAAGCACTAACAAACATTAGAAGAGATAATCTTGTAAACAAAACTAACGAAAGAGGAATGTTAGTTAGTGTTAAGTTTGTTAAAAATAATGTAGAATATACTATTGAAAG
>CETM01145287.1_pt1 | contig 11049 bp, 12 predicted proteins | sample 361451 | NCBI WGS metagenome assembly CETM01 (sample SAMEA2622690, study PRJEB7988) | marine metagenome | isolation source: saline water (ENVO:00002010), including
GACTAGAGCCATAAACCACTCGACCAACTCTCCACCTGCAATTTTACAGCATTAACATCTTGATTTTTGAATAGTATTTTGAATATATAGTGAAAAGTGAACTTAATGTCTGCTTTCTCACTTGTTTGCTGATTCAGCTTATAAAAAAAAAATTTCAGATCCTTTAGATGAGGCATTTTTTCAGGTATCAATGTGGCTATTCGTGCAATAATCTATTTCATTGTTAAATAACATTCATGGCAAGCAACAAGAGTCCTCAATCACGTTTCCTTGGAGATCTTCCAATGGAAGGCGGAATCACTCAAAAAGAGAAATATCGTTATGTAGCCCATCTTATGTTCTTTATTGGATGTGCTTTATTCTCGTTTGGAATTTGGGCTTTATCAGGATTTACTGCTTCAAGCGGAGCTTCCGGCCCATTCCCGTTTTAATTTGTTATTGGATAATCTGTAGAAATTAAAATATCAATTACAAAACTGAAAGATTTTTTATTTTAGTATCTCTATTCTCAATAAGTGTAAGTAGCCATTTTGAGGCTAATCCTCTTGAGATGCTTCTGTTTTTAAGTAATTCACAAATAATTCTATAAAGTTTTTCAGATTCTATGTTTGAGTTAAACCATTCTTCGAATTTCAATATGTCCTCGGGATTTTGGCAGGCTCTTAGTTGATCAATAAGTGCATCATTAGCATTTTTACCAATTATTTTTTTTGGCTTGTTTGTTGTTGTCATTTAATTTCTAAACACATAGTCCTATTAAACAATTAGCTATTTTTTTTGATTTGGACAATTATTTTTACAACTTATTTCGAATCAAGACATGTCGATTCTTAAGCCTATGTTTTGCGGCTATCCATAAATAATAATCTTTATGCAAATTTATTCTTTGATATCCCTAAGATGGTTTCGCAAGAGGAAGTAGGCATTTGTCTGAATCGCAACCAGCTGGACCTGCTTCAGTGAGTTCTCCCTGGTCATATCGACTAAGCGCTCCAAAAAAATCACAATTTTTTCGTCTTTTGATTACCTCTGCTTGAAGCCTTGAGTAGCATGTTTCATCGATAGGTTCAAATGGGAGTCTTGGAAATGTAGCATTTGCATCAAATCTTGCTAGCAGGGCAGCTGAAATATAGCCTTTGTTTTTGTCTATAGAGCTGTGTAAGGCCTGGGCTAAACCCTTTATTTCGTTCTCTCGAAATTCAATCGTGGCAGAAGTGTTGTGATCTGTGTAGTTTGTCTGAACTTGCATGTAAAAGTCAAATTGAGCAAGAGCAGAGAAATTATTGATATTTATTTGATCTGCTCCTGGTATATTTGCCCAACTTACTTCAGTTGGTATTTCAACTAACCATTCCGTACAGTTTGGGTCAAAAGGGTTATCTAGGAGCTTACCATCTTTGTCTTTATCTGATTGAGATGGCACGATCGTATATCCATAATCCATACAAGCAAGAGCAACGGGATCGTTCTTCCGAAATGTAATTCTCCTGATGAAGCGTTGAGCTTTTGGAGGATGCCAGCCTGGTGAGGCTCCAGTAAGAAGACTTTTTGTCCCCGCGGGTTGAACAGTAGTACAACGACTTGGACGACGCATATTGTGACGATCACAATAATCAAATACTGTGTCGTTGACGATTTTTCTCCAACGACTTAAAAAAGTAGCTTCTTGAATTTTAAAACTCTTTCCCTCTTCGGTTTCGGGTCGTCCTGCCTCCCACCACTTCAACCAGGGAGTACCAAATGCATGAACAAAAAAGTCGAATAAACCTGTGAAACTTACACCAACGATGGGATCCCATTCACGACTTTTCCTATATCTCTCTACTTCAAACCGATGATTAAGTAGGCAAGCAACAGACAAAGCCGCTGCCTTGAAGGCATCCTCTTGTTGTCTTAAATCTAATGGGTCTATTTGATTAAGATGTATTTCAGCAAGATTACAGTGAAAATCTGAACCCAAGATTTCACCGCATGGGTTGAGACCATATCTACTTAGTCTATGACAAAGTTCTTTATCATCAAATGGCCCATAATTTGCTTGAAGCCAATTAGTAGCTTCTTGTTTTCCTTGGTCACAATAAATTTCAATGAATTCGTTTCTTAACTCTGCGGTCGTAAGAATGTCGGCATTAGAACGAGCAATTGCTTCAGGAGCAAATTGAATAGCTCCTTCTCCAGAATGAAACTGTTTAGTAACAGCGTCAACAAGAACTTCAAGATCAGGTTTGGTGTGATAAACACGGGTATGGTTGGCCATTCTTAAAGCATCTTTATCTGGATCAATTCTCCAATTACCATCAGAATCTTGTTTCCAAAGATTTTCTTTTGCCCCAGCCGCATCTAAATCATCTGAGGAGAATTGACGCATTCCTGCGCTTCTTCTGATGTTGCCAGCAACAATTGTTACTGCAGCTTCATCTATAAGTAGACAACATTCTATTGAGGTTAGTTTTCTTCCGATTGATTTGTTTAAAAGATTTGTAACACGAGGGTATAAATCTTTTAGCTTTACTGGATTTGCCATTCCTCCGAATCCTTTAAGTGATTCTCCTGCTGGTCTTACATCTTTTAAATCGATTGATACATTGATTACTTTAGAATTGAAACTAATATCACTGCTCAATTCAAGAATTTTTTGATAGCTATCAACCCATCCACGTCTACTGTCGCCAACTTTTATAAGTACATTGTTATCTCTGATAGAAAAAGTGGTTTTTTCATCTCTATCTTCTGGAGATGTTTTTCCAATTTCTGATACATACTCAATATTGATTTTATTAATAATCTTTGGTAGTTGGTCAATTAAGTGAGGTTCAATTATTGCTCCAGTTCCACAACCCATCATGGCTAAATCCATCATAAGTCCAAAGGCTTGCCAATCTACAAGATTTGTTGATGTACAGTTGTAGGCTCCTGAAAAGTTATTTTCTTTTTCAATCCATTTAGTTCCACCTATCCAAAGCCATCGCCCTGATGGAAGAGCTTTTTTTTCTTGCTGCATTCTTTCCATTAAATTTAATTCTTCTTCGCTTAATCCACCAAGTTTCTTTAAACCGCCAAGATTCCTTTTGCTTACTTGCTCCCAGCTCTCACGCCCTGAAGGCATCTTCCTGCTGTAAGTTCTATAAAAGACAGGATTGGCAGCTGGAGCTGTTATTGGAAAATCAGGTTTTGGATTATTTTTTCCGGAGGTAGAATTATTTGTTCCGGGCTGGCTTGTTGCAATTGTCAAGATCTTTGTGTCCCTTGGTAAATACCAGGCTAACGCCATGTATAGCGTTAGCAAGTTTTTTTAACACCATCTGCAGGGACAAAAAGAAAATATAATAATAATTTCCTTTTACGAATGAAGCGAACACCTGAACCTGAACTTATGCAAAACCCTTCTCAGGTAGAGGCTTATGCCGATGCGGATTTCTCTAGGAGCGATGCCATGGTGGTTAATGGGCTTGAGAATTATTTAAAAAAATCAGGCAAAACTCTTAACAAAAACGATTTAATTATTGATGTAGCGTGCGGCCCTGGAAATATTTCCGAGAGAATTTCATCAAATTGGCCGTTTGTGAAAGTTGTTGGAATTGATGGATCAAAGCAAATGCTTTTTCAAGCAGAAAAAAAATTGAATCAAAATTTAGCCAAAAATTTAATTTATAAATTGATTGACATAAATTCAATAGCCACGGGCAAAAGCTGCTTTTCGCCCAAAGCTGATGTAATTGTAAGTAATAGTGCTCTTCATCATTTTCATGAACCTCATAACTTTTGGTCTGCATTAAAAAATCTTGGTAAAAAAAAATCCATTCATTTTCATCGAGATCTAATAAGGCCTAATTCAATGCAAAAAGCATTGGATCTAAAGGATGAATATCTACCAAATTCACCAGAAATTTTAAAGAAGGATTTTTTGGCATCTCTTAAGGCATCATTTACAGTTGATGAAGTAACTCAACAATTAACTAATTCAGGGTTATCTCATTTAGAGGTTTTTCAGGTTGATGAACTTTATCTTGAGATAGTTGGGTTTATTTGATCCCTAGACTTATCATTTAAATAATAATGAAATCAAATTCTTCAGAAAGTACTCATTTAAATTCAAACTTAGAGGAAGAATTTGAGAAATCTCTAGATATTGAAGTTAGTAAAAGAAGAAATTTTGCAATTATTTCTCATCCCGATGCTGGAAAAACTACTCTCACTGAAAAACTTTTACTTTATGGTGGAGCTATTCAACAAGCAGGTGCAGTAAAAGCTAGAGGAGAGCAAAGAAAAGTTACTTCTGATTGGATGGAGTTAGAAAAACAAAGAGGAATATCAATTACATCAACAGTTTTGCAATTTGCTTATAAAAATAAGACTATTAATTTGCTAGATACACCTGGTCACCAAGACTTCTCTGAAGATACTTACAGAACACTTTCTGCAGCAGATAATGCTGTAATGCTTGAGGATGCGGCAAAAGGACTTGAACCTCAGACTAGAAAGCTTTTTGAGGTTTGCAAAATGCGACAAATACCAATTTTTACATTCATCAATAAGATGGATAGACCAGGCCAAGAACCACTGGAACTGCTTGATGAGATTGAGTCAGAATTAGGCTTATCAACATTTGCCGTTAATTGGCCAATTGGAAGTGGTGAATTCTTCAGAGGAGTAATTGAGAGAGCAACTAGAGAGGTCGTTTTGTTCTCTAGAGCCGAAAGAGGCAAGCAATCCAAAGAGATACGTTTGAATGTTAATGATCCAAAACTTAAAAACTTAGTAGAAGAAGAATTATTGATAAAGGCATTAGAAGAGATTGAAATTTTAGATGAGGCTGGGTGCGAATTGAATCAAGAATTGATTTTGTCTGGCGATCTGACACCAGTTTTTTTCGGCTCAGCAATGACGAACTTCGGAGTTCGACCATTTTTAGATAATTTTCTTGAACTTTCTCAGGAGCCAGTAGCTAGGAATAGTTTTAATGGACCAATTCACCCTACAAGAGAATCTTTTAGTGGATTTGTATTTAAATTGCAGGCAAATATGGATCCAAAACATCGAGACAGAGTCGCTTTTGTAAGGGTCTGTAGCGGCAGATTTAAAAAAGATATGACAGTTCAACATGCAAGAACTGGACGGCAAATTCGTCTTTCTAGACCCCAAAAGATTTTTGGCCAAGACAGGGCAGTTGTCGATGATGCTTACCCTGGAGATGTTATCGGGTTGAATAATCCCGGTATGTTTTCTATTGGAGATACATTGTTTATTGGTTCTCGTGTTGAATTTGAGGGAATACCATGTTTTAGTCCTGAAATATTTAGCTGGTTAAGGAACCCAAATCCATCAGCATTTAAGAATTTCAGGAAGGGAGTAAACGAATTAAGAGAAGAGGGAGCTGTTCAAATTCTCTATGATACTGATCAAAGCAAAAGAGATCCAATCTTGGCGGCTGTCGGTCAACTTCAGCTAGAGGTCGTTCAACATCGTCTCAATAGTGAATATGGAGTAGAAACTAGACTAGAGCCCATGGGATATCAAGTCGCTAGATGGGTTAAAGGAGGTTGGCCTGTATTAGAAAAAGTCGGACGTATCTTTAATTGTAAAACCGTCCAGGACGCTTGGTTACGTCCAGTTCTGCTTTTTAAAAATGAGTGGAATTTAAATCAATTAAAAGAAGATCATCCGGATATTGAGTTAAATGCAGTTGCACCAGTTGTTAGTGGTGTTGATCCTGTTTCCCTTTAAAATGATTTAAAATCTGTTGACTAAGAAAATTTATAAATCTTTCTAGGAAAATCTATGGAAGCTGATTCCAATTCACAGCCAAATTCAAACTCTCAAAATCCCTATTCTATACTTGGAGTAAAGGAGGGAGCAACTTTTGACGATATTCAAAAGGCTAGAGATAAAAAGTTGGTTCAAGCTGGAGAGAATCAAATTAGTAAAGCAAAAATAGAAGCTGCTTACGACTCGTTGCTAATGATAAGTCTCAAAGCAAGGCAGCTTGGTAATGCAAGTGATGATGCCGTAAATGCCTCTAAGAAAGAAGATGAGTCAAAAAAGGTTGGCGAATCAGCGCCAGGCCCTTTGTTAACTAGGTTGAAAAATTTAAAATTTCCTTCTTATCAGAATTCAACTCTTGGTTTCGTTCCCAATTTAGAGCTCCCTGTGGGTCAAGAACTCACGATAAGGATTTCTCTAGGAATACTTGCTTTTTTGCTAATTCTTATAGTGCCTACTGGAAGTGTTGAATTAATACTTTCTCTTTCAACTATTGGTCTATTTATTAGTCAGATGCGTAGGGGTAGATCCTTTTCTTCGTCAATATTTTGGTGCATTATTCTTTTAACAATAGGACTAATATCTGGCTCATTTCTTTTAGGTGGAGCGCAAACTTTTATGGTTAATTCAAGTTCTTTATCTTCTGATAAATTAGAAGCAATACCTGCAGTATTCTTAATTTGGTTAGGTGTTCTTTTCCTTGACTGATAATTTTAATCAATTAAGGATAGCAATTCTTTCTTGTTAATAAGATAAATATTTTTGCAAAATTCACATGTTAATTCAGCTTTACCATCTTCTCTTATTATCTCTTCAATTTCATTTTTGCCCAATATCTTGAGTGCCGATAGGCTTCTTGTTTTTGAACATCTGCATTTGAAATTAATATTTTGAGATGAGCTAATAATATCTTTAGGTGATTGATCAAGATCAGGAAATATTTCTTCAATTAAAGAGACCAGGTCATTTTCATTTTTGCTTAACAACTCACCAAAAGAGTTGATTCTCTTACATCTATTTTCTAGAAGAGCTATTAGAGAATAATCTCTTTCTGCCTTTGGTAAAATCTGTGCTAGAAGGCCACCACTACAGACTATCCCATCCTGATTAATGATCTCTCCAACAAATACAGCTGATGGTGTTTGTTCAGAATGCAATAAATAAGAGGCAATGTCCTCGCCTATACCTCCATTAATTAACTCTACAGTACTGTTATGAGGCTCTCCTTTTCCCTCATCTCTAATTACGTGTAGGTATCCAATACCTGTAGCTTTTTTAAAATCAAATGAATAGTTGTTATTTTTATTTTTAATAAGATCTAATTCGAGACTTGGATTACCAACATACCCTCTTACACTCCCGTCTCTACCTGCGTCAATAGTTATTCCTCTTAGTGGGCCATCTGAACTTATTCTAAGCGTAACCCTTCCATGATGGACTTTCATGGAACTTGCTAGCAATAGACTTGCACTCATTGCTCTCCCAACAATTGCAGAAGTCAAGTATGAAAGTGAATGTCTTTTATTAGCTTCTTTGGTCGCTTCAGTAGTTGAGACAGCTATTAGCCTTATTCCCCCCTTGGCTGCAGTGGCTCTGATGAGTGAATCTGACATCTGTTTTAGTTTATTGGTTTAAAATCTTGTTGAGAAAAAAGTTGACCTTTACTGAGCTCATGACAGTCGGTATTTAAATTTTTAAAAAGTTCAGGTTCATGAGTTACTACTAAAATTGTTTGTTTATTTTTTAGCTCTGAGAGTAATTCTATTACCCCATTTCTAACTGACCAGTCCAAGCCTGCTGTGGGTTCGTCTAATAAAAGTACTTTTGGTTTTCTAAGTAATTGAACGGCGATAGCGAGTCGTCGTTGCTGACCACCACTAAGAGACTCTGGTGGCTTATTCAATTCCAAATCGCTCAAACCAACTTTGTTAAGTGTTGAGATTTGTTCTTCAGTGGATAATTTCTTATGACCTAGTCTTAGTTCTTGAGCGACGGATAATCCCAGAAAATATCTCTCTGGGAATTGAAAAACTAACCCACATAACCATCGACGCTGTTTTGAATTTAGAGTTTTATCGAACCATTTGATTTCTCCTTTTTGAAACCCAGAAAGCCCACTAATGATTTCTACCAAGGTCGTTTTTCCACTTCCACTTGCCCCTCTAATTATGGTGATTTTCCCAAGTCTTGATTCCAAACTCAGGTTGTTCAGTATTGGTTTTTCTGCTGTTGACGGATGATAGTAGATATCTTTTAATCTAAGCATTCTTTTTTAATTGAAGGTTTAAATCGACAAATTAAGGAGTTTTATTTTTACTTTAGTCAATTTACATTAGATTATCTTTGGTATCTTTTCGTTTGTCTTTTTCAAGATCTATTGTTTATGGAAGTTAGATTTCGTGAGTTTGATCCTTTCAATTGTTGGATATGGCTTAGATATTCGGATGCACCTAGTAAAGGTGAAAAAGATTACATTGATGGAGTTTTTGATTCTTGGTATGTGATAGGTCGATTAGGGGGGTTTAATTCTGAGAACTTACAAACTCATGAAATGGGGTCTGATATTAGTTGGATGAATTATGAAAATGACGAAAGCGGTTCATTTCTTCCATCTTTGATGCATAATCTTGGTCAATTTGAATTTAATGACTGTTGGGCTAGATGTTGGGTTGATTTAGGGACTTCTGACTTAATATCAATTGATGTTTTGATAAATGCATTGAAACAAATAGATGTCGATGTTGTAAAAATTGAAGAATTAATTATTGGAGGAGTGAACCCAAATTGGCCTGTAGAAGAACATCCAGATGCGGTTTTTCCTTTAACTGAATAAAACTTATGACCGAAAAAAGAAGACTCTTTATAGATCAAACTCGATTAATTAATCAATGTGATGCTACTAATGAAATAGTACTTAAAGCTGATGAGTCGCATTATTTATCAAGAGTTATGAGGATGCGTGTAGGCGATAATTTAGATGTAATTGATGGAAGAGGCCATCTTTGGAATGCAAAGATTATTGATAAATCAACTATTAAAGTTACTACTAATTTTGATAACCCTTTTATTACTTTATTAAGAAAAAAGCCATTAATATGTATTGCTATTTCTATACCAAAAAAGGGTTTTGAAAATTTTTTACAGATGAGTTGTGAGATAGGTGTTGATGTTATACAACCATTAATTTCTAAGAGATCTATGGTTAAAAAAAATAATAGTGAAAAGATTATTAGATGGAACAAAATTCTTCAAGAATCTGTCGAACAATCAGAAAGATTGTGGATGCCAGAATTGAAAAGGGGTCTAATTCTAGAACATTGGATGTCTAATATGAATACTGATTCCCAAATTGCTTTTGCTAACACTCGCATTGAAGGACTTCAGGATTGTGTTGAATGGCTGGATAAAGTATCACCAAGTGTTAATCAAATTTGGATAGCAATTGGACCGGAAGGTGGGTGGGATAAAGATGAAGAGAAATTAGCTTCTGATTTTGGTTTTGTTGGAGTATCAATGGGTGAAAACATTCTAAGAACTTCTACAGCTGCTGTAAGTGCATGTCAGATGATGGTTTCTTGGAGAAGACTTAAATCATCTCTTTAAGAGTGACTATCTATAGAAATAAAAAAGATCTATTGTTTCTAAAAATAAATATGTCGGTGAGACCAACATGATTAATCCTTCTTTTTTGAATGATATTTGGACTAAAGCTTTTTTAATTAATTTTCTCCTGATATTTTTTGGACAACGGTTTCCTTTGTTGACAAAGAAAGGATGGATTCACGCTGGTGCTCTTGGAACCCTTTTATGGGGTGCAATTGGCTGGAGAGGTTGGCTTTCTGTATGCATTTACCTTTTGTTAGGTACTTTGGTAACGAAAATAGGATTTAAAAACAAGGCTTCTCGTGGGATTGCAGAGGCAAGAGGTGGTAAACGTGGTCCTGAAAATGTCTGGGGATCTGCAGCTACAGGTTGTGCACTGGCTTTATTAAGTTGTTTTTGGCCTAATTATTTATCTTTATTTATGGTTGGTTTTGCATCAAGTTTTGCTGCCAAGCTCTCTGATACTTTCTCTAGTGAAATTGGTAAAAGATTTGGTAGAAGTACTTTTTTAATTACTACTTTAAAACTAGTCAAACCAGGTACAGAGGGAGCAATTAGCTTGGAAGGTTCTCTGGCTGGTCTTTTTGGAAGTTTTATTATGACTGCTGTGATGCTTAAATTGGAAATAATTTCTAATATAGATATTGCTTTTATCGTTTTTGTATCTGGATGTGTAGCGACAATATTAGAAAGTTATATTGGTGCAGTGATACAAAACAAGCTTGAATGGTTGACTAACGAATTGGTTAACGCTGTTCAGACATCGTTAGCTGCTATTTTATCTATTCTTTTATATATTATTTTTATCTAGATTATTCTCCTCTAGATTATTCTCATAATTCTGCCCATTGTCTTAACGGACTCCATTCACTAATTTGATCAAAGATCCATTTATGTCCTTCAGAATTGATATGTATACCGTCTGATAAGATTAAACTTTTATATGAAGTGATATTTATCATTTTTTTGTGAAGAGCGAAAAAAGGGATATTTAAATCTAAACAAGCCTCTTCAATTTTCTTTTCATATTTCGAACAAGATTCATTGGAATACCAAAGACAATCTGCAAAGGGCATTACATCTTCATTAACAGGGGTTAGTCCTAAAACCATAACATGAACTTCTTTTTTTATTTCATTAATTAATCTTTTTAATCCAAACTTAAAAGCATCTTCTGAGAGTTGTGGACGTCCGTCTTTTCTCCCGATTCTGGCACTGTCATTTAATCCAATTGCTAATAAAATGCCCTCCGGCACTTTTCTCCTTAGTTCTCCCCTTGCTTCCCATTCATGTCTAAATCTTTTAGCAACTTTCTCCAATCCATCTCCTCTGACTCCAAGGGAGTAAATGATGGGTGAATTCTCAGACTTTAACCAGTTTTGCCTTAATCTTTCGCACCATCCTCCTCCCTCTATATCCCCCCATCCATACACTCCACTATCTCCAATTATGATTAATTTTTTTGGATATTTATTCATGATTTAGTATGTTGATTAAAACTCTGTTTAAAACAATCAATTGGTAAAGTTATTAGTTGAATTTTTCAACCAATAACTTTGTGAAGCGTTAAATATGATTTCACCTACAATGGTTAAGAATGAAAAAGTAGAAGTTATTATCATAACTTGTGACCAATCGAAAGAGCTTAGTGATTCTTGTAATTGCCAACCTAACCCAGCTCCTCCA
>CETM01135301.1_pt1 | contig 11040 bp, 9 predicted proteins | sample 361451 | NCBI WGS metagenome assembly CETM01 (sample SAMEA2622690, study PRJEB7988) | marine metagenome | isolation source: saline water (ENVO:00002010), including
AATTAGATCAAGTCAAGAAAAAATTACTCAGTTTCATATGGATATAGCTTCTTCAATACAATCAGTTATTAATGAAATAATAGTTAAAATTACTACATCGCTTTATAAAGATTATAAAATAAATAATTTATGTCTGGCTGGTGGTGTAGCTTTAAATTGTGTAGCAAACTCAGAAATTGTAAAATCTAATTTATTTAAAAAAATCTGGATACAACCTGCATCAGGGGATGCAGGAGGAGCTTTAGGAGCTGCCCTTGCATATTGGTACAATGAACTTGGAAATCAAAGAATTATAAAAGAGAATGATAGTATGCAAGGCTCTTATCTTGGTCCTCAATATAGTCAAAATCAAATTGAAAATTCATTAGTTAAGTTAGGCGCAAATTTTGAGGTTTTTGACGAAGATATTATATTAGATAAAACTGTAGAAGAGATTATGAAAGGTCAAGCTATTGGATGGTTTCAAGGTAAAATGGAATTTGGACCTCGCGCTCTTGGGGCAAGGTCTATATTAGCAGATCCAAGAAATGAAAAAATGCAAAGATTATTAAATCTCAAAATTAAGTTTAGAGAAAGCTTTAGACCTTTCGCCCCTTCTGTTTTAAAAGAATTTGCTGAAGATTGGTTTGAAATTAAAAATGAAAGTCCATATATGTTGTTGGTAGCAGATGTTAAAAAAAATAAAAGAAAAAAACTTTTATCATCAGAAAAAAATCTTTTTGGAATAGAAAAATTAAATATAAATAGATCTGAAATACCTGCTGTTACACATGTAGATTATTCGGCTAGAGTTCAAACTATAAATAAAGATTCAAATAAAAAATATTATAATTTGATAAATAAATTTCACAATAAAACTGGTATACCAGTTTTAATAAACACTTCTTTTAATGTTAGAAATGAGCCTATAGTATGCACGCCTGAAGATGCATATAATTGCTTTATGGGAACTGATTTAAATATATTAGTTATAGGGAATTGTTTTTTAAAAAAAGAAAATCAAGATAGTAAATTAAAAAAAGATTATAAGAAAAAATTTATTGGATAATATTATCTATAAATTTTTTTATAAAACTCATATAACGCTATAGAGCATGCATTTGAAACATTTAAACTTTCAATATTATATTTTAAATCTTTAATTATAGGAATTTTTGTTAACAAATTACATTGTTGTTTAGTACTATTTTTGAGTCCTTTGTTTTCTGCTCCAAATATAAAAATAACTTTTTTAGGAAATTTAATTTTGTTTATTTCTTGATTATTTTTCTCATCAAATCCTATAATAAAATAATCAATTTTTTTTAATTTGGTTATTGCATCTTTAATATTGTTTACTTTAATATAATTTACTTTTTCAATTCCGCCTGAAGCTGCTTTCACCATTGAAGGAGTAATTTCAGGTGAATTTTTTTTAGATACTATGATTGTATCGCAGTTTAATAATGAACAAGATCTAACAATCGAACCAATATTTTGAGGATCAGTGACTTGATCTAAAATAACAATTATATCGAATTTTGATTTCTTTTTTCGATTTATTAATTCTTCAATTGAAGGTTGGATTATTTTTGAAGTTAATAAATAAACCCCTTGGTGGTTCTTCTCATTTCCATAAATTTTGTTCATTTGCTTATTATTCATGATAATAAATTCTGAAACTCTTTGTCTAAATTGTCTAAATTTTTGTTCATTTTGACTAGAAACCACTAATTTCTGATTTTTTCTTGAAGAATTATTTAAAGCTGCAAGAGAGCTATGAATCCCATATATTTCTGAAAAACCCTTATTTTTCTTAGTTTTTTTAAATTTTTTTTTCATAAAATTAATACATTATTAATAAATATGGATAAATATCAATCTAAAACTATACAAATTCAAAAAATTTGTTTAGAAGGACACCGTTTTTAGAACTTGCTAAATTTTGCGTGGTAAAACTGATTTACATTGACAATCATACTATTAACTTAGTATGTCCCCAATTCTTCTTTTTTTTTTGGGAGGGGTGGTCGAGTGGTTAAAGGCACTAGACTGTAAATCTAGCCGCGTGAGCGTTCGTAGGTTCGAATCCTACCCCCTCCACCAAATACTTGAAGGGAAGTAGGAAAAAGAGTAGGTGAGTCAGTAAAATGCGGGTGTAGCTTAGTGGTAAAGCTCCAGCCTTCCAAGCTGGCTACGAGGGTTCGATTCCCTTCACCCGCTCCAAAACAAAAAAAAATATTGGGGTAAAAAAATGGCAAAAGCAAAATTTGAAAGAAATAAACCACATTGTAATATTGGTACAATTGGTCACGTAGATCATGGTAAAACAACTTTAACAGCTGCAATAACAAAAGTACTTGCAGAAAGTGGAGGCGCAGAATTTACAGCATATGATCAAATTGATAAAGCACCTGAAGAAAAAGAAAGAGGTATAACAATTTCAACAGCACATGTTGAGTATGAGACTGAAAAAAGACACTATGCGCATGTAGATTGTCCAGGTCATGCTGATTATGTAAAAAATATGATTACTGGAGCAGCACAAATGGATGGAGCTATTTTAGTTGTTAATGCTGCTGATGGTGCAATGCCTCAAACTAAAGAACATTTATTGTTAGCAAGACAAGTTGGAGTGCCTGCAATAGTTGTATATTTAAATAAAGTTGATCAAGTAGATGACAAAGAACTTATAGATTTAACTATTGAGGATATAAAAGATACATTAAAAAAATATGAATTTCCTGGTGATACTACCCCTATCATTAAAGGATCTGCATTGGCTGCTGTAGAAGGCAAAGATGATGAAATAGGTAAAAATTCTATTCTTGAATTAATGAAAGCAGTAGACGAACATATACCTCAACCCGATAGACCAAAGGATAAACCTTTTTTAATGCCAGTTGAAGATGTTTTTTCCATTTCTGGTAGAGGTACAGTCGTAACTGGTCGTATTGAACAAGGAGTTGTAAAAGTAGGAGAAGAAATTGAAATACTTGGAATAAGAGATCCTCAAAAAACTACATGCACAGGAGTAGAAATGTTTAGAAAACTTTTAGACTCTGGAGAAGCTGGAGATAATGTGGGTGTTTTACTAAGAGGCACTAAGAGAGATGAAGTTGAAAGAGGTCAAGTATTAGCTAATCCAGGTTCGATTAAACCTCATACTAAATTTAAAGCAGAAGCTTATGTTTTATCTAAAGATGAAGGTGGTAGACATACTCCGTTTTTTAGCAATTATAGACCTCAGTTTTATTTTAGAACTACCGATGTTACTGGAACAATAAAATTACCAGAAGGAACAGAGATGGTTATGCCTGGAGATAATATAACTATGGAAGTTGAACTCTTGTCTCCTATAGCAATGGATAAAGGATTAAAATTTGCAATTCGTGAAGGCGGAAGAACAGTCGGAGCTGGTGTAGTTGCAGATATTAAGGAGTAGATTTTAGTTTCTCTCTGTTATCTTTTGCGAATTACTCTTAGGAGTGTAGTGTCAATGGTTAGCACGTGAGTCTCCAAAACTCGAGGTGAGGGTTCGAATCCTTCCACTCCTGCCAATTAAGAAGTGATATGAATATAGAAAATAAAAAAACAAATCCTGCTCAATTTGTAAGACAGGTACGACAAGAAATATCAAAAGTTACTTGGGCAACTAGAAGAGATGTATTGATATCTTCTGCAATTGTAATTTTATTAATATTTTTGTTTTCTATCTTTTTTTTATTAACAGATCAAATTTGGTCTTTTGCTATTAATAAAATTATAGAAATAGGTGCGAATTTATGATCGCTGAAAATAAATGGTATGTATTGCATGCTTATTCTGGGTATGAAAAAAAAGTTGCAGATAGTATAATTGAACAATCTAAAAAATTAGGCATATCTGAATTTATTGAGGAAGTATCTGTTCCAACTCAAACTATTGTAGAGGTAAAAAGAGGAGCAAGAGTAAACACTGAAAGAAAATTTTTTCCTGGATATATTTTAATTAAAATGCTTTTAAATGATGATACGCTAAATATTATAAAAAATACCCCTAAATTAAGCGGCTTTCTAGGATCTAAAGGTAAACCTACCCCAATAACATCTGCAGAAGCAAAAAGAATATCCGAACAAGTTATAGACGGTGAAGAAAGTCCAAGACCTTCAATTATTTATGAGGTTGGAGAGCAAGTAAAAGTTATAGATGGACCATTTGCTTCTTTTAATGGGCAAATTGAAGAAATTGATGAAGAAAAATCAAAATTGAGAGTAGCAGTCTCTATTTTTGGCAGATCCACTCCTGTTGAACTTGATTATAAACAAATTGAAAAGGCTTAATTATGGCTAAAGAAGTATTAGGATATATAAAACTTCAAATACCTGCGGGTGGAGCTAATCCATCACCTCCAGTAGGACCAGCTTTAGGTCAAAGAGGCTTGAATATCATGGATTTTTGTAAAGCATTTAACGATAAAACTAAAAAGGTTGAAAAGGGAGCTCCAGTACCTGTTGTTATAACTGCTTATAAAGATAGAACTTTTGACTTTATAACAAAACTTCCTCCAGTTAGTTATTACTTGAAAAAAGCTGCAAATATTAAAAAAGGAAATTCAACTCCAGGACGAACTTTAGTAGGTAAAGTAACAAATAAACAAATAGAAGAAATAGCAAATGCAAAAATGCAGGATTTAAACGCAGTAGATTTAAAAGGAGCAATTAATATGGTTAAAGGCTCTGCTGTTTCAATGGGAATGGAAATAGTAAAGTAATGAAAAAAATGTCAAAAAAAAGAAAAGAAATTATTTCAAAAATTGAATTAGTAAAAAAATATGAACCTATAGAAGCAATTCAGTTTTTAAAAAACAATACATATGTAAAATTTGACGAATCTTTGGATATTTCAATCAATTTGTCTATAGATGTTAGTAAATCAGATCAAAACATTAGAGGAGTTGTTAATCTTCCAAATGGAACTGGAAAAACAATAAAAGTTGCAGTTATAGCAAAAGAAGAGAATGCGTCCTTAGCTAAAGAAAAAGGAGCTGATTTAGTTGGTGACAATGAATTGATTGAAAAAATAGAAAAAGGTTATACAGACTTTGATATTTTAATTACTTCTCCAGACATGATGAAACTTGTTAGCAAACTTGGTAAATCTTTAGGTCCTAAAGGTTTAATGCCTAATCCAAAATTAGGAACTGTTACTAACGATATTGGAAAAGCAGTCTTAAATGCTAAATCAGGACAAGTTCAATATAAAAATGATAAAAGTGGAATAGTTCATGCAGGAATTGGAAAAATTAAATTTAAAGAAGAAGAATTATTAGAAAATTTAAAAACATTTTATGAAGCAATTATTAAAAGCAAACCGGATACCGTAAAAGGTTCCTTTGTAAAAAAAGTTTCCATAGCTTCAACTATGGGAGTTGGAATTGAAATTAATACATCAGGATTGCATTAATGAGATTTCAAAATTTAAATGACAATACTTATGTATTGTTGCCTGTCAAAGACTGTAGGAGCGAAAGCTTAATATCCTACACAGACGTAAGCAAGTCATTAAGATCTGCTTCGTGACAGGTTGTTGTTAATTAAGATGAGCTTATTAACAATAACAATTAGGATGTAAGTCCTAAAAGACTGGAGTCAAAGTGAGACGTAGTGAAAAAAGTGAATATGTTTCCAAACTAAAAGAAGAATTAAATAATTCTTCAACAGTAGTAGTAGCTCATTATAAAGGTCTTAACGTTAGTGAATCTGAAGAGTTAAGAAAAAAAATGAGGGAAAATGGTGCAAAGTTTCAAGTTACTAAAAACACTCTGACAAAATTAGCTTTAACTAATTCAAAAAACGAAGCAATAAAAGAATTATTTACTGGTCCTACCGCAATTGCATATTCTCAAGATCCGATAGCTCCTGCAAAGGTTGCAGTGGAATTTGGGAAAAAGCATACTAATTTAAAAATCATCGGAGGAATGTATGAAGGTGAAAAAATTGATAATGAAAAAATTAATTTTTTGGCTAGTCTTCCAAGTTTAGATGAGATTAAAGGAAAACTAATAGGTTTAATTAATGCTCCTGCACAAAAAATAGTTTCTATATTGCAGGAACCTGGAAGTAAAGTGGCTAGAATTATTAGCGCTCGTAATAATGAATTAGAAAAAAGTAACTAGTTTTAACAAAGGAGAATATTAATGGCTGATTTAAATAAAATAGTTGAAGAATTATCTTCCCTATCTGTTATTGAAGCAGCGGAATTAAGTAAATTACTTGAAGAAAAATGGGGGGTTTCTGCAGCTGCACCTGTAGCAGCAGTTGCTGCTCCTGGAGGAGCTGCTCCTGAAGCTGCTGAAGAAAAAACCCAATTTGAAGTAATGCTTAATGAAACTGGCTCAAATAAAATTGGAGTAATTAAGGAAGTAAGAACTATTACTGGATTAGGTCTTAAAGAAGCAAAAGATTTAGTTGAAAGTGCACCTAAATCTTTGAAGAAAGATGTTGCTAAAGCTGAGGCTGAAGAAATGAAAAAATCTTTAGAAGCAGCTGGTGCCAAAGTTGAATTAAAATAAATTTTTTAACCATCTTACTTTATTAGTAAGATGGTTAATTTAAAAATGGAAGTTAAATGAGTCTTGAATTTATAAATAATAAAAAAATTAGAAAATCTTTTGGAAAAATCGCAAAAATAACTTCATTGCCAAATTTAATCGAAGTTCAAAAAAGATCATTTGATAATTTTCTTCAACTAACAGTTGATCCAGATAAAATGTTAGATACAGGTTTGCATGCAGTATTTAAATCTGTTTTTCCTATTAATGATTACACAGAAAGAGCTACTGTTGACTATGTTAGTTTTAAAGTAGGACCTCCTAAATATGAAGTAGCTGAATGTTCCCAAAGAGGAATGACATATAGCGGCCCACTTGAGGCAAGATTTAGATTAATAGTATGGGATATTGATGAAGAAGCAGGAACAAAATCTGTGAGAGATATTAAAGATCAAGAAGTTCATATGGGAGATATTCCACTAATGACAAAAGATGCAACATTTGTTGTAAATGGAACTGAGAGGGTGGTAGTTAGTCAAATGCATAGATCACCTGGTGTATTTTTTGATCATGATTTCGGAAAAACACATGTAAGTGGAAAATATTTATTTAACGCAAGAATTATTCCTTATAGAGGATCTTGGTTAGATTTTGAACATGATGCTAAAAATAATATTCATGCGAGAATTGATCGTAAAAGAAAATTTCCAGTAACCACTTTATTAAAATGTTTAACAAGCAAAGTTTCTGAAGAATATACCAATAAGTGTTTAAAAGATAAGATAGAGCCTGATCCAAAAAAATTACAAGGTATGTCAAACGAAGAAATTCTCAGCAATTTTTATGAAGCAGTTAATTATAAAGCTGATAAATATGGTTGGATTGCTAAATTAGATCTTAATTTTTTTAAGGGCAAAATTATAAATTTTGATATACTTGATCCTAAAAATGGAAAAATTTTAATTAAAAAAGGAACTAAAGTTAATTTTAAAATTATTAATGAGATAAACAAGAAAAAACGCAATGAGTTTTGTATAGAAAAAATTTCTCTAATAGGTAACTATATTGCAAATGATATTATAGATGAAAAAACTGGTAAAATTTATTATGAAGCTGGGTATGAGATAGACGAAGAGTTTCTAAACTTTTTAGAAGAAATAAAGTTAAAAAATTTATATCTTTTAAAAATTGACAATGTAGAGATATATCCTTCAATAAGAAATACATTACAGCTAGATAAAGCTAGATCTAGAGAAGAGGCTCTTTTTGAGTTATTCAAAATTTTAAGACCTGGAGAACCACCTACTATAGAAACAGCTGAGATATTATTTAATAACTTATTTTTTAATTCTGATAGATATGATTTATCTGCTATAGGAAGAGTAAAACTTAATTCAAAATTTAAGAAAACTACTCCTATAGAGAAAAGAGTCTTAGAAAAATCTGACATTTTAGATGTTATTAAGCATATGCATAAGTTAATAGATGGTGTTGGAGAAATTGATGATATCGATCACTTAGGAAATAGAAGAGTTCGTTCAGTAGGAGAGCTTCTAGAAAACCAATATAGAGTTGGATTATTAAAAATGGATAGAGCTATTAAGGAAAGATTAAGCTCTCTAGAAGTAGACAAAATTATGCCTCAAGACATAATCAATCCAAAACCTGTAATTGCATCCATAAAGGAATTTTTTGGCACAAGTCAATTAAGTCAATTTATGGATCAAACCAACCCCTTAAGTGCAATAACTCATAAAAGAAGAGTGTCCGCTTTAGGACCCGGAGGGTTAAATAGAGAAAGAGCAGGTTTTGAAGTACGAGACGTTCATCAAACACATTATGGAAGGATTTGTCCAATTGAAACCCCTGAAGGTGCAAATATAGGATTAATTAATAGTTTGGCTTCTTATTCAAGAATTAATCAGTATGGGTTTATAGAAACTCCTTATCGAATTGTAGCAGGTGGTAAGGTTACTAATAATGTTATATATTTAAGTGCTATTGACGAAGAAGATTATGTTATAGCCCAAGCTAATGCAGAAATAGACAAAAAAGGTCAATTTAAAAATGAAATAATAAGTTGTAGACAAAATGGAGAGTTTATAACTTCGTCTATTGATGAAATTGATTTAATGGATGTTTCACCTCAACAATTAGTTTCTGTTGCTTCTTCACTTATTCCATTTTTAGAAAATGATGATGCGAATAGAGCTCTTATGGGTTCAAATATGATGCGTCAGGCTGTGCCATTAATTAAACCTCAGGCTCCAATTATAGGTACTGGAATGGAACATACTGTTGCGGTTGACAGTGGGTCGACTTTAGTAGCAAAAAGAGACGGGGTAGTAGATCAATTAGATGCAAATAGAATAGTTATTAGGGCAAGTGAATCAAGATCTCAAAAAAATAGTAAGGTTGATATTTATAGTCTTTTAAAATTTCAAAGATCTAATCAAAATACTTGTATTAATCAACGACCCCTTGTAAGTGTTGGTGAAAAAATTACTAAAGGTCAAATAATTGCTGATGGACCTGCAACTGATTTAGGGGAATTAGCATTAGGTAGAAATGTTCTAGTTGCTTTTATGCCTTGGAATGGATACAATTTTGAGGACTCAATTCTTATATCTGAAAAAATTGTTCATGATGATGTTTTTTCTTCAATTCATGTAGAAGAATTTGAAGTAATGGCCAGAGATACAAAACTTGGACCCGAAGAAATAACCAGAGATGTGCCAAATGCAAGCGAAGATTTACTTAAAAATTTAGATGAAACAGGAATGGTTTACATTGGAGCTGAGGTAAAGTCTGGGGATATTTTAATTGGTAAAGTAACGCCTAAAGGTGAGTCGCCAATGACTCCAGAAGAAAAATTGTTAAGAGCTATCTTCGGTGAAAAAGCTGCAGATGTAAAAGATACAAGTTTAAGAGTTCCTCCAGGAGTTAAAGGGACAATTGTTGAAATAAGAGTTTTTTCACGAAGAGGAATCGAAAAAGATGAAAGAGCTATTAGTATTGAGAAAGCAGAAATAGAAACTCTTTCTAGAGATAAAGAGGACGAAATTAATATTGTAGAAAAAAGTTTTGCAAATCAATTAAGAGAGCTATTTATTGGTAATACTTTGTCTTCTAGTTTTGAAAATTTAAAAAAAGATCAGAAATTATCTTATGAAGATCTTGAAAATTTTAGTTTAAATAAATTGTTAAATATCGATATAACGGATGAAAAAACTACTACAGAGATTGAAAATAGAAATAAAATATTTAACGAACAAATCGGTGAAATAAATCAAAAGTTTGAAAATAAAATTGATAAAATTCAAAGCGGTGATGAGCTATTACCTGGTGTTTTAAAATTGGTAAAAGTATTTGTTGCGGTTAAAAGAAAATTACAGCCAGGAGACAAAATGGCTGGAAGACATGGAAATAAAGGAGTAATATCAAAAATTTGTCCAGTTGAGGATATGCCTTATTTATCTGATGGAACTCCAGTTGATATAGTTTTAAATCCCCTTGGGGTTCCTAGTCGTATGAACATCGGACAGATATTAGAAACTCATCTTGGATGGGCATCAGCATCTTTAGGAAAACAAGTTTCAGACATATTAAAAAATATAAATCAAGAAGGTCATTCTAAGAATGTAAGAAAAAAATTACTTGAAATATATGATGATGAAAAGCATCAAAATGTAATTAAAAAAATGAATGATGATGAAGTTATTGAATTATCTAGTAATTTGAAAAATGGAGTACCTTTTGCAACACCAGTATTTGATGGAGCTAAAGAACTCGACATCACAAATCTATTAGAAAAGTCAGGAGTAAGTCAAACTGGTCAAGAAATTCTTTATGATGGTGTTTCTGGGGAAAAATTTGAAAGACCAATTACAGTAGGTTATATATACATGCTAAAACTTCATCACTTAGTTGATGAAAAAATTCATGCTAGGTCTATAGGACCATATAGCTTAGTAACTCAGCAACCATTAGGTGGTAAAGCTCAATTTGGGGGTCAAAGATTTGGTGAGATGGAAGTTTGGGCTCTGGAGGCCTATGGAGCAGCGTATACTCTTCAAGAAATGTTAACTATTAAAGCTGATGATGTTGCTGGAAGAACAAAAGTATATGAATCTATTGTTAAAGGAGATCAAAATTTTGAAACGGGGACACCTGAATCATTTAATGTAATGGTTAAAGAATTAAAATCTCTAGGCTTAAATGTTGAATTAAAACAAACTAAAGAAGAAAATGAACAAGTTAAAGAAATAGAGTCAATGAATGAATAAACAATTAGCTAACATATTTAATCAAGATCAAGGTATAGAAAATTTTGATAAAATAAAAATATCTATTTCAAGTCCTGAACAAATTCGTTCTTGGTCATATGGTGAAATAAAAAAACCAGAAACTATCAATTATAGAACATTTAAACCTGAAAAGGATGGTTTATTTTGTGCCAGAATTTTTGGACCAGTCAAAGATTATGAGTGTTTATGTGGAAAATACAAAAGAATGAAATTCAGAGGAAT
>CETM01030178.1_pt1 | contig 11037 bp, 11 predicted proteins | sample 361451 | NCBI WGS metagenome assembly CETM01 (sample SAMEA2622690, study PRJEB7988) | marine metagenome | isolation source: saline water (ENVO:00002010), including
AAAATTATAAAATGGATAATCATAATTTAAAAAAAATATCAGATGAGCTAATTAAAACATTTATTTTTGCTGGTAAAAAATCAATTAAGCTTAGAGAATTAGGTTTAAAAAAAGAAACAAAATCAGACAACACGCCTGTAACCAATGGCGATATTGAGGTAAATAATATTTTAACAGAGAAAATTAAAAATATAACTCAAGAAATACCAATTATTTCAGAAGAAAGTACATCAAATAAGTCTCTAACAAATATGAACAACTTTTGGTTAATTGATCCTATTGATGGTACTTACGATTACATCAATAATAAAGATGAATTTACACTAAATGCTGGTTTAATAATAAATAAAAAACCTGTATTAGGTATAATCTATGCTCCAGCAAAAAGTAGATTATTTTATTCGTATGGATATGGGAATAGTTTCGAGGTCATTGATGATAAAGAAATTAAACTTACTTGTGAAAAAAAAACAAAAGCGAACCAAGTTAAAGCTGTATCCTATTCTCAAAATTTAAAACCCGAAATTGCTGAATTGCATAAAAAATTTGGGGTAACCGAATTTACAAAAATGAAGAGTTCGCTAAAATTTTGTGTAGTTGCTACAAGTGAATATGATTTGTACGTTGCAGAGCCAAGGGCATGTGAGTGGGACATAGCTGCGGGACATGCGATACTTGAAAACGCCGGTGGAATAATTACTGATTTTAGTGGAAATGAAATTTTTTATGGTAAAAAAGATTTTAAAAATTCAAGTTTAATTTTAAAAAGAGGAAAAAATTTATAAACTATGGATGAAAGAATAAGAATTATTTTAATAATAATTGTTTCAGTAAGTATTTTTGGTTTGCTTGTATTTGTATTTGTAAAAAACTATATAAAAAATAAAATTAATTATTATCTTGAGGAAAAAAACAAAAATAAAAAATCATAAAAGATTAATGATTTTTAAATATTCATCTTTATCAAGATCCATGACCTTTTTTGAAGTTTCAAAATCAAAACCATTTCTTGCTAATATAGAAATGTCTTTTTTATAAAATAAAGGCCTATTATCATCTGGGCGTGAAGGCCCTATCCTTTTTTTTTTACAAATTTTTATGGCTGAAAAAAAATCTTGGTTTTCATTGTTATCGGTAATATTATTTATTGTTTCCTTAATATATTTATTATTAATTCCCTTTGCTATTAAGTAATTTCTAATTTTATTAATAGAGCTTCCCCTCTGTATTAAGTTTTTAGCCTTCATCTCAGAATAGAATTTATCACTTATAAATTTACTTTCTTCTAAATCCTTCAAAACTATATCGATTAATTCTATTAGATCTTGTTTCTTATTTTTTGTATTAGAAGATTTTAAATACTTTTTTAATAAATAGGTTTTAAGCTGCTGTTTTGAAGGTGAATACTTTTCTAGATAAGAAACTGAGAAATTCCTCATCTCTTCAACTGTTGCCTCAAGATTTTTTTTTTTATTTTTTATAGGAATCATGGAAAGTTTTAATATAATACATTTTTTAATGATCGAACAAATTTATACATATTTTACCATAGAAATAATCTATTTATGGTTAAATTTTGGGGTTTTGCCATTTTGGTTAATTTTAATTTTTTTTCCTCAATCAAAGATCTGTAAAATTTTTGCTCAATCAATATTTCCAATTATAGTCTTTAGTCTAATCTACGGATATCTAATCTATAAATTTTTCTTAGATAATTATGATTTTCTAGGTAATTTTACTTTATATTTAAGTTTTTCAAACTTATTGAGTCTGTTTGAAGAAAAATATTTCTTAATATTATTTTGGATACATTTTTTAGCAATAAATCTTTTCTGCGGAAGTTGGATTGTCAATGACTATCAAAAAATTAATATTCCGAAAGGGTTGGTATTTCTTCCGTTAATTATAACATATTTTATTGGTCCAATTGGAATTTTTATTTATTGGGTAATTAGAATTTTTTACGCAAAAAGAATTAATCTTTATGACTAGGTTTTGACTTTAAAACCATTTTTCTTCATAGAACCAAAACCACCATCGATATGTGAAACTTTTTTGAAACCCATTTCATTAAGTGTTTTTGCTGCTAAGGCTGATCTTCCACCTGCTGCACAAAATAAAACAAGTTCTTTATCAAGATCAATCTTATTATTCAGCACAAAGGGACTATCTGGATGAATGGAAAATTCTAATAAGCCTCTGGATATATGAAAGGCTTTTTCAATTCTACCTTGTTTCTCAAGCTCAGGTTCATCTCTAATATCAATCAAATTGCATTTGTTTTCATTAGACATTTCGAGTGCTTCTTCTGGTGAAATGGTTTTTACTGTCTTTAGCGATTCTGCAATAAGAGTTTGTGGTGATTTAATGCTCATAATATTGTAATAAATTATCATAAACGAATGATGAAAAAAAGAATTTTAAGCAAATTATTTATTAGACTATCTAAAATTATTGGATACGAAGTTATTGATCAAAATAATTTTGTATCTCCTACACTAAATAAAGAGCTCAACGAGGATTTGTCATTAATTAATCAAAAATCAATTGTGCTTCCTTTAGGTGAAGTTGAAATCACCAGAAAAGTTAAATCTATTTTAATTTTATTTAGAACCAATAGCAATGTAGATGTGTGGGACCAAAATAAAAAAAGATTATTCGAAAAACCAAAAATTGAATATACCCTTAGATCGTTAAATTCACTTTTAAAATCAATTGATTTTTGTAAAGAAAAATATCCTTTGATAAAAATTGATTTAACAATTGTTGACGATAATTCAAAAGAAGAAAACTTAAATAAAATTAAAAAGTTGATTGAAAACAAAAAAATCAATACTAACATAATACATTTAGATCATGTTAAGTATAAAAAGATAATTAAAAATCAAAACAATGATCAAACATTTTCAAATCTTGCAAGTTTATTTTTGTGCTATGAGACAGCTAAAGAAAAGGCTGAAGATTTAGTTTTTTTCGTTGAAGATGATTATTTACATTTCTTACCTATGATGGAGGAAATGATAGCTTCTTATGAAAGAGTATCATCTCAAATTAAAAAAGATTTATTTATGTGTCCAAGCGATTATCCTTTCCTGTATATGAATAACCAAAAAACCAATGTTTTGATAGGAAATAAACGACATTGGCGTACTATAAGTGAGACTTTATGTACATTTATGACTAGTAAAAATTTTTTAGATAAATATTGGGACAATTTCTATAAAACCTGCTTAGATCGCAATGACCCATTTGAGAAATATATCAATGAAATATACACTAAAGAATTATGTATTTCACCAATGAAAAGTTTATCTGTTCATTTTACAAACGTTAATTCAAGTTATGGTTTATCACCTTTTATAGATTACAAAAAACTTTGGGATGAAAATTCATAATTTAGAAACCCCCTTCGCATGAGAATAAATATGAGGGGAAGGGAGTTTCTATTTTAGTTATTTAAACTAACTAACAACTAATCTCTTATTGCGTAAGCAATTACTCCTGTTTCCGTAACGTCAGTGCCTTTAATTTCTGCATCCTTACTCAACCTAATTCCCGTTGTATTTTTCATGATTGTCCAAATTAATAAAGATATAATAAATACAGTCCCGTTAATTGCTATAACACCAAAGAGTTGGGTACCAAAGTTTGCGCCTGAATTGGTAATTGGAACAGCAAGAGTTCCCCAAATCCCTGCAAATAAGTGAGCTGGAATTGCTCCAACCACATCATCAATTTTCATTGCAAACAAAAATTTAGTTCCATAAACAACTATAATTCCACCGACAGCACCAATTAAGATAGCTGCTAAAGGTGAAGGCATTAATGGTTCTGCTGTTATTGCAACAAGACCACCAATTGCACCATTTAACATTTGAATTACATCTGTTTTACCAAAGTTTAATCTTGTAACTATTGCAGCTGCAAGTACTCCTCCACAAGCCGCCAAATTAGTATTGATAAAAATCTTTGATACAGCAATTGCATCATTTCCGGTTCCCATAGCTAATTGAGATCCACCATTAAATCCAAACCAACCTAGCCATAATATAAATACACCAATAGTAACCAAGGGTATCGAAGAAGCGGCGAATGGTTTTATTGGCGCAGGTACTCCTGACTTAGAAAATCTACCAAGTCTTGGACCCAAAAGCAAAGCCCCAGCTAAGGCTGCTGCTCCACCAGTTGAATGAACTAAAGTTGAACCAGCAAAATCAGAAAATCCCAAAGTTGCTAACCAACCACCTCCCCATTGCCAACCCATCACAAATGGATATAAAAATCCTGTTAATATTGCTGCAAATAAGAAAAATGGCCATAATTTAATCCTTTCAGCTAAAGTTCCAGAGACTATAGATACTGTGGTTGCACAAAATACCATTTGAAAGTACCAATCCGATCCATCAGAATAGGACTTCGTTAAAGAACTGGAGTCTGACCATGGTATAAACTTACCAATATAGCCGCCTTCTGGTATTCCGTATGCAACATTATAACCAAACATCCAAAACATTATTCCAGATATAGAAAACAAACCTATATTTTTTGCACAAATAACTGATACACTTTTAGATGTCACCATTCCAGACTCTAACATTGCAAATCCTGCAGCCATAAACATGACTAAAAAACCACATATTAAAAAAAGGAGTGTATTAAATATAAAACCAACCTCTGCAGGAACTGTTGTTTCTGCATGACTGGCGCTCGACATACTTATTAGAAAAATAGAACTAGCAAATATTGGAGCAATTAATTTTTTAAGATATTTTTTCATAAGGTTCTCCCGTTGAAGTTAAAATTTTCTTATAATGAAAATTAATTGAGAAACTAATGTTAGTACTAGAAAAGAGTTATGCGGTTCTCGCATAGACTAACAGCCAAAATGTAAATTTACATCAAGGCTGTTAGTTTATTTTGCTTATTTGTTAAATACTTCTTTAAGTGCTTTCGCAGGTAAAAATTTAACTTTTTGAGAAGCTGCGATTTGAATTTGTTCACCTGTTCTAGGATTTCTTCCAATTCGAGCTTTTCTTTTAGCTACTTTGTAAGTACCAAAACCAGCTATTTTAACTGAATCGTCTGCTTTTAGAGCATCCAATATAGTGTTGGTAATGGTATCAAAAGTACGCTCTGCATCAGCTTTACTTTGATTCAAAGAAGCTGATAATTTAGCTACTAATTGTTTTTTATTCATTTTTAGCTCCGGTTTTAAAGGTTATTTAACTTATTTGATATAATCCCTTATAAATCAAGCTTTTTTTTAGTGTCAATCCTTAGGAAAACTACTATATGTTGTTATTTTGTTTATTATGCTTGATTTATATGGCTTTTTTAATGTTAATAAGTTTAAAAAATTAGAATAATCCAAGATCTTTTAAGTCATTAAAAGTTGTAAAAAACATCAAAGATAGAAGCAAAAACATCCCGATTCGAAAGAAGCCTTCCTGTGTTTTTTGACTTAGTGGTCTCCCTAAGATTTTTTCAAATCCATAGAACATTAAATGACCTCCATCCAAAAGTGGAATTGGGAAAAGGTTAATTAATCCAAGACTAACAGAAATATAAGCCATTATACTTAAGAAAGGTAAAATTCCAAACTCTGCAACCTGTCCAGTTATTTTTGCAATTCTTATTGGTCCACCTAGTTGTGAAGTATCACCTTTTCCTTTAATTAAAGTGCCAATATATTTTAAAGAAGAAACACATACAAAATAAACTTCATTAACTGCATAATAAAATGATTTAACAGGTCCTAATTTAACATGATTTATCTGATCATTAAATGCTCCAAGCTGTATTCCAACCATTCTTTTATTTACTTTATTGCCAAGATTATCTTCTGTGAAAACCATATTAGGTTTAACCTTAATTAATAATTCTTGATTAGATCTAGATACTACAAAATCGATATACTCATTAGTAGACATTGTAATAAATTTTGAAACTTCCATAATACTCTTAACATCATTTCCATCTATAGACACAATTACATCATTTTTTTTTAAACCCGCAGTCATTGCTGGACTTTCTTTTTGTACCTCATTTATAACTGCTGGGGTAAAGTCCTTTCCAACAAAAGTATAAATTGAAAAAAAAATAAATATCGCCAATAAAAAATTAGCTATTGGGCCCGCAGCTACAATTAATGCTCTTTGATATAAAGGTTTAAGTACAAATAATTTTTTTTGATCCTCAGTGTTATATTTCTTCAAAATTTTTTCTTGGTCTGCTTGACTAAAAACATTCCTATCGCCAAAAAACTTTACATAACCACCTAGAGGTATCCAGCAAATTTTCCACCTAGTACCGGATTTGTCGTTCCAGCCAAAAATTTCTTTACCAAAACCTATTGAAAAGTCAGTAATACCAACTCCATATTTTTTAGCAAAATAATAGTGTCCGTACTCATGAATAAAAACAACAACGAGGATTAAAACTATAAAAGGAATAATAAAATCAAACATGTGTAAGGATTTTAGTCATTTTATTTTATTTTCCAAGTAAGTAATGGAAAAAAAGTAGCGGACAAAAATGACGCAAACAATAAAGAGTTCACAATAAATTGTGGAAATAGCTCTATTGGAAACAAAATGCCTATCAAAATTGACTTTGAAAAGTCTGGACTCGGAAATAGCAGTAGACCAATTGTAAGTCCAATAATGATTGAAGTATGAGCACTTTTTTCCTTAATTGTGTTGTTGTAAAAGCTATAAAAAACGGTTAAGACAGCCGAGCAACAAAATAAGTCTGCTAATAAAAATAAATATAATATACTTAGTCCTTTTGAAGAAATAAAAAAAGTAATGACTGCTAAAAAAATTACTACTTGTTTCGAAAGTTTAAAATAATCTAAATTTAATTTAATAGTTTTTTTGCCATCGACTATAATCAAACTTGAAATGGCATTTATTAAAGTATCAATACTACTTATTGTTAGTGAGATCGCCAGGATTAATATAAGGATAGATAAAAGCGTTGTTTGATCTATTAGTAAAAGTGAGAAGAAAGCCAGATCAGGATTGACATTAATATCTTTTGATACTGCAACCAATCCACTAAATCCCATAATAAAAACAATTGGCAATATTATTAAAAAAGAAATAATCAAACTATTTTTTAATATTCTATTATCTTTTGCTGCATAAACTCTTTGCCAGTTACCTTGATGAAATAAATTTGTTGCTGCAACAGCAATAAAAAAAGTTAATCCCGCTGTATAATTTGGTATGTATTCTTGATCTAACAGACTGGGTTTATTTTTATTTATAAATTTAAAATTAAATTCTGCTGAATTAAGTGAAATAATATAAGAAAAACCAATCAAAAGTAATAAACAAAAAAAAATAAATTGAATGTTATCTGTAAAAATTGTGGCCCTCAAACCACCATACAAAGTATAAGTCACTGAACTTAAAATAACAATTAATGATGTAATCCACAGATCTGTTCCTGAAACATATTTAATCAAAATCGAAACAGCAGTTACTTCTGCTATTAAAAAGATTGTCATATAAAAAATTGATAAAAACAATATTAATTTAAATAGTTTATTTCCAAATCTTAATCTGATTACCTCTATTAATGTTTTGCCTTTTGAATGAAACTTTCTAATTTTATCTCCCAAAAAAATTAAAATAAATAGCGGAAATGCAGTTCCTAATGCATATCCAATAACAGCTCCAATTCCTCCCCATGTTGCGGCAGATGCAGGTCCAAAAAGGAACCATGCACCTAAAGCTGATGATACAAAACTACATGTTAATGAGAAAGTTTTTATATTTCTATTAGCTACTAAATAACTGTTTAATCCAAATTTTTTTTTAGAAAAGTAAAAACCAATTATTAAAAATATTAAACTTAAAACTAATGTTATTATTATTGCCGATACTGAACTGATTATATTTATTTCTTTCATTTTCCCTTTCTGAATTACCGGACAGGTTCATTGGGTATATTCTCAGTCTTGATAGACACCCCTAAGCATATCTATAATCGAAAATAAAAATAATGATAGTAATTTTATTTAAAAACACACTAAGTGTTCTATATGTATTGGTTTTTTAATACCAAATTTATCATTTATCTCATGTTGGTGAATATGGTGAGAGTGTACAAAAACCGGCAATAATAAATTGCTTTTAGTTTTTAACGTGTAGATAAAACTTGAACCTTTAAATTTCTTATCAACAACATCTAGTTTTAAATTACTTTTATCATCATGCTCTAAATCTTCCGGTTGTAATAAAAGTTTTACATCTGATCCGATAGGGTAAGGTTTAATAAAATTTCCTGTAATTGATCCCAAATCTAAATTCTCTAAACTTTTAGGGCTTGTTACCTTAGCTGGGATTAAAATTCCTCTGTTTAAAAAATTTACAACTTCAATTGAGTTAGGGAAATGATAAACATTGTAAGGTTTATCGAATTGTTTCAATTCCTCGTTCAAAATAATTCCACAATAATCACTCAGATAAAAAGCTTCATAGGAGTCATGAGTAACTATTATTGTCGTAATTTTACTTTTTTTAATAATTTGTTTTAATTTAACTTGAATTTCTTCCTTAAAACTTTGATCAACATTTGACAGTGGTTCATCTAATAACAATAAATCTGGTTCAGAAATCAGAGATCTCGCTAAAGAAGCACGTTGTGCTTCTCCAGCGCTAATTTCATGTGGAAATTTTTTAAGTATTTTAAAGATGTCCAATAATTTAACTATTTCTCTTACATTAACTTTTTTGTCTTTCTTTTTTTTATTTCTTTCAGCTCCTAATAATATATTTTTTTCAACAGTATAATGTGGAAATAGACTGTTTTCTTGAAATGCAAGAGAAATGTTTCTATTTTCTGGCTCAACATTTATTTTTTTTGAGGATAGCACTCTGTCATTTAACTGAATGGAACCATTTTTAATCTTTTCTAACCCTGCAATTGTTCTTAATACTGTTGTTTTTCCAATGCCGGAAGGTCCTAAAAGACATACAACATCACCTTCATTTTTTATTGAAAAAGAAACATTTCTTACTTTTGTTTCTCCTCCAACGCTAAAATCAACATTTTTTACCTGAAAATAATTTTTATTCATTTGTAAATTTTAAAATATACTTTGAAGCAATTATAATAAATAAACTTGCAATTAAAATTAAAAATAACGATGGTACTGCTGCAGCTTCTAATAGGTCTTCTGATGCTGAAATATACGCAGTAGTTGCAAAAGTTTCAAAATTAAATGGCCTTAAAATAAGAGTTATTGGTAATTCTCTAATAATTTCTAAAGATAATAAAATAATTATAAATAAAAGTGAATTTCTTAAAAAGGGTACATGTATGTTCGTAAAAGTTTTTCTTTTTGAAAAACCTAGCAAGTATGCGCTCTCGTCTACCGATATATTAATTTTTTCATATCCCGATTTTATTCCATTAAAGGCTAATGAATAAAATCTTACAAAATAAACAATTACTAATCCAAGCACTGATCCTATAAATATTTTTTTAATAGACACGAGACCAAAAGATTTTATTATACTGTTATCAAACCACGCAATAAATGTGATAAATGCGATAGCTAAAATAACCCCGGGAATTGCATAACCGGAAATTGATAAAGTAGATAAAGTATTCAAAGTTTTGTTATTAGAAACTCTATTTCCGTAATTAGATATAAGGGAAAATACTATTAAAACTAAACTTGATAATGTAACTAGATACAAAGTATTTAACAAAAGATCAATTATATTTAGATCAAATAAATTTTCTGGAAATTTTACTGTCCAATACATCATTTGACTTAAAGGAAATAAAAAACTCATAAAAAAAACAAAAAAACAAAACATAAATGCAAAAAAAGAATTTTTTCCATTAAGTCTATATTTCTCTTTTTGTTTAAAACCGCCTTTTGTATTTAAGTGATATTTTGCTTTACGCCTTGATATTTTCTCTAATACAAATAATAAAAATATAAATATTAATAAAAAAAAGGATATTTGATTAGCAAAAGCTAAATCGTCAAATGCTATCCATGAGTTATAAATTCCAGTTGTTAAAGTATTTATAGAAAAAAAATCAACCGCACCAAATTCAGCTAAAGTTTCCATAGCTACAAGTGATAAACCTGCTACAATTGCGGGTCGAGCTGCTGGCAAAATTACATTATAAAAAGATCTAAATTTAGAAAAACCTAAATTTTTTCCTAATTCAATCAAATTCTGAGATTGATATAAAAATGATGCTCGAGCTAAAATATAAACATATGCATATAATGAAAAAGTAATTGATAGTATTGCTCCAATCATACCATCAAATTTAGGAATATCTTTGTTATAATTTGCTTCCCCAAAAACGAAGGTTAATATTGTAAAAGCTGTTCCATAATTTTCAAAAAAAGCTGTCAACGAATAAGCATAAATATAAGGAGGAACTGCAAAAGATAATATTAATGACCACTTAAAAAAATCGCTTCCTGGGAATTTATAAAAGGAAACTAAATAAGCTGATCCAGTACCTATGAGAAATGTTAATATTAAAACTGATACTAATAAAATAATTGAATTAAAAATATATTCTTTTAAAAAAGTATTTTTTAAAATTTCATAATAATTGGAGGTATTTTCAAAAAAACTTGTGAATACAGTAAAAATTGGGATTAGTACTACGAATGAAATTAATAATGATAAAAAAAACCAAATATTAAAATTTTTAAAGAACATTTATAAGTGCTCATAACATATTAGATGGGGTAAATCACCTAATTGGGAAGGTTATGAGCACCATATCGGAGTAAAAACTACTCTTTGATATTAAAAGGGGAAAGGATGTGTGGTACCTCTTCAGCTTTTAATTCAGATAATTTTCTCCCATTTATTTTTTTGTCAATTTTTTCACACTCCGAAGCGCACGGGTCACATGCTTTCGTGAGTGACCCGTAATCAACTTCGGAAGAATTATTATGACCGACATCAAATAAATTCTTTTTCACTAGTCTTCCTATTTCCAACCAGCAGCTGTCATTACTTCTACTGCAGCAGCTTGATTTTT
>CETM01149400.1_pt1 | contig 11036 bp, 8 predicted proteins | sample 361451 | NCBI WGS metagenome assembly CETM01 (sample SAMEA2622690, study PRJEB7988) | marine metagenome | isolation source: saline water (ENVO:00002010), including
TCTAAAATTGCTGAAGAATGGTGGAATCCTGAAGGTAAATTTAAACCTTTACATAAATTCAACCCTATTAGAATTTCGTATATAAAAGAAAATATAATCAAGACATTCAAAATTAATCAAAAAAAAACTCCCCTGAAAAATATTAAAATTCTTGATATTGGATGTGGTGGTGGACTACTATCTGAACCGATGTGCAGATTAGGAGCTGAAGTAACTGCAATCGATGCATCTAAAAAAAATATAAGTGTTGCAAAGATTCATTCTAGAAAAAATAATCTTAAAATAAATTATATTTGTACATCCCCAGAAAAACTTAAAATTGAAAATAAATTTGATGTAATCTTGAATATGGAAATTGTAGAACATGTTGAAGACGTAAATTTTTTTTTAAAATCATGTAGTAAATTTTTAAAAAAAAATGGAATAATGTTTATTGCTACATTAAACAAAACCTTAAAATCTTATGTTTTCGCAATTATTGGTGCTGAATATATATTACGTTGGCTTCCAATTGGAACACATGAGTGGGAAAAGTTTTTAAAACCTGAAGAATTAACTTCAATATTAAAAAAAAATGATCTTAATCTGGATAGAATAGATGGCATGAAGTTTGATATATTAAGTGACAAATGGAGCGTTAGTTCTGATAAGTCAGTTAATTATATTGCTAAATTTATTAAAAATTAATTTTTCTTATCCTCAATCCATGGTATCGCCTGAGTATCAATTCCCTCCTCTTTTAGCTCCTTTATATCTTTATTTGATGCTGTCCCATAAATACCTTTTTCTTTTTTTTCTCCATTATAATGAATTGATCTTGCTTTATAAGCAAAATTATCCCCTACAAATTCAAAATTATTTTTTATGAATTTTTGATATTCAGATATTGTTTTTTTAATTCTATTATATTTATTTAATTCTTTGCTGGCAGATATTTTAAGTTTTTTATTTATTAAATTAGGTGCCATCAAACTTTTTTCTATATTAACCGAATTACAGCTGTGACAATTTAAGAGTTTTTTTTTTTTTAATTTTTCATACTCTTTTGAATTAGCAAACCAGCTTTCGAAAATTAAATTACAATTTTTACAATTTAAACTATATTTAATCATATTAATGATATGGTAACTGTTTCAAAAAATTCAATAAGTTTAACTTCTATAATCTGCATTAATCTCAATATATTTTTTAGTTAAATCCATAGTGTAAGCTATAAAATTTTTGTTTCCGCTTCCAGCATTTATGCTAATATCAATATTTGAATTTTTCATGTATTCAGCAGTTTCTATTTCGTTATATGAAATATGAAGTTTGCCTTTTTGTATAACATTAATATCTCCAAATTTAATTGATAATTTGTTAATTTTTATTTGTGCCCCTGATTTACCAATTGCCATAATTATTCTTCCCCAGTTAGGATCTTCACCTGATATCGCGGTTTTTACCAGAGGTGAGTTAGCAATTGAAAAAGCAATTTTTTTTGCATCTAAATTAGATTGGGCATTAAATACTCTTACAGTTATAAATTTAGAAGCTCCTTCACCATCAGCTACAATTCTCTTGGCTAAGTTTAATAAAACTTTATTTAATGATTGTTCAAAATTTTTTAATCTTTTGTCTGTGAAACTATTAATTTTTACATGATTAGCTTTACCAGTAGAAAATATTGCAACCATATCATTTGTACTTGTATCTCCATCACAACTAATTGCATTAAATGTATTTTCAATATTCTTTTTTAATAGTTTTTTTAATATTTCATTAGAAAGATCAGCGTCTGTAAATATGTACCCTAAAGTTGTTGCCATATTTGGGTGTATCATTCCTGAACCTTTTGCAATTCCATAAATTTTAACCAGAGTATTACCAATAATACATTCCTCCATAGCCATTTTAGGAAGCGTATCGGTAGTCATTATTCCAAGAGCAGACTTCATCCATATAAGTTTATTTTGTGTATATTTGATATTTTTTATTAGTTCAGGTATTTTAGAACTAATTTTCTCTACAGGAAATATTTCACCAATAGTACCTGTACATCCAAACAATATATTTTTAGATTTGATAATTTTAGGACTTTCCTCATCTTGTTTTTGTTTGTCTGTTAATTGTTTAGAAATTAACTCTGAAATACTTTGTAAACTTTTATAACCATGGTCACCTGTAAATGAATTGGCATTTCTAGTATTAACCAATAAAGAAAATATTTTTTTTGTTTTTTGATTTAAATTCCATTTTATATTTTCTGATAAGATTTTTGATTGAGTATAAACAGAGGCAAAATTTGCACCATCTCTAAAATAAAACATGACTAAATCATCTCTATTAGTTTTGTATAAGTTTGCGCTAACTGTCGATATAGATAGACCATCTAAATGGTCTAAATCTTGAAAATCAATCATTTTACGATTTTTTGATTTCGAAGATAAAAAATTCGGTATATTAATTCCCATGCTATTTAAAATAGTTATTTAATAGTTATATTAAAGTTATAATTAAATTATATATCAAAACAAATGTTTAATCCTCTAGGCTTTATCTCTAAATTCATCAAATCTAGTAACCAGAATGAGTTAGATAGAATAAGTAAAATTATAAAAGATATTAATATTTTTGAAGAAAATTTTAAAAGTTTATCCGATGAGGATTTTCCAAAAAAAACTCTAGAATTTAAAAATTTAATCAAAAATGGCAAAACATTAAATCAAATTTTGCCAGAAGCTTTTGCTTTAGTGAGAGAGGCGTCTAATAGAACAAGAAATGAACGTCACTATGATGTTCAGTTGATCGGTGGTGTGGTACTTCATGAGAACAAAATTGCAGAAATGAGAACTGGTGAAGGTAAAACTTTGACTATCGTTTTATCAGCATATTTAAATGCGCTCGATGGAAAAGGTGTTCACGTAGTAACAGTAAATGATTATTTAGCAAAAAGAGATTCCCAAGAGATGGGTCTAATTTATAATTTTTTAGGTTTAACTTCAGGTTTTATTAATAATGATCAAAATGATTTAGAAAGAAAAAGAAATTATAATTGTGATATCACATACGCCACTAATAGTGAATTAGGTTTTGATTATCTTAGAGACAATATGAAATATTTTAAAGAGGAAAAGGTTCAAAGAGAACATCATTATTCAATTGTAGATGAAATTGACTCATGCTTAATTGATGAGGCAAGAACACCTTTGGTAATTTCTGGTTCTGCAGAAGATAAATCAAATCAGTATGTGGCTATTGATAAACTGGTAAAACAATTAAAAAAAAATGATTATGAAATAGATGAAAAAGATAAAAATATTCTTTTAACAAATGATGGCATAAATAATGTTGAGAAAATATTTTCAAATGCTGGAATTTTAAAAAATAATAATTTTTATGACCCAGAAAATTTAGCTTTAGTTCATCACGTTAATCAAGCATTGAAGGCTAATCATTTATTTGAAAAAGGTAAGGATTATATTGTAAGAGATGATAGCTTAAAAATTATTGATGAATTAACAGGAAGAATTTTGGAAGGTAGAAGGTTTGGGGATGGACTACATCAAGCTTTAGAAGCAAAAGAAAAAATTGAGATCCAGGCTGAAAACCAAACTTTAGCTTCTATTACTTATCAAAATTATTTCAAACTTTATAAAAAGATATCTGGTTGTACAGGGACTGCTGCTACTGAAGCAGAAGAATTTTATGAAATTTATAATTTACCAGTAGTTGTAATTCCAACAAATAATCCAATGATACGTAAAGATTATAATGATCAAATATTTAGAACTGAAAAGGAAAAAAACTTAGCAATAATAAAAAAAATAAAAGAATGTAATCAAAAAGGACAACCATTATTAATTTTTACATCTAGTATTAATAAATCCGAAATTTATTCAAAATTATTAGATAAAAAGAATATAAAGCATGTAATTTTAAATGCTAAAAATCATGAAAATGAAGCAGAAATTATAGCTAATGCTGGTAAAGAAGGTTCAGTAATTATTACTACAAGTATTTCAGGACGTGGTGTAGATATTCAATTAGGTGGAAAAAAGGGATCAATACCTAAAGATCAACTTAAAAAAGAAAAAGAAAAAATTAAATCTTTGGGAGGCTTATTTGTAATAGGAACTGAAAGAATGGAGTCTAGAAGAGTTGATAATCAAGCTAGAGGTAGATCTGGTAGACAAGGAGATGAAGGAAGTTCAATATTTTATGTAAGTCTCGAAGATGATTTGATGAGAATATTTGGTTCAGAATCGATGAATAATATTCTTGAAAAACTAGGACTCAAAGATGGAGAAAGTATAGATCATCCATGGATCAACAAAGCACTGGAAAGAGCTCAGCAGAAAGTTGAGTCTAGAAACTTTGATATAAGAAAAACACTAATTAAGTTTGATAATGTTCTAAATGATCAAAGACATGTAATCTTTTCACAGAGAAACGATGCAATGAAAAGTGATGAAATTTTTTCCTATTCAAAAAATTTCTTGGAAGAAATTATTAATGATTTAATAAAATTAAAAATTCAAAAACTATCAAATCCCAAAAGTAATAATTTTAACAATAAATTAAAAACTTTGATGGGAAAAAATCTAGAAGAAAAGCGATTTACAGATTTGGTTTCTCTTAAAGATGATGAATTAAGAAAAAAAATATTAGATCAATTTAATAATAATAGAAATGAAAGAACAAAAATTTTAGGTGAAGATCAATCTAAAGAAATAGAAAAGAGAATTCTTCTTCAGTCAATAGATATGAATTGGAAATCACATATACAGTATTTAGAGCAATTAAGGCAAGTAGTTGGCCTAAGGTCTTATGGGCAAAGAGATCCTTTGGTAGAATATAAAAAAGAAGCATTTGATCTATTTTCAAACTTATTAGAGAAAATAAAACATGATTATATTATTGTTTTAATGAATTTAAAAGTTGTTGAAAAAATAAAGGATAAAGAAAAAATCGAAGAGAAAAAAATTGATCCTAAATTTATTGGAAAAAAAATGAGAAGAAATGAACCTTGTTATTGTGGTTCAGGAAAAAAATATAAACACTGTTGTGGTGCCTTATAAAAAAGCCATCATTAATATTGTTATCAAAAAGATCGATCCTACTAAATAATATATATTTTTTTTATTTTTAAATAACTGATCTAAATTATTTGTTTTATTTTCAATTAGACTTAAATTTTCTGGATTAGTTATGAAACCTTTGCCTCTTCCAATTTTTAAAAATTTGTTTTTTCTTTGATTTAAGATTTCTTCAGGTGACATTTCTTTGAAAAATTCTAAATTTTTTACGATTGACATTCTAATGCTGCTTAACATTAAATTCCTATCTCTATGAGCACCTCCCAAGGGTTCTAATATTATTTCATCAATAACCTTAAGCTCTAAAAGATCTTTGGCTGATAACTTCATAGCTTTTGCTGCATCAAGCATTTTTTTTGGATCTCTCCATAAAATTGTTGCACAGCCCTCTGGAGATATTACAGAGTAAATTGCATTCTCTAACATCATCACTTTACTAGAAGAAGCTAGCGCAATTGCTCCTCCAGAACCACCCTCACCAATAACTATAGCTAAAGTAGGGACTTTCAATTTCATGCAACATTCAATTGATTTTGCAATAGCCTCTGCTTGACCTCTTTCCTCAGCGCCGACTCCAGGATAGGCACCTGGTGTATCAATAAAAGAAATAATTGGTATATTAAATTTATCAGCTAGTTCCATTAAACGAATAGTTTTTCTGTATCCTTCAGGCCTCATCATGCCAAAATTTCTCTCAATTCTAGAATCTAAATTATCTCCTTTTTCCTGTCCAATGACTAAGACAGATTGACCATTAAATTTTGCAAATCCAGTAATTACTGATTTATCTTCTCCATAATATCTGTCTCCAGCAAGAGAAATAAAATCTTCAAATAAATTTTCTATAAAGAATTTTGATTTAGGTCTATCTTCGTGTCTTGCAACCATTGTTGTTTGCCAAGGATCAAGTGTTGAATAAATTTCTTTTAATTTTTTATCTAATTCTTCTTGAGTTTTAGAAATTTTGTTTGTGTCAACCTCTGACAAACCACCTTGGTTATAAGGATCTTTTAATTTATCTAACTCAACTTCTAAGTCTTTTATATCGTTTTCAAAATTAAGGTAATTTTTCATAATAAAATAAATTATTACATAAGTTAGAAAAATGACAACAAAATGTCTATGCTACTATTAATTATTTGACTTAATTTTACTTGAGTTTTAAAGATTGTAATATGCTAGCTTCATATAAAAATGTTAACGATTTAAAGGTAGCTGAAGATCTATTGTTTTTCGTTAATAACGAATTGCTAAAAGATACAGGTATCAATAAAGAAAAATTTTGGCAAGGATTTAATGAAGCTGTACATGAACTATCAATAATTAATAAAGAGCTTATAAAAAAAAGACAAAATATTCAAAAAAAAATTAATGAATGGCATATTAAAAATAAAGACAAACAAATTAAGATTGAAGAATATAAAAAATTTTTAAAAGAAATAGGATATCTTATTGACGAAGGTAAAGATTTTAACATTGAGACTGATAAAGTAGATAATGAAATAACAAAAATTGCTGGACCTCAACTAGTAGTCCCAATAATGAATGCGAGATACACTCTTAATGCTGCTAATGCAAGATGGGTAAGTTTGTATGATAGCTTGTATGGGACTAATATAATTGAGTCTGAGGAGGGTGGTAGTGAAAGATATGACCCTTTAAGAGGTCAAGAGGTAATTAAATATGTTAGGGAATTCTTTGACAAATATATACCAATTGAAGGAACAAGCTGGAAAAATATTGCTAATTTAAAAGTAGTTAATAAAGATTTAATTATTTCTAAGGATGATTACGAGTATAATTTAAAAGATAAAAATAAGTTTGTTGGGCATAGGGGTGATGCTAATAATCCAAGCGCAATAATAATTAAAAATAATAATCTTCATTTCGAAATAATTATAAATCCTAAAGCATTTAGTGCTGCACATGACATTGCTGGGATAAGTGACGTAATCATAGAGTCGGCCATATCTACGATATGTGATAATGAAGATAGTGTTGCTGCTGTTGACTCAAGTGACAAGATAGTTTGTTACAAAAACTGGCTAGGTTTAATGAAAGGAAATTTAAAAGTACAATTTGAGAAAAATGGTAAAAATTTAGAGAGAAAATTAAATCCGGATAGAAGCTATATTTCTAGAGATGGCAAAGGTTTAAAACTTCATGGAAGAAGTTTGCTATTAATAAGAAATGTTGGTCATCTTATGACTAATCCATCAATCATTCTTAAAGATGGATCTGAGATTCCTGAGGGTATAATGGACGCATTTTTTACAACTACAGCTGCTCTTCACGATTTAAAATTAAAAAAAAACTCAAGAATGGGATCTATTTATATTGTAAAACCAAAAATGCATGGTCCTGAGGAGACTAATTTCACAGATTTAATTTTTTCAAAAGTTGAAAATGTTTTAGGATTGAAGAGATATACATGCAAAATTGGTATAATGGATGAAGAAAGAAGAACTTCTGCAAATTTAAAAGAATGTATTAGAACCTTAAAAAACAGAGTTTTTTTTATTAATACTGGCTTCTTAGACAGAACTGGAGATGAGATACACACATCTATGGAAGCAGGGCCAATGATTAAAAAAGGAGACATGAAATCCTCGAAGTGGATAAATGCATATGAAAATAATAATGTTGATGTTGGTTTAAAGTGCGGTTTTTTTGGAAGAGCTCAGATAGGAAAAGGAATGTGGGCTATGCCAGATAAAATGAAAGAAATGATGGAAGATAAAATTAATCATTTAAAAGCTGGAGCAAATTGTGCGTGGGTTCCATCTCCTACAGCAGCATCGTTACACGCTCTCCACTACCATCAGATAAACATATTTGAGGAACAGAAAAAAATTAAAAATCGTGAACTAGCAAATCTAGATGATCTGTTGGATGTACCAATTGCGATTGATCCTAATTGGTCAGAAGATGAGGTAAATTCAGAAATATCAAATTCAGCACAAACTTTGTTAGGATATGTTGTTCGATGGATTGATCAGGGAATAGGTTGTTCAAAAGTGCCTGATATAAACAATATAGGACTAATGGAGGATAGAGCAACTCTTAGAATTTCTTCTCAACATATTGCAAATTGGATTCATCACGGCATTACAACAGAAAGTAAAGTCATGAAGATAATGAAAGAGATGGCAAAAATTGTCGATGAACAAAATAATAATGATAAAAGATACATTAATATGAGTGATGATTATGATAGATCTAGAGCTTTTAAAACAGCATGTGACTTGATTTTTAAAGGTAAAGATCAACCATCAGGTTATACTGAGCCTCTTTTACATTTGAATAGATTAAAAAGAAAAATTAATCAGAATTAAATTTCAAATTTAATCTATTCTTAAAAGCAGAAAAAAGAGTTCCATCGTCTAAATTTTCAATTTCACCTCCAACTGGCAAGCCTTGTGCAAGCTTGGTAATTTTTACATTTGTTTTTTTTAGACTATCTTGAATATAATACGCTGTTGTTTGGCCCTCAACAGTTGCACTAGTTGCTAAAATAACTTCCTCAATTTTTTCTTTACTAACTCTTTCAACTAATGAATTTATCAAAAGATCCTCTTTTTTATTGCCAACAGAAGTAATTGTTCCACCAAGAATATGAAAATATCCTTTATAAATGTTTGAATTTTCAATAGACCATTGATCAGCTATATCCTCTACCACACAAATTTTGTTAAATTTTTCCTTCACACTCTCACAGTTTGAACAGCCTTTTATATTAGATTTTAGTGATCCGCAAAATTTGCAACGCATAACATTTTTATAAACTTGGGCAAGGGTGTTTGCCATTGGTTTAATTAGCTCATCTCTATTATTTATTAATTTTAAAACTATTCGTTTAGCAGATTTTGGTCCCAATCCTGGAAGTTTAGAAATTAACTTTATTAAATCTTCAATTTCATTTATATTTTGCATTTACTATAATGGCCATTTAAAGCCTGGAATACCTAAACCACCTGTAGCCTTTGTAATTTCTTCATTCGTTTTAGATTTCAGTTGAATTTTAGCATTATTATGAGCAGCAACTATTAAATCTTCTACTATTGACTTTTCCTCTTTTAAAATTTCATCAGAGATCTCTATTTTCTGCATTTCCCCCTCTCCATCTAAGATAACTTTAACAGAATTAGAGCCAGAAACTCCTTCAACTCTTATATTTTTAATTTTTTCTTGGCTTTCTCTCATTTTTGTTTCAAGTTCTTTTGCTTTATCAAGTATTTTTGTAAAATCAGTCATTATTGATTATCTTTTTTTTTTAATGTTTTAACATCAATTAATTCAGCATCAGGAAAATAATCTAACATAGTTTTATACAAATCAGATTTTTTTACATTTTCAATTAATTCTTTTTTAATATTTTTTTCCTTATCTTTTATAGAGACTTCACCTTGATACTTACTAAAACTTATAATCCATCTATGTTTAGTCCATTCTAAAAGTTTTAAAGACAAGTCCTTAACAAAGTTTTTATCCAAATTATCATTAAAAGAAATTTCAATTCTCCCTCTTTCAAATTTAACTAGATTAACATTTTTTTCTAGTTCATGTTTAAGTTTTATCTCTTTTTTTTTGATACATATATCAACTAATTCACTTAAAGATTCTATTTCAATTTCGTTGGATACCTTTTTTTCTATTAGTGTCTTTGGTTTTGTTTTTTTCTCTTGTGCCACATTCTTAATTTGATTGACTGTTTCTTTATTAATCATTTTTGGAGAAATATCATTTTCATCATTATCTTCTTGTTTGTTTACTTTGACATAATCCTTTTGAGGCTTAAACCCTTTAATATGAATCAATCTTAATAAAAACATTTCAATAGATAAATGTTGATTTGAAACAATATCAAATTCACCTAAAGTTTTAATTGTAAATTGCCAGAACAGGATCAACAAATCGCTATCAACACCACTTGAAATTTCTTTGATTTTGTTGAATTCTTCGTCATTTAATGAAAAATTGGTGCTTTCAATTGTAAGAGAATTAATATTTTTGAAATAATATAAAATTTCTAGAAAATCATTGATAAATATTTTTGGCTCTACACCCTGATCATAAATTTTTCGGTAATTTTCTATTACTTTATTTTCATCACCCTTTAAAATTAAATGAAATAAATCTATTAATTGTGATTTGTCAAAATAGCCAAATATTTTTTGAGCTACGCTTAAATTTAATTCCTCTTCATTATTTAAACTTAACAAAGCTCTATCTAATAAAGATAGTGCGTCTCTTACCGAGCCTTCAGAAATTTTAACTATTAGTTTTAAAGCTTCATCCGTGGCTTTTCCTTTCTCTTTATCTTTAATTTTTTTTATAAATTCAAATAATTTTGTAGATTTAATTCGAGTTAGATCAAATCTTTGACATCTTGATACTACTGTAATCGGTATTTTTTTGATTTCAGTTGTTGCAAAAATAAACTTTAAATAATCTGGGGGTTCCTCAAGTGTTTTTAATAATGCATTAAATGCTTGTTTGCTTAACATGTGCACTTCATCAATTATAAAAATCTTATACTTAGATGACGTTGGGCCGTATCTTGAAAATTCTATTAAATCCCTAACATCATCTACTCCTGTTTTGCTTGCAGCGTCCATTTCAAGAACATCTATATGATTAGAATTTGCTATAGCTTCGCAAGTCTCACATAAATCCTTCTTACACAAATTCTCGATCCCTTTTGAGCAGTTTAAAGACTTTGCTACAATCCTGGCTATAGTTGTTTTTCCAATTCCTCTGATCCCAGTAAAAAGATAGGCATTTGGTATTTTGTCAGCTTTAATTGAGTTTATAATTGTTTCGGCTACCACTTCTTGACCAATCAAATCATCAAATGTTTTCGGTCTATATTTAAGGGCTAAAACTTTAGAATTTTTGTTCATTTTATTATTTTCAGGAGACTAGAACCTGAATAACTGTCTCTACGACTGCTTCTGT
>CETM01060174.1_pt1 | contig 11034 bp, 6 predicted proteins | sample 361451 | NCBI WGS metagenome assembly CETM01 (sample SAMEA2622690, study PRJEB7988) | marine metagenome | isolation source: saline water (ENVO:00002010), including
TGGCACCCACGTCAATGGCCTGCGTTCGGGATTGCTCGAGGCGCTGCGTGAATTCTGCGAGTACCGGAGCCTGCTGCCCCGGGGCGTGAAGCTGACCGCCGACGACTTGTGGGAGCGGGTCAGCTATGTGTTCTCGGTGAAAATGCTCGACCCACAGTTCGCCGGCCAGACCAAGGAGCGGCTGTCCTCTCGGGCAGTGGCGGCCTTCGTCTCAGGTGTGGTCAAGGATGCCTTCTCGCTATGGCTCAACCACCACGTCGATCAGGCCGAGGCGCTGGCCGAGCTGGTGATCAGCGCCGCCCAGCGCCGCCAGAAGAGTGCCAAGAAGGTTGCCCGCAAGAAGGTCACCTCCGGCCCGGCGCTGCCGGGCAAGCTCGCCGACTGTGCGGGTCAGGACCCGGCCGCCAGCGAGCTGTTCCTGGTCGAGGGTGACTCCGCCGGGGGCAGCGCCAAGCAGGCGCGCGATCGCGAAACCCAGGCGATCCTGCCGCTGCGCGGCAAGATCCTCAATACCTGGGAGGTGGAGTCCCACGACATCTACGGCTCCCAGGAGGTTCACGACATCGCCGTGGCCATCGGCATCGATCCGGTCAGCGATGACCTCTCGAAGCTGCGCTACCACAAGATCTGCATCCTCGCCGATGCCGACTCCGACGGCCTGCACATCGCCACCTTGCTCTGCGCGCTCTTCGTGCGCCACTTCCCGGCGCTGGTGGCCGCCGGCCATGTGTTCGTGGCCATGCCGCCGCTATATCGCATCGACCTGGGTAAGGAGGTCCACTATGCCCTCGACGAGAGCGAGAAGGCGGCGATTCTCAAGCGCCTGGAAGGCAAGCGCGGCACCGTCAACGTCCAGCGCTTCAAGGGCCTTGGCGAGATGAGCCCGCTGCAACTGCGCGAGACCACCATGGCCGCCGATACGCGCCGTCTGGTGCAGCTGACGCGCGAGGATGACGACGGCACCCTCGAGATGATGGACATGCTGCTCGCCCGCAAACGCGCCAGCGATCGCAAGAGCTGGCTGGAAGATTACGGCAATCTCGCCGACATAGAGGTCTGACCCGGCTTCGCCGGGAGCCTTGAGCTCGAAGCCGGAAGCTGGAAGAAAACCCGCAATCGCCAAGGGGGAAACTTCCAGCTTCAAGCTGCCGGCTTTTCCAGAACATATCGTGCGGGCACCGCCCGCGAAGTTTCCATGATGGTAGAAGGGCGATAACCCCATGACCATGGATATCCAGGTGGCGGAGGGAGACGTCGAGCGTCTGTCCCTTCGCGAGTACACCGAAAAGGCGTACCTCGACTACTCGATGTACGTCATTCTCGACCGGGCATTGCCCCACATCGGCGACGGCATGAAGCCGGTGCAGCGGCGCATCGTCTACGCCATGCGCGAGCTCTCGCTCAACGCCAACGCCAAGTACAAGAAGTCGGCGCGTACCGTCGGCGACGTGCTCGGTAAGTTCCACCCCCACGGTGACAGCGCCTGCTATGAGGCGATGGTGCTGATGGCCCAGCCGTTCAGCTATCGCTACCCATTGGTGGATGGCCAGGGCAACTGGGGTAGCCCCGACGATCCCAAGTCCTTCGCCGCCATGCGCTACACCGAGGCGCGGTTGTCCAAGTTTTCCGAGGTGCTGCTCAGTGAGTTGGGGCAGGGCACCGTCGACTGGACGCCCAACTTCGATGGCACCATGAACGAGCCGGTGGTGCTGCCGGCCAAGTTGCCCCATGTGCTGCTCAACGGCGGTACCGGCATCGCGGTGGGTATGGCTACCGATATTCCGCCTCATAACGTCAACGAAGTGGTCGAGGCGACTTGCCATCTGTTGCGCAATCCCGAGGCGACCACGGCCGACCTGCTCGAATACGTGCCGGCGCCGGACTTTCCCTCTGCCGCCGAGATCATCACCCCGCGCTCCGATCTGCGTAAGCTTTATGAGAGCGGCCGTGGCTCGGTCAAGCTGCGTGCCCGCTATAGCCTGGAAGAGGGCAAGGTGGTGATCACCGCGCTGCCCTACCAGGTCAGCGGGGCCAAGGTGCTCGAGCAGATCGCCGCGCAGATGCAGGCCAAGAAGCTGCCGATGGTTGCCGACCTGCGCGACGAGTCGACCCACGAGACCCCGACTCGGCTGGTCATCGAACCGCGCTCCAACCGGGTCGATATCGAGGCGCTGATGGCGCACCTGTTCGCCACCAGCGATCTCGAGAAGAATATCCGCGTCAATATGAACGTGATCGGCCTCGACGGTCGGCCGCGGGTCATGCCGCTGCCGGCCATGCTCGGCGAATGGTTGAACTTCCGGCGCGTCACGGTACGCCGGCGCCTCGAGCATCGCCTGGGCAAGGTCGAGGATCGCCTGCATATCCTCGAGGGCCTGCTGACGGCCTACCTCAATATCGACGAGGTGATCCGCATCATCCGCGAGGAAGACGAGCCCAAGGCCGCGCTGATCAGCGCCTTCGATCTCTCCGAGCGCCAGGCAGAAGCCATCCTCGAGCTGCGTTTGCGCCACCTGGCCAAACTCGAGGAGTTCAAGATTCGCGGCGAGCAGGACCAGCTTGCCGCCGAGCGCAAGCAGCTCAAGACCCTGCTGGGTAGCGAGGAAGCGCTCACCGACCTGATCGAAGATGAACTGCGCGAGGCGGCCAAGGAGCACGGTGATGATCGTCGTGCGCCGCTGGTCGAGCGCGGCGAGGCCAAGGCGCTGTCCGAAGTCGAGCTTCTCGGCGCCGATCCGATCACCGTGGTGCTGTCCGAGAAGGGCTGGATTCGCTCGGCCAAAGGGCATGAGATCGATCCCGCCGGGCTCAGCTACAAGTCCGGCGACCGCTTCCACTTGGCGGCCCGCGGCAAGACCAACCAGCCATTGGTCCTGCTCGACGATACCGGGCGTGCCTATACCCTGGCCGCCCATAACCTGCCCAGCGCCAGGAGTCAGGGTGAGCCGATTACCGGGCGCGTTAACACGGCGGCCGGGGCGCATATGGCCGGGCTGATGCTGGCCCCACCCGAGACGCGTTATCTGCTGGCCTCCGACGGTGGCTATGGCTTCATTGCCCGGCTCGAGGACCTGATCGGCAAGAACAAGGCCGGCAAAGCGATCCTCTCGGTGCCCAAGGGCTGCGCGGTGGTTCCGCCGCTGGCGGTGCCTAGCGGCGAGGGCGTAAAAGTGGCCGCCGTCTCCAATGAAGGGCGCCTGCTGGTATTTGCCCTCGAACAGCTACCGGAGATGGCCAAGGGCAAGGGCAATAAGATGCTCGATATTCCCGGCACTCGAGCCGCCCAGCGCGAAGAGTTCATGCGCGACCTGGTGCTGCTACCGGGAGGGGCCTCGCTGGTGGTGCATGCGGGCAAGCGCAAGCTGACGCTCAAGCCGAATGATCTCGATTATTACAGCGGTGAACGCGGGCGTCGCGGCAGCAAGCTGCCTCGCGGCTTCCAGAAGGTCGACCGGCTCGCGACGGAAGAGGGAAGCTAGAAGAGAGAAGTCAGAAGCTGGGGTATAGTGGTTATCTTCCTTGTTCCAGGCGCGAAGCGCCGCTCTTTCTTCTTCGATCTAGGGGTTTTATGACACGACGACTCTTGATTCGCGCCACGGGCCAGGCCCATCCCGGCCAGCTCGCCGGCCTCGGTAGCGCCCTGGCCCGGGCCGGGGCCCGCCTGTTGGACATCAATCAGAGCGTGACCTTCGATATTCTCTCGCTTGAGGCGTTAGTCGGACTGGATCATGACAGCGACCTGGAGGCGATTCTCGCTGAGGCTGGCGACGCCTTGGGCCTCGATGTCCAGGCGGTCCAGGTCGGCGCCGAGGACTATCAGCGCTGGAGCGCCCAGGAAAGTCGGCCACGGCTGATCCTGACCCTATTGGCGCCGCACCTGCCGGCGGGCATTCTTGCCGAGGTCGGTGCCCTGACTTCCGAGCATGGCCTGACCGTCGAGCTGATCCATCGTTTATCCGGCCGTGAGCCGCTGGACGGCAGTGTGGCCGGAGAGGGCGATGAACGTCACCCCATGGGCGCCTGCATCGAGTGCTGGTTGCGCGGCGACGATATCGACCTCCCCGCCTTGCGCGAGAAGGCCCTGGCGCTGGGCGCCATGCATGGCGTGGATATCGCCATTCAGGAGGATTCGATCTGGCGTCGCCATCGCCGACTGGTGTGTTTCGATATGGACTCGACGCTGATCCAGACCGAGGTGATCGACGAACTGGCTCGGCGCCATGGGGTAGGCGACGAGGTGGCAGCGGTTACCGAGCGGGCGATGCGCGGCGAGCTGGATTTCCAGCAGAGCTTTCGCGAGCGGATGAGCAAGTTGCAGGGCCTGGACGAGGCGGTGCTCGCCGACATTGCCGAGAATCTGCCGCTCATGGACGGCGTTGAACGACTGATGAGCCACCTCAAGAGGCTGGGCTATCGCACCGCCATCCTCTCCGGCGGCTTCACCTACTTCGCCGATTACCTGCAGCAGAAACTTGGCTTCGATGAGGTGCATGCTAACGAATTGGTCATCGAAAACGGCAAGGTCACCGGCGAAGTGCGTGAGCCGATCCTCGATGCCGAGCGCAAGGCCTATCTGCTGCGCGAGATCGCCAACCGCGAGGGGCTGGCACTGGAGCAGACCATTGCCGTGGGTGATGGCGCCAACGATTTGAAAATGCTGGCGACAGCGGGACTCGGTATCGCCTTCCGCGCCAAACCATTGGTCCGCGAGCAGGCCAGCCACTCCATCTCGACCCTGGGGCTCGATGCCGTGCTCTATCTGATCGGCTATCGCCAGAGCGATCTTGAGGAGTGAAGGTCGGCGCTGAAAGGTTGGGGGCTGCTGGCGCGAGCCCTATCCTTTAGTGTGTCATGGGTAGGTCGCTCAACTGGCGGCCGCAGAGGACGTGGTGTTAGCCCGCCACGCCTGAACGTGCAGGCTTACATCATGTCCCGGCGGGGGCGTCCGGTGCCATGGGGAAACTTTCCACGCGATTACGTCCCCGCCGCTTGGCTCGATAGAGTGCCTCATCGACGGCTTTCACGGACTCCGCTAGGGTCATGCCGCGCTGGAACTCCGCCACCCCCAGGCTGACGGTCACCTTGCCGATGACCTCGAAGGGTGTCGCTTCGATACTGGCGCGCACCCGCTCCGCCAGCGTAATAGCGCCGTCCAGGCAGGTGTGGCCGGCCAGCAGCATGAATTCATCGCCCCCCCATCGACCGACTTCATCGCTGTCACGCAGCTGCCGGGTGATGACATCGGTGAGTGCCTTGAGCACAGTGTCGCCGACATCGTGCCCGTACTCATCGTTGATGTGCTTGAAACAGTCGATATCGAGCATGACCAAGGAAAAAGGGGTGTCGTAACGTTCGAGGTCGTTGATGGCCCGTTCCTTCAGTCGAGAGAGTCGAGTGCGGTTGCAAATGCCGGTCAGCCGGTCGTGTTCGGCGAGGTGCTTGAGCTCTTCTTCCAATGCTTTCTGCTTGCGGATGTCATGCAAGACATAGACGTAGTGCTCGATTTCGCCTTGGTCATTGGTCAGGGTAGAGATGGATTGCCACAAAGGCAGGAGTTCGCCGTTGTGATCTCGGTACCAGTATTCCCCCTCCCAGTACCCACTGACCGACAGGGTGAATTGGATACGCTGGTAGAAGACGCCATCATGCTGGTCGGATTGCAGCAATTGTGGAGACTTGCCAACGACTGTTTGATGCGCATAGCCGGTGATCGTGGTGAAGGCGTCGTTGACGCGTTCGATAATCTGTTGCCGGTTGACGATCATCACCCCTTGGCCGGTATGGAACGCAACAGCCATCAGGTCATACTCGGCCTTCAGGGCGGCCAGTTGGACTTCTGCTCGAGTGCGTTCAGACACGTCGTGAATGATTGAATGAAGCAGTTGGCATCCATTGCGCATCATCGGACTACTGTAAACCTCGACATCGCGCAGTTCACCGCTGGCCAGGCGGTGTTGAAAACGGAAAAAACGCCGCTCTGCGCAGTGGGCTAATTGGAGCTCTTGACGGAGTGCGTTGTCATCGAGGGTGTTGATGTCGCCAATATTCAGGTGCTCGATCTCTGGCCGAGAGTAGCCGTAAAACGCCAGCGCCGAGTCGTTTGCATCGATGATCTGACCAGTATCGATCGCGATCAATAACTTGGATGCGGTATTTTGATGGAACATGGCCTCAAAGAGCTGATCCGATTCCTGCTGCCACCGATCGCGCTCGTGTCTCATATGCTCAAGATCAGCCAGCAGTTGCTGCATCCGGTCCTGGCCTGCACGCTGGCCCGCGTCAAGGCAAGCCTCACCGGCATGTTTCTGGTTATTCCTTGGGGAAGTCACAGCGCACTCCTTGCTGTCAGCTTTGCCTGATGATACGCATCTCCTCCTTATCGGTGCCGGATGCTGTATCGGCGCTATTCTATTCACCGTGTTCTTCGAGACAGCGTGGTACATTGCCCCCATATTTACCTGTGTACCGTGACTATTTCGTTGAACGGTCATGTCGAACAATGGGGCCTGTGCCTGGTGGGCAGGAAATGGCGTTCGTGGATGCGCTGGCTCTGGTGCCAGAGCGGATGGCGGACTAGGTTGTGAGTGTCACTTACCTGTATGAGGTCGCCATGCCCACATCCCGTTTCTCGCCGGAGCTGTTCGAGGAAATGAAGATCCTTGGCCTGTTCAATCTGACCACGACCCAAGAAGGCATCAAGGTACATTCGAGTGCCGCGCCGGAAGCCATTTCGGCTGCTCAAAGGCTTTATGACAAGGGCCTGATTACGCAGGACGACGGCGGTTATCTGACAAGCCTCGGTCACGAAGCCGCTCAGCATGCTCAGGACTTGTTGACCATCCTAGTAACTGAGAAGTTAGCCAGCTAGAGCGCTGCGGGTATCGTTACACGCCCCATCTCGCCATGCTGCGGGGTGGGGCGTTTGCTTGTGATCGTGGCATCTTCAGGCCTTCAGCCGATTGTGACGCCCTTGCCTGATACCGTTTGGCCATACAAAGGGAGCGAACAGTTCGCTCGGAAAGACGATGGGTATCGTCTCCCTGTCATTGCTGGGTAGTCAGGCCGGGCCTGCTCGCCACCAAGACACCGTGTTATGCTCGCCTGCGTTCTCGGCCCAAGGTCGGTGAGCTTGGCCGATGGTGGCGCCCATGCATAATGCCTGGGCTCGGTTGAGCCGATCGCCTTGGCAAGAACTCCCCAATAAAACGTTACCCAGACAGAGCCCCCGGAAAGAGATGCCATCCCCGATGAGCGAACCCTTCATCACCTGGCAGGCCCGCTTCGAGCGGCTGCGCGCCAACAAGCTGTTCGAAACCTGCGTGATCGCCATCATTCTCGTCTCGGCCTTGTTGATCGGTGCCAAGACCTACGAAGAACAGACGAGTCGCTTCGAGCAGGCGCTGTACTACTTCGACTGGGCGGTGACGCTGTTCTTTCTTGTCGAGATCCTGATTCGCCTGGCCGCCGAACGCTCGGTAAAGGATTTCTTCAAGAGCGGCTGGAACGTCTTCGACACCCTGATCGTCGTGGCGAGCCTGATTCCGCTGGATGACTCGGAGATGGTGCTACTGGCGCGCCTGCTGCGGGTCTTCCGGGTGTTGCGCCTGGTATCGCTGATTCCTGAGCTGCGCATTCTGCTGGCGGCACTGATCAAGTCGATTCCCCGCATGGGTTACGTGGCGCTGCTGATGTTCATCATTTTCTATATTTATGCCGCACTCGGCAGTTTCCTGTTTCATGACGTCGATCCCTTCCTGTGGGATAACATCTCGGTGGCCATGCTGACGCTGTTTCGTATCGCCACCTTCGAGGACTGGACCGATGTCATGTACGCGACCCAGGAGCTGCATGCCTGGAGCTGGATTTATTATCTGACCTTTATCTTCCTGACCGCATTCATCTTTCTCAATATGATGATCGGTATCGTGCTCGACGTGATGCAGAAGGAGAGCGTGCAGATGGAGATCGAGAATGGCACTGGCGAGGCCGGCGAGCTGCATGCCTTACGGCGTGATGTCAGGGCGCTGAGCGAGCAGATCACCCGCTTGGAGGAGGGGCTGTCCCGGGATCGCTAGTTGACAAGCGCTCGCCAGACTGATTTGCTATGGACATGAACACGACATCTTTTGACCTCCGCCTAGACCTACGACTACTACTAGCTGGCCTTTGAGCCCGCCGGGCGACGCTGTGCGTCGCGATGAATATAGAGTCTAGACAGTTCAGGTCGTTGAGGTAGCAAGATGTCATTTAGCCACATGTTTTCAAGCGTATGCGTCATCCCGTCTTGCTGGGGTTCATTTCCTCGAGCTCGACGCATCGCTACTGTATCTCACTATCCTTGCCTGACCGACGCCCCGGCTTGCTTACAGCAACCGGGGCGTCGTCGTATCTGCATGCCATCACTCACCCCGCGCCAGGAGTTCACGCCATGATGCTCGCCGACCCGTCCAGTAAATACCGTCCCTTCGTTGCCGTTGATCTGCCCGATCGCCAGTGGCCCAGCCGGCGCATCGAGACGCCGCCGCTGTGGTGCAGCGTCGACCTGCGCGATGGCAACCAGGCGTTGATCGACCCGATGGACCTCGAGCGCAAGAAGCGTTTCTTCGATCTGCTGGTTCAGGTGGGGTTCAAGCAGATCGAGATCGGCTTCCCGTCCGCGTCGCAGATCGACTTCGATTTCGCTCGCGAGCTGATCGAAGATGATCTGGTGCCGGACGACGTGACCATCCAGGTGCTGACCCAGGCGCGACCGCACCTGATCGATCGCACCTTCGAGGCCTTGAAGGGCGCGAAGAAGGCCATCGTGCACGTTTATAACGCCACCGACCCGGTGTTCCGCCGCGTGGTGTTCAACGTCGACAAGAGCGACTGCGTCAAGATTGCCTGTGATGCCACTGCACTGATTCGTCAGCGCATGGAAGAGGCGCCGGAGACCGACTGGACCTTCCAGTACTCACCGGAACTCTTTACCACCACCGAGATGGATTTCGCCGTCGAGATCGTCGATGCGGTTATGGAAACCTATGGTGCCACGGCCGAGAAGCCGATGATCGTCAATCTGCCGGCGACCGTTGAGTGTGCGACGCCCAACAACTACGCCGATCAGGTGGAGTGGTTCTGCCGCCATATCAGCCATCGTGATCATCTGATTGTCAGCGTGCATCCGCACAACGACCGGGGTACCGGCGTGGCCGCCGCCGAGTTGACCGTGATGGCCGGCGCCGATCGGGTCGAGGGTACCCTGTTTGGCAACGGCGAGCGGACCGGCAACGTCGATATCGTCACCCTGGCCATGAACCTCTACACCCAGGGCGTACATCCGGCGCTCGACTTCTCCAACATCACGCCGATCATGCGCGAGGTCGAGCACTGCAATCAGTTGCCGGTGCATCCTCGCCACCCCTATGTCGGCGACCTGGTGTTCACCGCCTTTTCCGGCTCCCATCAGGATGCCATCAAGAAGGGCATGGCCGTGCGCCGCGACAACCCCGATGCGGTCTGGGAAGTGCCTTACCTGCCGATCGACCCGATGGACGTTGGCCGCAGCTATGAGGCGGTGATCCGCGTCAACAGTCAGTCAGGCAAAGGCGGTATCTCCTATCTGCTCGAGCAGGAGCACGGCATCGAGCTGCCGCGCCGCCTGTCAATCGAGTTTAGTCAGGTGGTGCAGGAAGTGGCCGACCGCACCGGTCGCGAGATTACCTCCCAGATGATCTACCAGGCCTTCCGTGACGAATATCTGGAAAAGGCCGCGCCTTTCGCCCTGATCAATCATCGCCTGTCGTCCGAGCCGGATAGCCCGCGGGTGCACCTCGAAGCGTTGATTGAGCACAAGGGGGAGCGCCAGACCATTCAAGGCGAAGGCAATGGGCCGCTGGCCGCCTTCATCAAGGCACTGGTGGCATACGGAGAGGATGTCGAGATCATCGACTATCACGAGCACTCCCGCGGCCAGGGTGCCGACGCCGAGGCCATTGCTTACGTCGAAGTAAGGGCCGGTGACGAATCGATCTTCGGTGTCGGCATCGACGAGAGCATCACCTCCGCCTCCATGAAAGGCGTGATGGGCGCACTCAACCGTCACTTGGCCGACGAGCCGGTGGCGGCCAACGTCACCGCCGAGAGCTTAGCCTGAAGCTCGAAGCTCGAAGAAGCGACACCCCCATCGAAGGTCTCGGTGGGGGTGTCTTCATTGGTTCTGAGCTCAGGCTGTGTTTCGGGCTTCGGGCTTCGGGCTTCGAGCTTCGGGCTTCGGGCTTCGGGCTTCGAGCTTCCAGCTTACAGGGGCGTCTTGCTGCCCGCGCCGGGCACTTCTCGCACCAGTCGTGGCATCAAGAAGCCGGGTAGGCGGTCTCGCAAGGCTTCCACCAGCGAGCGCGCTTCCTCATCGGGCACGTCGAAGTGGGCAGCACCGCTCACCGGGTCGAGTACATGCAGGTAGTAGGGCAGCACGCCGGCCTCGAAGAGTCGCTCCGAGAGATCGGCCAGGGCCGATACGCGGTCGTTGACGCCGCGCAACAGTACGCTCTGGTTGAGCAGTGTGACGCCGGCCGCCTTGAGTCGCGCGCAGGCCGCCGCCACCTCCTCGTCGATCTCCTGGGCATGGTTGGCGTGCAGCACCACCACCTTCTGCAGCCGGCTGCTACCCAGCCATTCGAGTAGCGCTGCATCGATGCGAGCGGGGATCACCACCGGCAGCCGGGTGTGAATACGCAGCCGCTTGAGATGCGGGATTTCCTCGAGGCGTGCCACCAGCCAGGCGAGCTGGCGGTCGCTGGCGGCCAGGGGGTCGCCGCCGGAGAGAATGACCTCCTGAATCGAGGTATCGTCGCGCAGGTAGTCCAGGGTCGCTTGCCACTGCGCCCGGGAGGGCGAGTTTTCCTGGTAGGGGAAGTGGCGACGAAAGCAGTAGCGACAGTTGATGGCGCAGGCGGGGCTGGCGATCAACAGCACGCGGCCTGCATATTTGTGGATCAGCCCCCGGCGCGGGGTGTGGTCCGCTTCCTCGAGGGGGTCAGCGACGAAGCCGTCCAC
>CETM01039992.1_pt1 | contig 11029 bp, 15 predicted proteins | sample 361451 | NCBI WGS metagenome assembly CETM01 (sample SAMEA2622690, study PRJEB7988) | marine metagenome | isolation source: saline water (ENVO:00002010), including
AATCTCTATTGTGATTAATCCAGTTCTCCATTCTATCAAAATCTTTTTTCTCATATGATTCTAATATAGAAGGATCATATACACCTTTCTCAATACATTTTTTAGTATGTTCAAATATGTGTGGGTGATCCCAAAGTTTATCTATAACTTGTTTTCTTAAACTATAAAGTAATAGTCTAGCGGCAACGTATTGATAATTAGGATTTTCTAAAGAGATTAAATCAGCGGCGGACTTAATTAAAATTTGTTGAATTTCATCTGTTGACATACCATCATAAAATTGTAGACCACTTTGCATTTCTACTTGTGATGATGATACGCCTGTTATATCTTCACAAGCATACTCTACCATATCGTGTATCTTTTCAATGTTTAAAGGTTCTTTTCCTCTTGTACCTCTTTTCACTACATTAATAATCTCTTGTACCATAATCCTCCGTTAAACCTTTTTCCAATGTGTTAATTTAGTTAGTGCCGATAATTTATTGTATGTGTTTTTACTTATAATATTTTCAATTTCAGAAAGACTTATGCCATTCATAATCATATCGTTTACATCTTTAAGTTGTATGTCGTCTGGCCATATAACAATATTAAAATCTTTTTCAATCACTTTATACATTCTGTCAACGATTTCTTTATTTCTAGGTTCGTTATCAAATATGTATGTAACTTTATCATTAGGTATTTTATTTTTTAAAAATAAATCTGCCCCAGCAGCAGCGATACAATTACTAATAAAAAGACTATCAATCGGGCCTTCAACGATCTTAACCTCCTGGGTAAAGTTGACTCGTTCAAGCCCAAAAATTTTTTGTTTGTTTTCATCTAGTTTTATTGTTATATACTTTGGTTGTTCTTTACCGAAAGCACGACCTTGAAAAGCAAACAACTTTCCTGTTGTATCAAAAAACGGTATGATAAGTCTAGGATGATCTTTAATAACTTTGTAAGTTTTAGGTTTTACTTTGTTAACTAAAGTCATAAACTTATTACATAGATATAGAATATCAAAATACTTTTCAGGTATCTTTCGTTTTATACAATATAATCTAGCAGGATGATCCTCAGGCAAGTCAGATATAGACTTTAGATCATCTAGTATTGTTTGATCTTTAAACTTGACTGGTTTAAAATCAAACTTTGGTGTCGGTGTCGCAGGTGCCGATCCTTTGTATCTTTCTAAAACATATTCAGAATATAGTTTAGGGTCTACAAATTTTAAAAAATTGGCGAAATTTTGTCCTTGACCACAATTGTGGCATTTAAAGAACATATCATTTTTTACTCTATAAAGATATGCTCTCGCCTTGGTTTTTGATTTTTTCGAATCACCACAATGAGGACAACGAAAATTGAATAGATAGTCAGTTTTCTTTTTAAACTGCTCTAATCTTCCAGAAACATCATTGATAAATTTTAGATCAATATAACTTGACATAGCAATTATTAATATACACTAATTGCCCGAAAAAGTCAATGCTAATTCAATCCTGTTCCTGACATCATTCCCATAATAAATTTGAAGTTTTTAGATAATATCCAACCTATTACAAAGAATCCACCTAATATAATCCATTTATATCTTTCTAGGACTCCTACACGGCCACTTATATCATTACGCAAAGACCTAATCTCATTTAATAATCGTTTCTCCACTTGATCCATTTCTCTTTGTAGGTCTCTAAAAACTTCGTCAACTTCACTATCTCTATCTTTTAATTTCTTAAATATAATATCATCTATTTGTTCTTGTCTTTGGATTTTTTCTTCGTGTACTGCTAACATTGACTTAATAGATGTTGATACATCTGTTAGTTTATCAATAGCAGTATCTAAACGACCTTGAATATTATTGATATTTTCTATGTCTTTTGTAAGTGATTCTAGTTGTACTCTAATTTCTGTATTGTCTGCCATTAAAATTCTCTATCTATCCAGTTGTATAATGATATGTTATACCAAATTAGAAGTCCTGATATTAGTATTAGATTTATTGTGCCGTAGTCCATTTTCTCTCTCTATTGTGTATATTGAAACTTTATTTGATTTACCTTTTACTTGTACCTCGTCTAAAAGTTTAAAGTTATATAATGTAGATATATCACGGTAGGTATCTTCTCCCACTACCAATGTGGCGTCATAGTTTTTGGAAACTCCCTCTAATCTACTTGCCAAGTTTACAGGATCACCTATTACTGAATAGTCAAATCTTTGTTTACTACCCATATTACCGACTATACATTTTCCTGTATTAATTCCGATACCTATATTTATTTTATTTTGATCTCCAAACCCGTTCATATTATTTAAATAATCTAGTTTATCCATCATTTCAAGTGCTGAAGTTATTGCTAACTCTTTGTGTTTTGGTGTGTCAATAGGTGCATTCCAAAATGCCATTATACAATCACCCATATATTTATCAATAGTACCGCCATTTCTCATAATAATTTCTGTCATAGGTGTTAAAAATTTATTAATTACTTTTGTTAATTCTGCAGGATTCTTTTGATACTTTTCTGACAATGGCGTAAATCCTCTTATATCACAAAATAAAAATGTTAGTTCTTTTGTTTCACCACCTAGTTTTAGTAAGTCAGGATTCTGTTGTAGTTTCTTAACCATTTTAGGTTCTAGGTAATGTTCAAATTGTTTTTTAATTTGTAACTTTAATCTATTCTCTCTTGCAAAGTTATTATATATTAAATGTGTCCATACAATAGTCATTGCAATTGCAATATAAGACCAATCTGTAATTATCATTTTACTATGCCATAGATAAGCAGAACCTAAAGCAATATCAGCATATGCACCAAATAGTAATACTGCTGACCATAATAAACCTACTCTAGGTATAATCAATACAAATGCAAGTAGACCTAATATAAATCCTATCCATTCTAATTTAGGCAACCAATCAGGTCTTGTTATATACTTACCTGATAATAAAGTTTCAGTTGACATTGCCATTATATCGTGTGGATTTTTTAGACCATCAGGTGTTAATACATATGTTGAACCTGAAAACGTAGCACCTATGAATACAATTTTACCTTTTACAGATGACCAATCTAATTCTGCGTGATCTATTCTAGGTATTTGATGTCTAAAATCTATCCATATATCATCTTGTTTAGGTATTTTAAACTTAATAATTTTTAATATTGTTTCAGGTACAGAATTTTCCAAAGGTAATTTTCTAATAGTGCCATCTACATCTACTGGAACAAGAACATCACCTACACCTAATACTTTTCTTTTTATACTTTGTAAATTTTTTGCGTCTTTAGTTTCTGTTAAGATAACAGGATACTTTGAGATCATTTTTAAAAACATTTCATCACCACCTAGTCTATCTTTATGTACAAAAACTACATTTAAGAAAACTAAAGCGGCACCATTTTGATATGCTTTAATAATAGCACGACCTAATTGATCTCTCTTCCACGGCCATTGACCATATAAGTTTAGTGAATTGTCTGATATGTCTATTAAGACTAGACTTTTTGATTGATAATTATTACCAAACTTTTGATATAAGTCAAAAGTTTTCAATTGTAAGGTCTGTAAAGGTATTGGATTATATACTTTTAATGCCAATAATATAATCACACTTACCACTACTGCCCAAGTGGAAGTAAACTTGTTCATAAGACTATTTAGTCTGTCTGTATAATTGTTATTTCAGGATATCCAGGAGGTATAACATCGCCAACATCTAAATTTTGTGCTTCTTTATCTTGTAAGATTTGAATATCGGCAGTCTTATCTGTATCAACTTTAATATATGCTCTATGATTATCGTTGTATCTGTTTATTATAGTGTAATCTCCACTTGTACTTGGCGTTGCGTCATAGTCATTATTTAATGTAGAGTATCTACCAGTTCTTGTTTCTGAAGATGAACCTGTAAGTTCATTTGTTGTAGTAATAGTTTGTGTAATATCACCAGTAGAGTAGTTTAATTCTTCACCACTAGCAGTTATTTCTGTTTCTACTTCGGTATTATCAACCCACTCGGTACCACAAGATTTATTTGCCTTATCCCAATAGTATCCGTACCATTCACAATCCCATTGATTGTCTATATCTGCTAACCATTGTTCCGTTTCTGCGTCTAAATCGTATTCATCTTCGTAAGCATATTCATCTTCCCAACTATCTTCCGCTAGTTCATCTTCCCAACCAGCAAACCACCAGTCATTTACTTTTTGCCAATAGATATCCCAATCGTCCCAAGTCCAATCTGCAATATACTTGTCTTTTAAATCTTTTATCTTCCAGGGTTTAGGTTGATCTGGACACATTTCCCAATTAGGATAAGTTCCGCACCAACCATAATACTTAGCAAATAATTCTTTTGCTTCTTTTGTCCAACTATCAAAAACTACTTTTAATTTCCAATCATCTTTATACCAATCATTTAACCAATCAACATATTCCTGATTACACCAAGACGAATCATAACCGTTATAATCACAATAGTTAGATGTTGTTAATGTAGGTGGACCGCCATTAGCAATGTATTCTGCGTTTGAATAGTAAGCGTCATCCATTGCAAAGTCTTCCCAAGTATAACCTTGTATACCTGCTTCTGTTTCTTCTTTTGTTTCTTCAACTACGTCAGCAGTTTCTACTTCTACGTTCCAAGATGATAAACCATACTTCTCTAAAGTTTCATTATATGCCTTATCATAAGCGTCCCAATCAACTTCATCCCAATTTACTTCATCCCAATTAATAGTATCCCAAGTACAATCTGAACAACCAATGGCGTCAAAGTATGCTTGATCCATTTCTGCGTACATTTGTTTTGCGTCATCCCAATCCATTTTCTTTTCACCATCAGCATCCCATACTGATATTTCATTATTTTCATCTATGATATCCCACTCTTTTAAATCTTCTTCCCATTGATCGTAATAAGATGTATCTACTTCACTTTCTACAGCAGCAGTATCCATTGCTTTTTCTTCTTTTGATTGAGTTTCAATCATTGAATCTGTTTCACTAACTGACATATCTGTTTGTACAATAGCAGTTGTATCTTCTACAATACTAACATCTTCGTTAATCAATGCCTCTTCCATATCTTGTGCTTTAGATTCTTCTTTAGACATTTTAGTTTTCTTATCTGTATCGCCAAAAGATTTAGATGTATCTTCTTTTATTTCATCTTCAAATTGTTCTAGTTCTATAATATCTTTTTTGTTTGTTTCAATTTTAGGAGGTGTAGGTGTTAAATTGTTTGATGTAACTTTAACTGAATTGTAAACATTTGTAATAGTTTGAGAACCTGCGTCTGTTGATACCGTAACTTGACCTACATCACCATCACTATCTGGTAATAAAGTAATAGTTGCTACACCTGAAGTTTCTACTTTTGCTGAGAAAGCAGTACCTTGTACGGTAACCGTAGCAAAACCAGCATTAATATTAACTTCACCACCTAAATTAGATACTGAACCTGATTCATATGTAAATGATCCTACGTTAACAGATACATTCATTGCTAATTCTATCGGAACAACTGAAGTATCAAAAGCAAATTCATCAATTGTTTTTTCTGTATTAGGTCCCATTGTAAACTTTGTACCATCTACATAACTTATTATCATACCACCATCTTCACCTGTTTGCAAAAAGTCTTTCATCTGCAACTCATAACCCATTGTAACTTTTTCAGTTCCACCATCTCTTTCGTTGAAAGTAGAACCCATTTGACCTACAATTTCGCCAACTTTAGGACCTGTGATTTGAGAAAAAACACTAGTACAGAAAAGTACCAGAAATGATACTATGAAATAAAGACTTCTCATTTTAACAACCTGAATTAGTTAACTGAACGGTTGTGTCTGAAGTCTGATCGTTTCTATTAAATGTATATGTGCAAGTGTCAGAACCATCTTGGTCAACTAATAATGTGTAATCATAAATTGAATCACCATTGACCGTTAGATTTGCTGTATTAGCGCCACCTGTTTGTTTCAATTCTACAATTGAACCACTTGTGTAAAGATAAATTTGTGCGTTGTTATTTCCACCACTTCCATAATATCTTATAGTGTTATTGTTACCACTTGTAACCGTTTTCATATAATTATTATCGCCGTATTGGACCATTCTTACGTGAGAACCTATAGCGTCTGGATGTACATCTAAAATATTTGAATCACCTATAACATCGTGGACTTGATAATTATTTGCACCCCAACTTGCCATATGTACTTGATTTGATGAACCAATAATATAAATGTCTATTGTAGCACCTTCATCACCACTTGTATCTGCAAAGATACCGTGTGATTCTACATTAGGACCAATCATAACATTTGCCTTACTAGCACCAACCATACCACTTGAAACCGTTGCACCATAAAACTCTACATCATTTGAGTCTCCTGACATTAGAACATATAAGAAGTGTGAGTCACCTCTAACATATGCCCAAAAATCATTTGAGTCTCCTCTTATGTCTAAATCTATATGAGTATCTTGTATGTCATCACTTGTATGACCACTAATATCTACTATGTTTGAATTACCAGTTACATCAATGTCGTAATATTGACCATCTGCGTCTGTATCAGGTAAATCTAATCTTAATTTATTTGAATCACCAGTTGCAATATAATCAAAGGTCATATTAGAACCTTTAAATTTCATATCGCCAGTATCATCTGTTTCGTTATTATTACCTAATTGTTTAATAGTGATTGTTAAATTAGGACCATCTATTACAAATGGTGCTGAGGTAGATATACCAAACTTATTACCAGTACCATCTTGTTTTATATAGACGGAACCATTTACGTTTTGGTTATCTTGTTGGATATAAACGGAGTTACCTGCGAAACTATTATTTAGTGTCGCCAGAAGAATCACTATCGCTATCATTATCTGTTTCATCAGCATTCTCCTCCTGTTTTAATTCTTCTTTAAGTTTAATTTCTTCTTGTATTTGTTTCTTACGTTCTTCTTTTGCTTTCTCTTTTTCAGCAAGATAATCTTCGTAAGTTTTTTCTACTTTTTCTTCACCTATGTCAACTGAAATATCTGTTTCAGTATCTACGTAATCTATAATCTCTGGTACAATTGCCTCTTTAACAGGTTCAAATTCCCATAATCCTTTTTTTACACCTGCATTAATAACATCAACAACACCTTTTTCAATCGCTTTTCTAACTGCGAAAGTTACTGGTTCGTTTCTAGCATATCCAGCCTCAACTTCTACTAACATTGTATCTGTATCAAAATATTTAAATATGTCAGCACCTGTTGATGTAGAAAATATAGTCTTCTCTACCGTTGTTGATAGTACAACTTCTCCTGTTTGTACATTAACTAATCTTATTATAATAGTTACTATGTCTTGTCTGTATTGTTTGTTTGCCTGAATACCTAATACTCTAGCACCAAAACCACCAGATTTAATATCACTATCATAACCTACAATACCACCTGTGATATATGCACCAGCAAATAGTAATGGTGGTAAAGGTTCTGCACCCTCACCATTTACTTGTTGTCTTGTAGACCTAATTAATTTTCTTTCTTGTAATAAACTTGGTAAACTTGATCTCTCTACAACTCTAAACCATTTACCATCACCTGCGTCTGATAATGCTTTAATTAATATTTGATACGATCCTTGAGTTACTGCCGTACTCATTGACGCAAAAGAACCACCTGGTTTCTTTTGTCCTGTCATATCTATAAAATCATATACTGCAATTATAATCGGTTCACCTTTAGGTGACTCTATATTAGATAAATCTTTATAAGCAACCGTTTGAGTTCTTACATCAAACTTTGCTTTTCCAGCACAACCTACTAACAATAATGAAAGTAGGAATATTGATATGTACTTTAACATTATGAGTTGTCCTCTTTAGGCATTGTAAATGTAGTTACCGTACCATCGTCTTCAGTTACCGTTACCACTACATTACCTGTGCCTGATGGTGTAGTCCAAGTGACCACTTCTCCACCAATAGGTGATGTAAACGTACCTGAGTCTTGTTGTAGACCATCTGTACCAAATACGTTATCTGTAATTTGTTTTGCGAGAGCGGTATAAAATCTTGCCTCTATATTTGATTTAAATTTAGCAATTGCTGTATTCTTTGCTTCGTTTTCTGCTTTTTCTTTAGCAGCTTTTTCTGCCGCCTTGATTGCGTCTTTTCTAGTCTTCTCTATATTCTCAATTGTGAGATAGTGTGATGATTTACCATTACCAGAAAATGATGGTGACCCAAACTCAAAAGTAAGTTCACTTGAATTTGCTGATTGAAATGATAATAATACTAAAATACTCGCTAATGCTAGTGATAATTTTCCCATAAACCTCTCTCTTTATAAGACTATTTATAAGAATTACTTACTGAATTTGTCTGTTAATTTATTGATTAGTTCAAAAGCGACTTTAACTTTTTCTTCTAATACTTTGATTCGGTAGTGTGCCTGCGCTAAGGTGACTATTAATAAAATAAATGCTACAAAAATTGGCCATAGTTTTGATATAATTATTATTGCGTCAGAAGCTTCCATAATTAATCCAGTATTATTTTCTTAATATGTTTCTCTCCCATATATATTTCTATCTCAGCCTTTGATCTAATACATTTATAGGTTACTGAGCTTCCGCCTTTTAATTGCCTTTCGGCTACTCTTTTGCCTTTAAGGCACATTGACATAGAGTCTTGTATTCTATGTTCCTTTATTTCGTGGTTGACAAACATCAACAATGCTACTACCGTTTCTATCATTTTTAATTACCGTTTTTGTAAACAATTTCTCTATTAGCATCCTTTAACTTTTCAATATCTATCATTATCTTATCAACTTGTTTTCTTAAAAAGTCTATGTTTATTCTATTATCTGCCATAGACTCAATATGTTTTTCTATTTTTTCTACTGAACCATATAAGTCCTCTATCAACATAAACTGCTCTGAATCAGCAGGTAGAGAACCCATTTCACCTCGTGGCCATTTAATTCTAAACTCGGAATTTTTTTCTACATCTAATTCTAATCTTTCAACGTGTTGGTTTATATCTTTTTCTGTTAGAACACTTTTAGTTTCTAACATTGTGATACGCTCTAACACACCGAAGTATGCCCAAACTCCAACAGCAACTGCTCCAATGATGGCCAGCATATTTCTAACTGGCATACTGATAGCAGTATTGTCTGATATATCAAGTCTATTTTTCATCTTTGTCCTCTAAATCACCTTCGTAATACTCTTTATATTTATCTAATAACTCGTTTGTTACCTTTAATTGATTACGAATTTGAGCAAAATTTTTTGCAATTAATTGAAAATCTTTGTCTGTAAGACCAAATAGCACAGGATCTATACCCTCTGCCTCTAGTTTTGCAAAAACTTCCTCAACATTCTCACTAGTAATAATATGCCATTTAATTCTTTCTAATACAAGAGGTGTCGGTTTATCTAAATTAAGGTCTTGTCTTTTGACCTCTTCTTTAAATATTGATAGTTGTTTTACTCCAGAACAATTAGTAAGGAATATAGTTAGGATTAGCAATCCCAGGACATTCCCTATTAATTTCAGATTTCTTTGTAGCATTTATTTCCTCTTCAGTAAGTTCAGCGCCACTTGATATTTCTATACAACGAGTAGCGTTATCACTTCCTTTGTTTATAATTCTGTTAATGGCATCCGTTTTTTCTATAGCGATTTTGCCAAAATCTCTACCGTCTTTATTAAATCTATTATCTAAATCATCAAGGTCTTTTTTAAGAACACCTACTAACTCGTTCATCTTTTGATTTGCAACTAGTATTTCTTTAAAATCTTCTTGTTGTTTAGCAATCAGCTCTTTTTGAGAGCTGACTGCTTCTTCAAGTTTTACTTGATTGGCTTTTAGAATAGCATTATCTGATCTTAACTTCATCACATAGACGCCAGCGCCTGCGATACCAGTTATCAATAATCCTATCATCACTAATCTAATTGAACCAAACATATTACTTCTTCCAAAAAACTGCTTTAGATTTTACCCAGTCCCATTTATCGTTAATGAACCAACCTAAAACAAATCCTATAATTATTCCTAGTGTAAAAAACATATTATTTTACTCCTTTTATTTTGGCATTTCTTTTTCTATGCCCATTCCACGCAACAAAGCCACCTAATCTTAATGACCAATATGCGAGATAGTTCATAAGATAGAACCCATTAACATTGATATTAATATCTCTAAAGATTTCGTCTGCTCTTTTTTGAGATATAACACCTAGGGTATCTTTCTTATTTTTCATTAATAGGGTTTCATACTTATACGCATAATCGTGTATAAGACCACCCATTAATAGTACGCCAACAGGTGAAAAAAACGGATGCAAAAATTTAGGTATACTTGCACCGTCAAATTTAAATCCTGATGGAATCACATAATCTTTGTCGTTTAATGTGTAATTAAAATCCTCTGCTAATTCCCAATGTCTAACACCGAGTAACCATAGAAGTATGCCTTTCCAAAATCCTTTACCTTTTGTCTTAATAGGTATAGGTCTTAAAACTGGCATTTTTGTATGTTTGTATGTATAACATCTTGGTTTCTTTTTATCAAATAAATTAATAACAGCACCTAGAATAACGACTATAATTAATATAGTCCACATCCAAAACTTCATTGCTAAACTTACTAATAGTTCCATAAATTCCTTATTTTGTTTTTTCTTTCTTTTTTTCTTTTGGTAAAGTTGAAGCGGCTAAAGTGCTTGCGCCACGAACCCTACCATTTTTAGGTCCAATATCTGTACCTTTTCTACTCAATGAAGACATAGGTTTTATTAAACCTAAACCACCTATTGTAACCGTAGATAGATATTCTTTTAATGTTTTAACCATTGTATTTGTCCTTAAATGTTTTATATTCTTCTTTATTTTCAATTTTAAATTCTGTTTTACCGTTTAATTTTTCGTCTAATGCTTGTTCTATATTTTCTATCTTTTCAATAACGCCTCTTAATACTACATTGTTATTGTCATCACT
>CETM01003538.1_pt1 | contig 11025 bp, 15 predicted proteins | sample 361451 | NCBI WGS metagenome assembly CETM01 (sample SAMEA2622690, study PRJEB7988) | marine metagenome | isolation source: saline water (ENVO:00002010), including
CCAAACATTGTATTAAATTTTTGCGCAGCTTTTCCAACAGCTCTTTCTCCGTTGTAATGAAAAAGTCTTTGTAACGCTGTAGGAGCACAATAAAAAGGAAGATCAATTTTTTTTCCAAATATAGTCGTTGAAAGATCGACATTCTCAACTCCTTTCAGCACATTTGGGACTAAGTCTACATCATTAAAAGCACTAGTATTCCTTTTATAGGTAATTTCATCATCAGCAGCCCCATCAATGTAATGAAAAATTGGGGATGGTAATTTTTTCTCAGCTAACTTTCTAAAGTCATAAAAGTTATGACAGTCTTTTAATCTCATAATTAATTTTAGAATTTTTTAAGAAAATTAAACATATAACTATTTGCCCCAGGATTTTTATCTCCTAAACTCGCGTTAGATATATGATTGTAAGATATACCAAATTGACTTTCTCTAGGTAATTCTAACGATATTTGTACTTCACTTTTAAATTCAACTAAATGTCCCAAATCCTTTCCATCTCCTTGATTATATACTCCCGGGGTAAAACTTGGTGTAATATTAATATTACCAACTTTATACATTGCCTGTACGCCCGTATAAAAATAGCTAGAATTATCCTGAGTAATTAACGCTCCTGTAACTGGTGATAATGTTCCCAAAAAACTATCTCTTAAAAGATTTTCATTTTGATGTTGAAAACCAATTATTTGTGACCTTTTTCCATCATCACTAAAATCAAACATACCTGTGAAAATACTTATCTCATGTTGTTTATCTAAAATTTTTTTTGTTTCTTCGCTTTTCAAAGGTGATGACACTAGTAATAAAATTACAAAAAAGAAAAAATATTTATTAATAATTTTTGTTCTCATAAAAAGTTAATGTTTTTTTATATATACAACTAAACTTTTCTAAATACCAATTTTTTAAGTATTATTGCACCTCCTATTAAAAATAACAATACTGGTAATCCCCATAGAATAAACGTATTTTTGTTCAAACTTGTGTCGTAAATAATCCATTCTCCATATTTTTCTATTAATAAATCATAGATTTCTTTCTCGCTTAAGCCTTCATTAATTTTTTTTTTTATAAGAAGTTTCATACTGACCGCAAAATCAGATTGAGAGTCATAAATTGACTGACCTTGACAAATTAGACATCTTAAATTTTTTGAAATCTTTAATTCTAGCTGATCATTACTTTTAGCAAGAGCAGCATTATTAATATTTAAAATAAAAAATATTATGAAAAGAAATTTTAGTATTTTCATTTGATTATTGAATTTATTTCTTTAAGTGCATCCTCGGTTAAATTTCCAATAAATGTTTTTATAATTTTTTTATCTTTATTTATAATAAAGGTTTCTGGTATGCCATAACCGCCAAACTCTATAGCAATAATTCCAGTTTTATCTATTATTGTTGTAGCAAATGGATTTCCAAGTTCTTTTAAAAACTTCTTTGCTTTCTTTGGATTATCTTTGTAATTTAATCCAATAATCTTTACAGAAAGATTTGAGCTTAATTCCATTAACTGTGGGTGTTCCTCTCTACATGGTGCACACCAACTTGCCCAGATATTTAAAATATAAAAATCACTATCTTTAAATATTTCGTTAGAGGTAATCTCTTTATTCGAAAAAAGTTCTGTGGCTACAAATTCAGGCAATTCTCTTTTTTCAGATTTTTCTGGAACATAAATACTTGAAGTATTTAAACTTTTTAAAAATATTGCAAAACAAAAAATTAAAAAAAATATTAGTACGGTAAGTAAAATTTTATTTTTCATGAAATCTATTATATAAACTTAAGAAACCACCAACAGCTAGTAATAATGTGGATATCCAAATCCAAATCATAAATGGCTTAATTTGATATCTTACATTAAAATATTCCTCTCCTTTTATTGTATTCATTACTAGAAATTTATCCTCAAACAAGTTTACTTTAATATCTGCCTCACTAGTAATTATTACAGGTTGATCGTAAATTCTTAGCTCTGGATTAAGCTCGTAGGTTTTTCTTTTATCTTCTATTTTGAAAGATCCTACAATTGACTGATAGTTCTCTTTTTTAATACTTTTTATAGAACTAAAGCTTATTTTTGCATTTTCAAAAATAATTTTATCTCCAACCCTTAAATTTGCTGTTACCTCTTTTGATAAAATAGCATTAAGTACAATACTTAAAATTAAAAGACTAAAAGCAAAATGTGCTATCTTTTTTGAAAAATTGTATAAATTTTTTGAAAAAAGATCTTTTATAGTAACAAAAAATAAATAAAGAGATGCTGATAATAAAAGAATATTTGTTAAACTTGATTGACCAAATTTATAAAATAGAAAATATGATAAGAATAAAGAAGCTAAAAATAGGATAATAAGTTGAAATTTATTATTTATGTTCGTTTCTCTTATCCATTTAAAATTAGGGCCAATAGACATAAATACTAAGAAAAAAATTAAAAGAGGTATTATCAGCTTATTATAAAACGGTGGCCCTACAGATATTTTATTATCACTAATAACCTCTAAAAAAATTGGATAAACGGTACCAATTAAAATCACAGACAAAAAATACATTAAAAACCAATTATTTATTAAAACTGAAACTTCTTTGCTCAAAAAATAAACTTTTCTGTTATCTTTTTGTTTATCTTTATTGAAAAAGAAAAAAATTATTAGTGATAGAAATATTAATAAAAATAAGAAACTTAAAATAAAAACACCTCTTGTTGGGTCATTTGCAAAAGTATGTACGGAATTTAATATCCCCGATCTTACCAAAAAGGTCCCGCACATGCTTAAAGTAAAGGTTGCTATAGATAGAATTATTGTCCAAGATTTTAAAATTTCTCTTTTTTCAAAAACTAAAATGCAATGAACAAGAGCTGTTAAGCAAATCCAAGGCATCAACGATACATTTTCGACTGGATCCCAAAACCAAAAACCTCCCCATCCAAGTTCGTAATACGCCCAAATTGATCCTAGCATAATACCGATAGTTAAAAAAACCCAAGATATTAAAACCCATAATTTTATATTTTTTGCCCAATCTTTAGAAATATAATTTTCAACTACTGCTGCAAGTGTTGCAGAAAATATTATTGATGTTCCTACATAACCCACATACAAAATTGGTGGATGTATTGCTAAAGCTGGGTCCTGTAAAATTGGATTAAGTCCTAATCCCTCATTTGGCCTAGGAAATAAATAATTAAAAGGATTTGATGTAAACAAAACAAATAAGAAAAAACCAATTATAATTACTTGTTGAAAAATTAAAGTTAAAGCCCTGTATTGTTTTGGTTCACCTCGAGAATTAAGTAAAAATAAGAATAAAAATAGAGTTAAAACTAATAACCAAAGTAACAAGCTTCCCTCATGATTGCCCCATGTACCTGATATTTTGTAAAAAATTGGTTTATTTGTATGTGAATTATTAAAAACAATTTCATTGCTAAAATCAGATATAAGAAAACAAATTACCAAACTAGCAAAACTAATAATTACAAAAAAAAGTTGTAAAAAAGATAAGGAGAAAATACGTTTGTCTATAACTTTTAGGTAATAACTTTTTAGAGATATTGTGAAAATTAAAATAGAACTTATAAGTCCCATTATCAAAGAATAAAAGCCTATATGATTAGCTAGCAATTTATTTTTCTCCTAAAGCTTCTTTTACTTCTGGTGGCATATAATTTTCATCGTGTTTCGCTAAAATTTTCACCGCTTTAAAATAATTTCTATCTTCTAAAAATCCCTCTGCTACAACTCCTTTATTTTCTGCAAATAAATTTGGGACTGATCCTGAATAACTTACACTTATCTCATTTTTAAAATCTGTTATAACAAAATTTATTTTCTCTGAGCTAATACTTATAGATTTATCCTTCACCATCCCACCAACTCTAATTTTTTTAGTATCTATAGTTTTTAAAACCTTAACATCGGTTGGCGAAAGAAAAAAAACTACATCTTTTTCTAAAGATTTTAAAATTAAAAAGACTGATAGTATCGCTGATAAAATAATTGCTAATAGGAATAAAATTCTTAATTTAACCTTTTTTACCATTTTTGGATATTAGATTAAATTTTGGTAATTGAGTTATTTAACAGTATTTCTTTATTTATTTTTTGATCCTTGGCGATTTCTATCTTCTCCTCACTTAAGGATCCAAATTTAAGAATATATTTTTTCTGTTCTTTCAAAAGTTCAAATTTCGTTAATAAATATAATGTCGTGAAACTTGCTAGGGTAAAAAAGAATGAAGACCAAACATACAGTCCGTACCCTTTCATTGAAATTAGTTCATTAATCATAATCTATCTAATCCTTTATTTTTTATCCTTATCATTTCCGTATTAAATTTCATTAAAAAAATCAACAAGGAGAATAGGGCAAATGCCGCAGTCATGATAAATAATGGTAATAGCATAGATGAATGAATAGTTGAATCACTTAAAATTTTTATTGACTGACCTTGATGCAAGGTATTCCACCAATTAACAGAAAACTTTATTATGGGAATATTTATTGCACCTATAATCGCAATTAAGGAACTTATTTTTATTGCTCTCTCTTTATTCTCAATAACCTTCCATGACAACAAGTAGATTAAGTAGAACAAAGCTAAAATTAACATAGAGGTAATTCTTGCATCCCAAGCCCACCATGTTCCCCAAGTAGGCTTTCCCCATATCGCTCCAGTTACTAAAGCAATTATACTAAAAATAAATCCTGATGGAGCTAAGCTTTTTGATATTAAAAAAAAAGTTTTATTTTTAAAAATAAAAATACTTAATGATAAAAACGCTAAAACTGAAAATATACTTAATGCCATCCACGCAGCAGGAACATGAACATACATTATTCTAACTGAGTGACTTTGTTTATAATCCTCAGGAGATAGAATTAAGGCCTCAGTAAGTCCAATCGTTAAAACAACAATAAACAAAATAAATATATATTTTGTTAAATTAGAGGAAATTTTAAATAATTTATTTGGCTTTAAAAGTTTAAACATTTTAGATTAATTATATTATTAAAGAATATTTTTTAAATTATTTTTTTAAAAAACTCTGATCAAGAATGCTGAGGGAGATAATAATAAGGGAAGTTTATGCATTCCTGACCAGAATAAAAATAATATATAATAGTCTTGTGTCTAAGGTTTGCGATAAATGTGTTTAAAAAGTGACTTTTTAATTAATTAGAAGGCTTAAAATAAGTTGAGCCTTTTTTACCCGAAAATATTTCATTAATTAGAGGATGTTTTATTGGCTCATCTGATTCATCATTTAGCAAATTCTGTTCTGAAACATATGCCTCATACGTTATTTCATCATTTTCAGCCAATAAATGATAAAAAGGTTGATCTTTCCTTGGTCTTACATTTTTTGGAATAGATTGATACCATTCCTCGGAGTTATTAAACTCAAAATCAACATCATAAATAACTCCTCTAAAATCAAAGTGCTTATGTTTGACTACGTCTCCTATGGAAAATTTTGCTTTTTGAACTGGCATTAATATAAATATGGATATTTAAAAATAAAAATCAATAAAAAAAATTATAAAACTTTTATTAATATGTTAATATCTGCGGGTGAATAAATCTTTTGTTAAATTTGTCACAGATTTTGGACCCTTAGTTGTCTTTTTCTTTTTTTATTATAACAGTGACAAAAATCTCAAAATTGCAATTCCCCCATTCATCTTAGCAACACTTATTTCTTTAATTATTGTGTGGTTTATTGAAAAAAAAATACCAATGGTTCCATTAATAAGCGGAATTTTAATAACATTTTTTGGTGGTCTTACGATTTATTTCGATAACGCTATTTTTATTTATATTAAACCAACAATTATAAATATATTGTTTGGTTTGACTTTGCTTTTCGGTAAGTTTTTCACTGATGAACCTGTTTTAAAAAAACTAATGGGAAAATCTATATCGATAACCCATCAAGGTTGGGAATTATTAAATAAAAGATGGATGTATTTTTTTTTCTTTATTGCTATATTAAACGAACTTGTGTGGAGAACACAATCCGAGGAATTTTGGGTTAATTTTAAAGTATGGGGATTATTACCAATAACTTTTATATTTACGGCTTTCCAGGTTCCGCTGATAAGTAAACATAAAATTAATGAATAAAAATTTAAAATTAGTAATTAATAATTCATCGAAAAATAGAGAAAGAAAATATTTTTTTGAAAGAGATGAATTGAAGATCATTTTAAATTTATATGCTCAAATGGTATCTAAAGGGTCTTGGAAAGATTATGGTCTCACAATATCAAGTAGACAGATTGGTTTTGATGTATTTAAAAATTCTACAGAAAATGCGATGTATAAAATATGTAAAAATCTTAAGCCAAGTAATAAAAATCTAAAATACACAGTAACAGATTCAAGAGGTAAAATTCTAAAAAATTCTAATAATTTAGATAGTATGTTAAGAAATACCAATTGGAAAAAATTAACTGGTTAATTATCTTCTCTGACCGAAAAGTCTTAGGAGCATTATAAAGAGATTTATGAAATCTAAATAAAGAGTTAAAGCTCCCATGACAGCTTTTTTTCCAATTATTTCTCCGCTGTCAGTTGCTGCATACATATTTTTAATTTTTTGAGTATCATAAGCTGTAAGACCTACAAATATAAGAACCCCTAAAATCGAAATTATAAAATACATCATTGAAGATTTTAAAAAAATATTAACCAGTGAAGCAATTATAATTCCAATTAAACCCATAAATAAAAAAGATCCAAGCTTAGTAAGATCTCTTTTAGTTGTGTATCCGTATAGGCTCATAGCACCAAATGTTGCTGAGGTAATAAAAAAAACTCTTGCTACACTTACTCCGGTATAAACTAGCAAAATCCATGATAACGATAGTCCCATTAAAGACGCGAAAATCCAAAAAACAGTCTGCGCTTTTGCTGAGCTCATTTTATTTATTCCAAAACTCATGTAAAAGACAACACCTAGAGGCGCTAACATAACTATCCATTTAAGACCTGAAAAAAATAAAGCATTTCCAAAGCTTGTAAATCCAGTTATTGCTCCGTTAATATCTGTAACTACTGAAGTTTTAAATGAGATTAGAGCTATAATTCCTGTTAACAAAATACCAGTTGCCATATAGTTGTAAACTTTGAGCATGTATGATCTTAAACCTGCATCCCAAACTACAGACTTTTTGGCAGTAGTTGCTTGAAAAATATTTTGTCTATTAAAATCCATAATTTATATATAGTAATTTTTTAATAAATATTCAAGAAGTCAAAATAATTGTAATTTTTTATGAACTATAAAAAACTAGGAAATACTGACTTAAATGTAAGCACAATATGTCTCGGTACAATGACTTGGGGAGAACAAAATACTCAAGATGAAGCTTTTGAACAAATGGACTATGCTCTAAGTAAAGGAGTGAATTTTTGGGATACTGCTGAACTATATTCTATCCCTCCTAAACCTGAAACTTTCGGTCATACAGAATTAATTATAGGAAATTGGTTAAAAAAAACGAAAAAAAGAAATGAAGTAATTATTGCTACTAAAGTTTGTGGTCCTATGAGATCTTATGTGAGAGGTGGAGGAAATCAATACGGGATAAAAAATATTACAGAAGCATTAGATGGAAGTTTAAAAAGATTACAGACTGATTTCATTGATCTTTATCAACTACACTGGCCGGAAAGAAATACCAATATGTTCGGAAGACTTGGATATGAACATAATGATGATGGTAATTGGAATAAATTTGAGGATATTTTAGGAACTTTGAAAAAATTCATTGATGCTGGCAAAATAAGATACATAGGTTTATCAAATGAGACACCATGGGGAACTAAAAAGTTTCTAGAAATTGCAAAAGAAAAAAATCTTCCAAGAATGATGTCTGTCCAGAATCCATATAATTTATTAAATAGGACTTATGAAGTAGGCCTAGCTGAAATTTCAATTCGTGATAAAATAGGACTGTTAGCTTATTCACCTTTAGCAATAGGATATTTAACTGGAAAATATAGAAATAATAAAATTCCAAAAAATTCAAGGTTAGATCATGATGGGGATTTTTGGACTAGATATAACAAACCAAACGCAGAAAAAGCTGTAGAGGCATACTATCAAATATCAAAAAAAAATAACATTGATATGGCTCAAATGTCTTTAAAGTTCTGTGAAATTCAACCATTTGTTACTAGCGTAATTATTGGCGCTACAACAATGCAGCAGTTGAAAACTGATATAGAAAGTGTAAATGTAAAATTAACAGATGAAATTTTTAAAGAAATTAATAAAGTACAAAAAATATATCCAAACCCATGTCCATAATTAAAAATTTAATATTAGTATCTTTTTTACTGCTTAATATGAGCCTTGTGAATGCAGAGGAAATAAAAAAAGTTTTGAAAAACAAAGATTGGGAAGCTTATGTAATTAATAATCAAAACGGCAAAATTTGTTTTGCTCAATCTGTCCCAATTTTGCAAGCTCCAAAAAAAGATACAAGAGAAGCAAGACTTTTTGTAACTTTTAGACCAAATGAAAAAATTTCTGATGAAATAAGTATTACATCTGGATATGAATATAATAAAAAAAATTCTATCATGGCAAGATCTGGTAAGTACAAATATAAATTTGATATATCTCAAGATAACTTTGCTTGGATCGCTAATAATACAAAAGAAAAAAAAATGATTAAAACCATGAAAAGAGGATCAAGAATTATGATTACTGGTTATAATCAAAAAGGCTCACAAACTATTGACCATTACTCGCTGTTAGGATTTACAAAAGCTTACAATTCCGCAAAAAAAAGTTGTAGTTAAAAAAATAAATGAAATTTAAAAAAAGAATTATTCTCGCTTACTCGGGAGGTTTAGACACATCTATAATTTTAAAGTGGCTACAAGAAAACTATAATGCTGAGGTAATATGCTATACCGCAGATATTGGTCAGAAAATTGATAAAATAAAAATATATAAAAACGCAAAAAAATTAGGTGTAAAAAAAATTATTATCGAAGATCTTAAAAATATTTTTGTCAAAGATTATGTTTTTCCAATGTTAAGAGGTCATGCTATGTACGAAGGTGTTTATTTGCTCGGAACTTCAATAGCTAGACCTTTGATCGCTAAAAGACAAGTAGCAATTGCAAAAAAATTTAAAGCTTATGCTGTTTCCCATGGGTCTACAGGTAAGGGAAATGACCAAGTTAGATTTGAGTTAGGCTATTATTATTTTGGACCTAAAATTAAAATAATTGCCCCTTGGCGAGAATGGGATTTTAGTTCTAGGAGTGATTTAATTAAATATGCGAAAAAAAAAAAAATTACTATTCCAAAAGATAAGAAAGGGTCACCACCATTCTCAATAGACGATAATATTTTTCATACATCAACTGAAGGAAAAGTTTTAGAAAATCCAAAAAACCCAGCTCCTGAGTATATTTTTCAAAGAACGAACTCACTTGAAAAATCTCCAAATAAACAAACAATTATAAGTGTTGGTTTTAAAAATGGAGACCCTATTTCTGTAAATGGAAAAAAATTGTCGCCAAGAAAACTTTTAGAAAAACTAAATAATCTTGCAGGAAAAAATGGAATTGGCAGAGTTGATTTGGTCGAAAATAGGTTTATTGGGATAAAATCTAGAGGTGTATATGAAACTCCAGGCGGAACTATACTAATGGTAGCACACAGAGCAATTGAGTCTGTTACTTTAGACAAAAAAACAATGCACAAGAAAGATCAAGTTATGCCGCGTTATGCTGAGTTAATTTACAATGGGTACTGGTATTCAAAAGAAAGATATAAAATTCAAAAAATTGTAGATTTAAAAAAAAACAAAGTAAATGGTTTGGTAAAACTAAAGTTATATAAAGGAAATGTTACAATTATTTCAAGACAAACAAAAAGCTATGCTTATTCAATGAAGAAGGTTTCATTTGAGGAAAATAAAACTTTTAATAAGTCAAATGTAGAAAGATTTATTAATTTTCATAAAAAAAAACTATAAAATTCATTAAAAAGAGTTGCGTCAACAAGTGCTAGTTTTTAATAGAAATTAATGTATATTAATAAATATCTTTATTATGGAAAATATTACTAAAAACTTACAACTTGGCCTTTTAACAATAATTTTAATTAGTACAGTTATTGCTGTTGGTATAGAAATTAAAACAATGTACATAAATCAATCTGTTACATTGGCAGACTTGCTATTAATGTTTCTATATCTAGAAGTTTTAGCGATGGTCAGAGTTTTTTGGAGCCAACAATCAATTAGTATTACTCTGCCATTATTAATTGCTATTACTGCATTATCTCGATTTATTATTTTACAAGGAAAAGAAATGGATCCTTCGGGGTTAGTTTACGAAGCTGTTGCCATAGCTTTAATTGCCTCAGCAATTGTAATTTTAAGATTAAGACATAGTGACAAACTTGGAATTAAACCTAAAAATAAAAGAAAATAATTTATTTCTGAACTCTTTTAAAACACTCAATAGTATTTTTAAGTAAGCAGGCTATAGTCATAGGTCCAACGCCGCCTGGAACAGGAGTTAAAGCTTTCGCATTTTTTGAAACCTCTTCAAATGCTACATCTCCAACAATACCTTTGTCAGTTTTATTAATTCCAACATCAATCACTATTGCATCTTTTTTTACCCAGTCTCCTTTGACAAGTTCGGGTATTCCAACTGCTGCAACAATTATATCGCCTTTTAGACACTCACTTTTTAGATCTTTTGTTTTAGAATGTGTAATTGTAACTGTACAATTTTCTTTAAGTAGAAGTTGTGTCATTGGCTTTCCATTTAAATTTGACCTTCCAACAACAACGGCTTTTTTTCCATTTAGATTTGGCTCAATTTTTTTAATTAGTAAATAACATCCAAGAGGTGTACAGGGAACAGAACTCTCATATCCCGAAGATAAATTTCCAACGTTCATTGGATGAAATCCATCTACATCTTTGCTTGGTAAAATTTTTTCAATAACTTTTTGCTTATCAAT
>CETM01204737.1_pt1 | contig 11022 bp, 13 predicted proteins | sample 361451 | NCBI WGS metagenome assembly CETM01 (sample SAMEA2622690, study PRJEB7988) | marine metagenome | isolation source: saline water (ENVO:00002010), including
ATGATTCCAAATTATATCACTCATACCAAAATAATGGGCAAGGTGATAGCATGCAGCTAAATTTACTCTATTATTCCATTCCTCTTCGCTATATTTTTTTTTATTATTCATTCTTTGTTTGCAATTTGTTTTTTTTCTATGTATTTTTAAATCAAAAAATTAAAAAAGGCTATTTAAATGTCTATTGAAAACTTTTCACTTGATACCGATTTTGTAAGGAAACAATTCCCATCTTTTCAAGATTCTTTAAGCTCTAAATGGTCTTTTTTTGAAAATGCAGGTGGGAGCTACGTCCCTCAAACAGTAATAAATAAACTTAATCGATTTATGATCTCAACTAAAGTGCAACCCTATGCTTCATTTGATATCTCCAGAATTGCAGGAGAAGAAATGGATAAAGGTATAAAATTTTTTTCTGAAATGATTAATGCTCGACAAGATGAAATAATAATTGGATCTTCGACTACTATGAACATGTATGTTTTATCAAATGCATTAAGATATTTATTTAAAAAAGGAGATGAGATAATAGTAACAAATCAAGATCATGAAGCTAATATTGGTGCTTGGAGAAAATTACAAGAGTTTGGATTAATTATTAAAGAATGGAAAATAAATATTCACTCTGGTGAATTGCAGATAGACGAGTTAAAAAAAATGCTAAATGAAAAAACTAAGTTATTAGCAGTAACTCACTGTTCTAATATTATTGGCTCTATCAATGATTTGAAAAAAATTACAAAAATTGCTCATGATAATAATACTTTAGTTATTGGTGATGGTGTTTCCTATGCACCCCACGGATTTCCAGATGTAAAGGAACTAGATGTAGATTTTTATACTTTTAGCCTTTACAAAACTTTCGGACCACACTTAGGACTTTTGTATGGAAAAAAAGAGATTTTTGATAAATTGCCGAATCAAAATCATGAATTTTTAAATAATCAAGTTCCTTATACTTTAAATCCAGGAGGGCCAAATCACGAAGAATTAGCTTGCTTAGTAGGTATAGCCGAATATTTCGATGATTTATATAGTCATCATTTTGAAAAAATAAATTTATCTCGTTATGAGAGAATAAAAAAAATAAATCATCTAATTGCTAAACACGAGGAAAACATTGGAAATCTTTTTTTAGATTTTATTAATTCAGAAAAAAAAATTAGATTGATAGGAATTAATAAAATTAAGGATAAAAATAGAGCTCCCACCTTTTCATTTACAATTGAAGGAAAATCTTCAAAGGAAACAAGTGAAATGCTTATTAAAGAAAATATTGCTCTCAGAAATGATAATTTTTATGCATGGAGATGTTTAAAAGCCCTTGATATAGATATCAATGATGGGGTAGTAAGAGCAAGTATGGTTCACTACAATACTTTAAATGATGTAAAAAAATTAATAAAAGCTTTTGAGAACTCTAAAATATTAATTTAATTTTTTAACCTAAGATGAGGATTATATTTCCATTCCAAAAATTTAATTAATTGAACAACTAAAAAATTTAAAAAAAGATATAGAGATCCGGCAGCTACAAACGCCTCAACTGGCGCAAATGTAGTAGCCATAATTTTTCTAGCTACACCAGTCATTTCCATATAAGTAGTTAAACTAATCAGAGATGTTGCTTTGACCATCAATATTAATTCATTACCGTAAGTAGGCAATACTTGCCGAAGAGCAATTGGTAAAATAAGTCTTCTATAAAGAGAAATTTTCCCAAATCCTAAAGCCATTCCTGATTCTATTTGACCTTTTTTGACTGACTGAATTCCCCCTCTAAATATTTCAGCTCCATAAGCAACAGTATTTATTACTAAAGCTAGAACTCCACACCAAAAAGGTTCTTTCAACAAAATCCAGAATATACTTTCTCGAACAGCTTTAATATTACCTAAACCAAAATAAATTAGATAAATTTGCACTAGTAAAGGCGTTCCTCTAATACAAAAAATATAAATTGATATAGTTTTAGAAACAAATTTATTTTTGGATAATCTGCCAAAAGCAAATATAATGGAAAAAATAAAACCAATTGGTAAAGAAACAATTAACAAAAGAATTGTTTCATCTAAAGCATTAAAAATTTGAAAAAAATTAACAATGATTAAAGAGTCCTGCATAATCAAACAAAACCTTTGCTTACTTTTCTTTCAATAAAATTGAAAAATTTTCCTGAAAATGTTGTTAAAATAAGATACAAAAATGCTGCAGTAATTAAAAATGTAAATGGGGAATGCTCAACATTTGAAGATATTCTTGTTTGTCTCATTATTTCTACTAATCCTGTTACAGATATTAACGCTGTATCTTTAAGAGTAACCTGCCAAACATTGCCAATGCCAGGTATTGCATGTCTTAAAACCTGAGGAATAAGAATCTTATAAAATATTTGGAACTTTTTTAAGCCCATAGATTTTGCAGCTTCAAACTGACCTTTATCAATTGATAAAACAGATGCTCGAATTACTTCAGTAGAATAAGTAGCTGAAATTAAACCTATAGCTACAACACTTATTGTAAATGCATTAAGTTCAATATATCCATAATAACCAAAAGCTTTGGCTATACTCATAATTGCAGCACTTCCTCCAAAAAATATTAGATAGATTATTAATAATTCAGGCACTCCTCTGACTACAGTAGTGTAAATATTTGATAAAATTTTTAAAAATTTATTTAGAGACAATTTTGCCCAGGCTGCAAAAATAGCTATAAAAATGCCTAGACCCATAGAACAAATACTAACTGCTATTGTCATAAAAGTTGCGATAAGAAATTCATCCCCCCATCCCATGTCTCCAAAAACTAACTTTTCAAATTTAAACATTGTATAATAATTTCATAATAGTCATTTAAAGTGTTGTCCAATCTTAATTTATATGTCAAATAATATTTAATTTATGGAAATTGAACTTTTATCTGGTGCTCTAGGAGCTGAAATCAAAGGAGTAGATTTAAAAGATACTTCTTCAGAAAATATAGAAAAAATTAAAAACTTATTGTTTGAACACAAAGTTATTTTTTTTAGAAATCAAGATATTAACCAAAAAGAACAAGTTAATTTATCAAAATGTTTAGGGCCTTTAGAAACACATGCTTATGTAAAGGGTTTAAGTAAATTTCCTGAAATAGTAAGAATAATTAAGGACCCTTTTGAACAAAATGCATGGGGTGAAGGTTGGCACAGTGATGTTAGTTATAATAAAGAACCAACAATGTTTGTTGTTCTAAAATCAGTAGAAATACCTCCTATAGGTGGAGATACTATGTTTTCAAATATGGAACTAGCATATGAAACCTTAGACAAAAAATTAAAGATTAAAATAGAAGGAAAAAAGGCAATTCATGACTCCAGAGGTTCAGAATTCTTTACTGAAGATTATAACTCAATGAAAAGTAATGGCAACTTTGATTTATATCGAAATGAACATCCAATAATCAGAACAAATCCAGATTCTGGTAAAAAAGCTTTGTATGTTAATACAATGTATACTCGGGAAATAGTGGGGTTAGATAGAAAAGAAAGTGATAGTATATTAAATGAATTATACAAACATCAAGAAAGACTTGATTTAACGTGTAGATTTAAGTGGACTAAAAATGCAGTAGCTATTTGGGACAACAGAAGTGTCATTCATTATGCTATTGCAGATTTTTACCCTAAAAGAGGATTAGGACATAAAAGAGTTATGGATAGAATTGCAATAAGGGGCGAACAGCCGTTTTAAAATATTTTATTCTCTTGATTTAATACCTATTTCAATTTCTTGAATAACTTTATTAACTGGTATTTTATTTATATTTAATGAATCATAATTTTTAGAACTTATAGTTTTTATATTATCTAAATCTGGGGTAAATTTATCTGGATTTTTTGGTCCAAATAATTTTATTAGAAAACAATTATTTGTTGAAAGCATATGACTTACACCACTATCATTTGAAAGTGCTGCAGTTAAAAATTTAGTTGAAGACATTACTATTTCGGGCCCAGAAAAATCTTTAATTATTTCTTCAGGATAAATTGCATTTTGTATATTTTTTTTTGTTAATTCTTTAATACCTTGATCATTAGGACCTAAAAATAAAACAGTTTTATAATCTTTTTTTTCAAAATATTGAATTACTTCAAAAAATTTTTTAATATCCCAAATCTTATCATTTTCCCCGGCACCCAAAGCATATCCTATGTATTTATATTTTTTATCAAAAATATTTTTTAATTGATTATAGAGGTTTACAGGAATTTTATAATCAATTGTATTTTGATATCTTTTATTCTCAGGTTTTATTAAGTTTAAGAGGTAAAATAAACCATTTACGTAATAATCATTTTCATAATATTTCCTATTAATAGGAATATCAGAAAAAAAACCAGCTGCTGTCGCAGAAATAAAAAAATTACACTTTATTCTTTTTATTGATAAAGTTCGAATTAAAGATTTTTGTGTATCTATAATATAATCAAATTTCATTTTCTCAAATTCAAATTTTGAGGAAATCTTATTCCAAAAAAAATATTTTAAATTGCTTTGTTCATAAATAATATCAATATATTGCTGCGCTATATTTTTTAATCTATTATTATAAACTGTTGTTCCTTTATCTGTAATCCAATGTAATTTTGAACTTGGAAATCTTTTTTTTATTTCTATAATAAAAGGCAACTTTATAATTCCGTCACCAATTTTTTCACCATTAGAAAAAACTAAAATATTTTTCATTGAATTTAAATTATTCTATAGAAATTATTACAGCAAAAATTTGCACTGCAATAATAATTATTATTGTTAAAATTAAAAAAATTATAATTTCTTTTAATGGAAATTTCATTTTTTAATAATACCAATTTTTAGATTTTTTGATACAATCAATATTATTTTATGGTGCCCACGCGTGGAATTGAACCACGGACACAAGGATTTTCAGTCCTTTGCTCTACCAACTGAGCTACATGGGCTTAAAAAAACTGATAAATTGTTTTAATGATAAAAGCAATATTAGATTTATTTTTTTAATAGGTATTTTATATCTATTTCCATCTAAAAGTAATTCTACCTTTAGTTAAATCATAAGGCGTCATTTCAACAGTAACCTTATCTCCAGCTAAAACTCTAATTCTATTTTTTCTCATTTTACCGGATGAGTGAGCTAAAATCTCATGATCATTTTCAAGTTTAACCTTGAACATTGCATTAGGAAGTAATTCTAAAACTACTCCTTGGAATTCTATAGATCCTTCTTTGGGCATAATTATTATTAATAATCTAGTATATAATTATTTTTTTTCATTTTGTCGAATTGAAATAGAAAATTTGTGTGCATCTAGATTTTCAACTTCAGCTATATTTTTAGCATATTTAGCATATTTATTAAAACTTTTCTTATTCATTTCAGTGTATGTGGTTCTTTTCATGAAATCTAAAACACCAAGTCCTGAAGAAAACTTTGAAGAACCATAAGTAGGTAAAATGTGATTTGGTCCTGCGATATAATCTCCAAAAACTTCAGAAGAATACTTTCCAATAAATACAGAACCGCAATTATTTACTTCTTTTAGAATTTTTTTATAATTTCTATTTTGCAGATGTAAATGCTCAGGAGCTATATAATTAATAATAGAAGATGCCATATCTAATTTATTTACAATAAGAATTAATCCAAAATTATTTATGCTTTGTGAGATAATATTAAAACTTTTTAATTTCCTAGACAATTTTTTAACTTGATTAGAGACTTCATATGCTAATTGTTTATTATCAGTTATCAAAATACACTGAGCTTTAATATCATGTTCTGCTTGAGCTAATAAATCACTTGCTACCCAAGCTGGATTAGAAAATTTATCAGCAACTATGACAATTTCAGATGGTCCAGCTATTAAATCAATACCTACATCACCAAAAACTTGCTTTTTTGCAGAAGCAACATATGAATTTCCTGGACCAAAAATTTTATTAACTGATTTTATTGACTCAGTTCCATATGCCATTGCAGCAATAGCTTGTGCTCCTCCTATTTGATATACCTCATCAATTTTTAATAAATCTATTAATGCCATAAAATAAGGATTGAAACTATTATTTACTGGAGGAGTGCATAATACTATACGATTAACCTTGGCAACTCTTGCTGGAACTACATTCATAATTAAAGATGAAGGATATATTGCATGCCCTCCTGGAACATACAAACCTACTGAATTTATAGCCTTCCATTTAAGTGAAGTTTTAATACCTTTATTAGATTTAATATAAGATTTAGGATATTGTTTTGAATGAAAATCAGTAATATTTTTAATAGCTATTTTAAAAGAGTCTAAAATTTTTTTATCCACTAATTTTTTATAATTTGTAATTTCATTTTTTTTTATTAATAAATGATTTTTAGTAATTTTTTTATTATCAAATTTTTGTGAAAAGCGTATGATGGCTTTGTCACCATTTCTCTTTACTTCATTGATAATATTGAAAACCTTCTTATCAATACTTTTTGATTTATCTAATTTTCTTTTTTGAGATAATTTTGATAAATAAGATACAATTTCTTTCTTTTTTAACGATAAAACTTTCATTTGATATTATTTTTAAAATCAGAAATTATTTTTTCAATAGTCTTTGTTTTTGTTTTAATAGAGGATCTATTTACTATTAATTTTGATTGAACTTCCATAATTTTCTCAATTTCTATTAAATTATTTTCTTTTAGTGTTTTTCCAGTAGATACTAAATCAACAACTCTTCTACACATTGACAATGAAGGTGCAAGTTCTATAGATCCATTTAATTTAATTACTTCAACCTGAATTCCCTTTTGAGAAAAATATTCTTTTGTTATATTAGGATATTTAGTAGCTACGCGAATATTGCTCCAAGAAGAAGGATCTTCTTTTTTTAATAAAGTTTTAAGAGCTGCTACTGAAATTCTACATTTTCCAATATTTAAATCAAGAGGAGCATATATTTCAGAATAATTAAATTCTTGAATAACATCTTCTCCAGCAATTCCTAGTTGAGCAGCCCCAAATGCTACAAAAGTACAAACATCAAAAGATCTCACTTTAATGTAATCAACATTCCTATTACTAGACCTGAACTTTAATTTTCTAGAAGAATCACTATATAATTCTGGATCTGGTTTATAATTACTTTTATCTAAAATTTTTCTTAATTCAGAAATAATTCTTCCTCTAGGAATAGCTATTATAATTTTTTCATTTTTCATAAAATTGAGGTGTTTTATACATGTAGATAAATAACTTCCACAATTTTTTTAAGTTAAACGCTTTATCTTTGGCCCACATTTTCCAAGGGTTTTTTCAATTTTTTCATATCCACGATCTAAGTGATAAACTCGATTTATAGTAGTTTTTCCATATGCACTTAATCCAGCAAGAACTAAACTAACACTTGCTCTCAAGTCACTAGCCATTACCTGAGCACCTTTAAATTGTCTATTTCCATTAATATATGCAACATCATTTTTAATTTTAATATCTGCTCCAAGTCTATTTAACTCAGGTACATGCATAAATCTATTTTCAAAAATATTTTCTTTTATTTGAGATTTTCCATTTGCTACCGACATAAGAGTCATGATTTGAGCTTGTAAATCTGTTGGGAAGCCGGGATAAGGTTTTGTAGTTAATGTAATTCCCTTAAGAGGTCTACTAGGGAAAATTTTAACAGAATTTGATTTAATTTTCATTTGAGCTCCCATTTTTTCTAATACATTAAATAAACTATCTAAATTTTGTGTATTAAAGTTTCTTATGATAAAAGTTTTATTAAGCAATATTGCTGCTATAATAAATGTGCCTGCAACTATTCTATCAGAAATTATATTATGATTACTAGAATATAATTTTTCTACACCCTTAATTTTGATTTTAGAAGTTCCATGTCCTGTAATAGTTGCACCCATAGAATTTAAACAGTTGCATAGATCAAAAACTTCTGGTTCTTTTGCTGCATTAATTATTTCTGTATTGCCTTTAGCTAAAACAGCAGCCATAATAGAATTCTCAGTAGCTCCAACACTTTTTCTAGGAAATACAATTGAAGCACCATTTAAAGTGCCATTAACCTTACCTATTACATAACCATCTTTATATTTAAATTTAGCACCTAATTTGCTCAAAGCAAATAAATGCAAGTCTATTGGTCTTGTGCCAATAGAACATCCTCCAGGCATAGAAATCTTAGCTTCTTTAAACCTTGACAATAAAGGGCCAAGTACAAGAATTGAAGCCCTCATCTTCCTTACCAAATCGTAATCTGCTAATTTATTTTTAACTCTGTTATTTTTTATAATTATTGATCTTTTTTTAGTAATAATATTTGAACCAAAATTATATAATAACTTTTTCATGGAATTAATATCCTCAACATTAGGCAAATTATTTAATTTAAGATTTTGATCAGAAAGAAGTGAACAGGCCATAATTGGCAAAGCAGCATTTTTAGCACCATAAATATTAATAGAGCCTTTTAAATTTGCAGTTCCATTAACAATTAACTTATCCATTTAAATTTAATTTTTTAATTTATTTTTTTTTCTTTTCAGCAGATTTGATCTTAATTTATTTGATAAATCATCAAATCGTTTTTTCTTTAGTTTTTTTTTATTTATTTCTTTATTAGAATTTTTTTTATTTATGTTCATAAAATTATAAATAAGATATATAATGATAATTAAATAAGAAATGAAGGGTTATTATGGACGAAGAAAAATTAAATATTGCTATTAGAAGGTTTTTAAAAAAAGTTGGCATTGCTTCACAAAAAATTATAGAAAATAATATAATCAAAGCAAATAAAGATGGCTTAATTGTGAAAGGAAATGAAATAGATCTAGAAATGACACTAATAATTAAGAACTTTCAAACCAAAAATACTATTAATGAGAAAATTATATTAGAATAAATTTAAAAAAATTTTTATTTTATTCAAAAATATACATATAACTGTATGCTACTATAAGAGCAGGTATTGCGCTATACAGAGTTGCAATAATAGCTGCTTTAGGCGTTAATGCTATAGCTGGGAAAAGAGCATCTCCATCATTTGAAATTGCATTTCCTAATTCTGCTGACAAAGGAATAAATCCATTTAAATAAAAAGTTGCTACAACTACCTGTGGTCCACAACCAGGAAGAAATCCAAAAAGGATTGCAACAAGTGGCAAAAATGGAAGCCATATATCAAAAAATATTTTTAAATCTATTAAAGTAAAAAACATAAAGATCTCAAATATTAAGAATCCACATATAACCCAAGTTGTTACAAAATTAGTTGTATCTACTACTCTTGATATAAAACCTCTGGACTTATCTGTAGAACATTGAAAATCACTTAAAGGATTCAATGACCACATAAATATTGATAAAATTGCACCAGAAGAACCAATAATGGTTATCAAGTTAATTTGATCAGATAGAACTAAATATTTTTCTAAATTAATTTGAAAAGCAATTAATATACCAAAAATAAAGCCAGGGGAAAAAATAAGAAGCCATAAATAGTTAAATTTTGATACAAAAACTTTGTTAAGTTTTTCATTATCAAATTTAAATTCATTTTTTTTATTTAAAAAACTAGATCCATGAATATAATCAATAATATACCCAGATATTGTACCAACACATAACCCTATTAGAAAAATTAGCAATCCTGTAGATGGTTCTACTGCCAAAATTAAAAATGCAGCATCTCCCATGGTAGCTGTTAAAACAGCAACTAATGAACCAAACCCCAATCTTCCTTGAATATATTGAGTAACAACAATAATGGCGCCCCCACATCCAGGCAAAGCTCCAAGAAAAGAAGCAATTAATACATGATATTTTTGAGTTTTTGACAAAAATTTTTTTATATTAAAATTTGTTAGAGAATCTAAGCCTATAAAAATAAATAATGTAAATCCTACAAAAACTGAAACTTGCAAATAAGCCTCAGTCATAGATTCTCTTATAATTTCTCCAAAATCTCCCGATTGAAAAGCGCAAGATAATAATATCAAACCAAAAATTGACTTTTTTATCAATCTTCCATCATTAGCTAAAGCTATATATTTTCTTTTTTTTATGGCTTTAAATAAGGCATTCATTATGTTTTTATATAAAATAAACATATAGCTAAAATATGTAGCTATGGCTATATTTTTATTGGAAATATTCATAAAAAAATACTATAATTAAGAATATGTCCTTCATTAAAGCTAGAAGTTCTCACAAAACTGAAAATACTGAAGATTATCTTGAGTTAATATCTGATTTATTAAATAAGAATGGAGAAGCTCGCATAGTTGATATTGCAAATAAATTAAATATTACACAGGCAACAGCTAACAAAACTATAAAAAGACTTAACTCTCAAGGCTATGTTAAAAAGGAACCATATAGATCAATATTTTTAACTGTAAAAGGTCAAAAAATTGCTAGTGAATCAAAAAAAAGACATAGAATAGTATATAATTTTTTACTAAATTTAGGAGTTAAACAAAGCTCAGCCCTATCAGACTCTGAAGGAATAGAGCATCATGTTAGCAGCAATACACTAGAAAAAATGGAAAAATACAATAAATCAAAAAAGAAATAAACTTAAACTATTTAACTTTTTTGATCACTAGCATTTCATCATTAAACCAAATTCCTCCATATTTTTTTATTGTTTCTTTTATTGGTTTTAAATAACCATCTTTTTTCTCAATTTCATAAATATTCTTATCATTTATTTGATTAACATAAGTAATAGCATTCCAAGAAGAAAAAATTAAAGAAGTAGCTATTCCGTTATCTATTTCATTGGGCAAAGCTTTTAATTCATAATTAAAGGTTTCAGGATTTTGAAAATCAAATTCACTAAAAGTTTTTGCATTTAAATCTTTTTTTAAATAAGTAATTATGTCATTTGATAAAGATGGAAAAGAATTTTTATTAGGCCATATTTTTTTTACAACTTCTTCTGCAGGATCTTGACCGCACGAATGAACTAGGGCGAGTTGACCATTCTTTTTTAA
>CETM01457044.1_pt1 | contig 11017 bp, 10 predicted proteins | sample 361451 | NCBI WGS metagenome assembly CETM01 (sample SAMEA2622690, study PRJEB7988) | marine metagenome | isolation source: saline water (ENVO:00002010), including
GAATTACTCCCCTACGATATTAACGTTTTGATAGGTGAGAACGGGATTGGGAAGTCTTATACATTAAAGTCTTTGGTTGAATATTGGCTAGGTGTAGGTCGAGGAAGTAAAGATGTTCTCGATAAAGCTAAGCATGAACCATTCGATCATTATCCAAATATTTCGAAGTTGATTCTTATCTCCTATAGCCCGTTTGAAGAGTTTACTATTGACCTATCCGAAACGAGTTTAAAGGATAAAGATGCATACAGATACTTTGGATTTCGTCGGGTTATCGAAGACTCGGATGGTAATCAAAGAGTAGGTATCAGCAGAAACCTACCAGCAAGCGATTCTGTATCATCAATTTTAAAGTCACTATATGATGATATAAAGTTTGGTGAGCTAAATAACTGGACCAATAAGTTCGAAACTATACTTGCTGTGCTCAAATCAGCCATTGAATTCGAGTTCATCGCGTTTGAGCTTCGAGAAGATGTTGGTTTTTTCAGAGAAACTCCAGAATTCTCTGAGTTCATAGTTGGTGATGATAAAAAATATCTAAAGATTGATAGAGCTGTAATACAAAAGTTAGACGAATGGAAAGTTGAGCTTAAGGACTACGTGAAATTTGAGTCTGGTGCTGTTTTTATCAGAGATAGTAAGAAAGTTGAGATCAGCTCAGGACAAAGACTGTTTTGTTATATTGTAGTTAACGTGGTGGGGCAAATTAGAAAAGACAGTTTAGTTGTTATTGATGAACCTGAACTTTTTCTACACCCAGCACTAGAAATAGAGTTTATTGAACTACTTAAGAAGGTTTTGAAAGCTTTCTCATCCAAAGCAATTTTGGCTACACACTCTCTAGCTATTACCAGAGAGGTTCCTGCCAAATGTGTTCACGTCTACCGAAAACACAATGGTATGGTGGAAGTCGAACATCCACCCTTTGAAACATTTGGCGGAGATATGCAAAGAATATCATCGTATGTCTTTGGTGATAACTCTATAACAAAGCCCTTCGATAACTGGATAAAAGATCAGCTGGCAACACATGCAGCTCCCCAAGATATTATTGATAGACTTGGTGATGAGATTAATGAGGAGATACTGATAAAACTGCTTAATTCAAGGAAGTCCGATGGTATCTAAAGTAATCCCTCCCAAAGATGACTCACTTGAGATCCTGAGAAATATAATAGCCGAAAGGCACCATTACAAGCAGTTCTATGCTCGAATAACGAATGATCTTATAGCCCAAGCAGAAGCGTTCATAGAGCATAATGGCAATCCGTCCGCCCTTACTCCTCTTAACCTTAGCGATTATACAAACTCTGAAGAAGAGTCTATTCTCCGAAAAAAGTCGTTGATTGGTCTGTATAAACCTGAAAATGACAAGCTACCTTTTGAGCAGCTCGAGGCCATGAGGAAACATAACGGATTAGTTGTTTGCCCTAGCTGTGGAGAGCCCGGGAGGCCAAGAACTTTAGATCATTACCTTCCAAAAAAGGTGTTTCCTGAGCTTTCAGTTATGTTATTGAATTTAACTCCAATGTGTGACTGGTGCCAAGGAGAAAAGCTAACAGACTATATCACCGAAGATGGACGAAGGAGATACATTCATCCTTACTTTGATGACGTAGATAGACCTTTGTTTTCAATTTCTTTTACGCCGCCATTTGTCACTCCATCAATAGATATATCTGTTGATGAAGAATTACCTGAGGAATTACGTGTACTTGTTAAATTACATTTGGAAGGGATTGATTTTCTGAATCGTTTCAAAGAGTATTTTAGAACAAGGTATATAAGCGTCCTACGGCGGGCTAGAGCTTCTCAGCAGGATGGCAAGAGCTTAAGGAGCCTACTCAGGCTATTTCTTGAAGTGGAAGAAGAAAAGTCTATTAATTCATGGGATGCTGTAATGTACAGGTCGATTTTAAAGAATGACGAACTTATAGACTTTCTTGAGAATAGTGCCTTGCCTGAAAAATTATAACTTGAACTTGAGTAATAGCTGTCGCGCCAAAGGCGCGACCTACCGCTTGGAACAACCTGATCTCTCCCCAAGCCATGACATCGATGAAATTTCCCTTAAAATAACAGACACCATTCGTGGTATGCGCAAAGAAGCGGAGTAAGTGAAACCCAAATGAACATCACATATACCCAAGGCACTGTTGCCGATGTTATTGAAATCGATGCTGCGATACCTGAGTTTGATAATAAAAACTCCAAAGAGAAAATTGAGCAGCGGTTGGCCGGTAATGAGGCGCTGATTTTGGTGGCGTTAGAGGGCGCAAAAAAGGTGGGTTATAAGCTGGGGTATGCGCTTTCGGATACTGAGTTTTATAGCTGGCTGGGCGCGGTTCATCCGAGTTATCGCGGGCATGGTATTGCCAAGCAGTTGCTTAAGCAGCAAGAGGCGTGGGTAAAGAATAGAGGGTTTAAATCGATTCGGGTGAAGTCGATGAATAGATTCCCGGCAATGCTGCAGTTATTAATTTCGCAGGGCTATGTTATTTGTGGTTACGATGACAAAGGGAGTCCGGAGGAGAGCAAGATACATTTTATAAAAGGGTGATATTGCTGGTATGTAAATTGCATATTTCTAAGTAGGAGAACACTGCTTAGGAGGAGCAATGCTATCGGTACAAACCAATAAGTATCAACTTGGGGTATCGCGTAATTTGGCGGAGAACCAGCGAGCGCTCGATACATCATATCAACGGTTAAGCTCAGGAAGTCGCATCAACAGTGCCGCTGACGATAGTGCCGGCTTACAAATTAGTAATCGCTTAAGCGTTGCTATCGAGGCCGGGCGCCAGGTCAATCGGAACCTAAATGACGGGATGAGCTATGCACAAATTGCAGAGGGCGGATTAAGTCAAATATCTGACGCTTTGCAACAGATGCGTGCCCTAGCGATACAAGCAAAAAATGGCGTTAATTCAGAAAGTGACATAAAAGCACTGAATAAAGAGTTCCAACAACTCAAACAACACATCGAAGCGACAGCGTATGGTACGAAGGCCTTTAATCGGCTGCCGTTAGTCGGTGACGATGAATTAAAAGTGGGTGATGTTGACAGTATCGATGCAGTTCTACAAAACGGTGTTTCAACCAGTTTGCCATCAGGATTACGGTCCATCGCTTATATACCCGCCGGTTCAAAGCAACTTGACTTTCGTCTTGACTCGTACAGTGCAGACGATGATGTACAGGTATTCACGCGCTCGGGCAAACACTTAGTCGGCACCCCACTCACCGATGGCGTCTGGACTGCAGGTGTCAACGGCATAAACAATGCGACCGACCTTAAAAATTACTTCTTTTATGAAGAGAATGGCTACACAGCAGATGCAAGTTATGACGGTTCTGAGCTCAATAGTGAGGGCAGCAGCAGTTACAACGGCATGACCTTTGAGTTTAGCGGCGATAAACACGCATCCGACGACTACATTGAAACCCTAACTATCGATACGGTGAACGAGCCCCTGATTATTTCTGTGGTCGGGAGTGGCGCATTTGAGGTCGTGGGTACTTGGAATAAGATAGGCAGTGGTGAAGGCTCAGGGCCGAATGGCACTGAAAAAGGTCCCGTGAATATTACCGCCAGTATCAACCCAACATCTGAACAAGACTTCATTACCATGGAGAAAACGCCCGCAACGCTGAGTGCACTTGGCCTAGAAGAGTCCAGTTTGGATCCAATAGAATTGGCAGAGCAAGCGTTCGCAGAAATCGATAAAGCATTGAATAATGTGTTGGATAAACGAAGTTACTATGGTGCAAAGCTCAACGCGATGCAAAGTGCGCAACGTAGTGTAAACACAGCGGTAACAGAGTCGATGGGCGCGCGCTCACGAATAAAGGATACAGACTTTGCTAAAGAAAGTGCCGAGCTAGCCAGTCGCCAAATAGTTCAGGAAGCAAGCACCAGTATTTTAGCTCAAGCCAACGCGGTGCCCGAGCAAGTAATGACCTTATTAAACGAGAGCCTGGGTTAACATACAGGGAACGCGCCAGCATCAACATCCAATATCCTACACAACAACCCGCTATTGGCTTAACGACGAATGCCGTGGTTTGGGTTTTAATAAAAAGGCTTCGAGATTCGGTACTGTCTCACGTCGAAGCCTTGAGCCCCTCTGGCTTTTCATGTGGTTAGCGACTTCGTTAAAGAGGGGCTCTTTTTTTACATCAATTCCTTTGTTTCTTGACCATTAACGCGTCCTTCTACAAGCATGCATTATGGAGCTAAAACCCCATAAATTACCTGAAGTAACATAGACACTGTTAAAGCAGGCATGACGCCAAATTTCAGTACGGTCACGGCGTGCTGAAGAAGACTAAATTTTTTACTAACGATTTTAGCTACTTCATACGTCTGTGTTGCGAGGTCCCTGTTCAGTGACTTTTTAGTCGCCGCCTTAACCTTCTTCAGGTAGCCCTCAGCACCATTTTCAAACGAGGCAACATCTCCAAAAAAAATTAATGACCTATATCGACTATCCGAGGATGTGTTAGGAAAAACCACACGTAACAATGTGAATGCACTATAGAGCGAGATCAGCACTGTGACAGACGTGGAAATCTGCAACAGCATGTGTAAACAGGCATCCTCCGCTTTAGGTGGGTCAACATCAAACAGTCTAGACAGCAAACCAAAGGTAACCACGCCAAGAAACGACATTAATAGCGCAACTTTAAAGTTCGTCGTTGTAATATGTTGATCGTATCGTTTAAGCACGTCATTTAAAAATGCCTGCTTATCTATTTTTTTACCCTTGCCCATACCTGCGCTCCGTGAGTTGAGCTAGTTAAAACCTAGATTAAAAAGCTACTTGATATAAACACCTATAATATCCTGATATAGGATAACCTGCGGACTTTCCTTCGGTGAAACCTGCACCTCCATTGTATGAAGTCCTCTATACGCCGTCGCCTCCGGCAAGATTGCCGTCCGAGCAATGTGTACTGAGGTTGGATTCAAATAGTATGTTCCGGCATTAAAAGTGCCCTCATCTCCTTTTGCGGCGTTACGAGCTTCTTTGCCGTGATTCGTTTTTACAAAGCTAACTTTTAGTGGACCGAACCCAACCAGCACTTGACGATCAACGTTTAAAATAAATTCGAGCATCATTCCTTTTTCTAAAAACATAGATACGGAACGATACGGCTTCCAGTCGCTACTTTCATTTTGTCGATAACGACAGCTGAATTCGCAGTTTTCATTTGCTATCAACCCTTTAACATGATTATCCAACCCAATTTTTTCAGAAACCTTTAAAGGAAGTAGCTTTTGGTAATTGTCCATTTTCAACAAACGACATTTTCGATTTAATTTTTCACCATCAGATTTAATCATGTTAGGGAGAATGTATCTTTCCTCTTTGGGTTTGTTATTTGAGATAACTTTAGTTTTTATCTCACTATAATCATCTGGGAAGTCTATATGATTAAGAACGCCTTCACCCAGCATTACCGTATTTCGCTTAGCTTGTCTTTGTGCCTTCGATGCTAAATCTACTGGAATACCCAAAGCCGTAACCTCGGAAGCCTCCCCATAACCATAGTTTGCCCAAATAACTTCGTGATCATCACCAAAATCGATACCAATTTTTACACCCAAATCTACATCGCGTTCAATTTTTTGGTTTAATGAGGGGAATACATACTCAGAAAGAATAAATTTGAGAGTCGAAGCTGCATTTAAAGCGTTTGCTATCGCATCTTCTTTTGAATAACTCAGCCCTCCAAAATACGCCATGAGCGCATCGCCCATGAGTCGATGTGGAAAGCCATCCAACGCTCGCACGACATCGACACATGCCTGCAGAATTCTGTTTTTTACTAAATAAACGTCCTCAAGGTTAAGCAATAAGGCGAGGCGAGAACTTCGGCTTATATCTACAAACATAGTAACAATGTAGTGGAGTTTAACGTCCTCTGTATCTTTTAAATAAGCAAAGTCAGGATGAGGCCCTACCTTAGAGTCGTTAACTCCTTGCTTTCCGAATAGAGGTCTTAAGAATGTCTGATAAGAGTATTCAGGGGGGTGAGAAAGATCGTGGGAACCTGATTTATCCGAAAAGTCGAGTGAAATCTTGTGCGCTTCAAGTGTAAGATTTTCTGATTCATGTTTAGCGAGATTGAGATTAAAGTCTGAAAAATATCTTTCTGTTATTTTTTTTAAGTCTGTTGAAGTCAAAATTTCACCTTTTTGTTTTTATTCAAATCGGCACAACGTAATTCTAATTTAATAATAAACAGAAATCTGCCTTACTCACCAACTCTAATTTTAATAAATTTTGGCAATCAGAGGCATTCAAAGTACCACTTTCCTACAAAAGGCGCGACCTACCCCACCAAACTCGCATAAGGGACGCATTCAAAGGCACCCGCAATTGCATCTTCTTTGGCAAGGGTGAGAGAAGCCGCTCGGCGTTCAAATGAAATTTCTATATGTTGATTATCGAGGATGCAGATAAGCGCATCGTGGCAGGTCGTGTGGTACAAATGCTGTACCACAGTGATGGGGTCGCTTACGTTGGCCAAGCGAAAGGTGAGGGTAAATTCGTGGGTGGGCAGGGTTTGCATGACTACGACGAGTAGCCCTGTGGGTTTTGCTGTTGCCAACGCCAGGTGTCTTGCATCATGCGCTCAAGTCCATGCTCGGCTTCCCAGTTTAAGCTGTGTTTAGCATAGCTTGGTTCGGCATAACATGCGGCGATATCGCCTGGGCGGCGATCAACGATTTTATAAGGCACGGACTTTCCAGAAGCCTGCTCAAATGCCTTAATCACCTCAAGCACTGTTGAGCCTTTTCCGGTACCCAAGTTAAACGTATGGTAGCCACGCGCGTACTCAAGGTAATCCAACGCCGAAAGGTGACCTCTCGCCAAATCACAAACGTGAATGTAATCGCGGACACCGGTCCCATCGCGTGTGGGGTAATCGTCGCCAAATACACTCAGCTGCGCTAAACGTCCAACGGCAACCTGAGCAATATAAGGCACAAGGTTATTAGGGATCCCGTTTGGATCTTCACCAATCAGTCCACTCTCGTGCGCACCAACCGGATTAAAATAACGTAACGTCGCAATTCGCCAACGTTCATCGGATGCCGCCACATCGTTTAGAATACGCTCGACTAAGTACTTAGACGTACCATAGGGATTGGTTGTCGCACCAATGGGTGCATCCTCGGTAATTGGTGTGCGCGCTGGATCACCATAAACTGTCGCTGAAGACGAAAAAACCAGCTTACGCACATTGTGTTTTGCCATGGTCTTGAGCAAGGTGTGCGTACCCACGACATTGGTATCGTAGTACTCAACGGGCTTAACTACGCTTTCACCCACCGCCTTTAAACCGGCAAAGTGAATCACACTGGTAATGGGATAAAAGCGAAATAGCTCGTCCATCGCCTTGGCGTCGCAAACGTCCGCTTCAACAAACGTAACGTTACGCTGGGTAATACGCTCAACTCGCGAGAGCGCCTCGGGTGAACTATTAGAAAGGTTATCAACAACGACAACATCCCTGTCGTTATTTAATAACTCAACCAAAGTATGGGAGCCGATATAACCGGCGCCCCCAGTGATGAGTATCATTTGTAAGTCCTTTTACAAATTGGGGTTGGTTTACTAAATCAATAGTAGTAAAAGCCCTTACTTACTTTTCGGCCCACATAACCAGCGCGCACCATTTTTCTCAATAATGGGTGTGCACGGTACTTACTATCTTGAGTTTCAGAAAAAAGCGTATCCATAATCGATAAGGTCACATCATTGCCAATTAAATCGGATAATTCTAATGGACCCATCGGGTGGTGAGCCCCTAACTTCATAGCTGAGTCAATCGCCTCGCGCGAAGCATTCCCAGAGGCGAGAATACATACGGCCTCATTAATCATCGGAATAACCATTCTATTAACGATAAAGCCTGGAGAGTCGTTGACAGTGACGGGTTCCTTTTGAATAGATTCGACCAGTTGTTTTGATTTTTCCAACGTAGTATCGCTGGTCTGATACCCAGGAACAACTTCGACCAACTTCATCAAAGGAGCGGGATTAAAAAAGTGAAGGCCTACAATATTTTCGGGTTTGGTCAAAAGACCACCCAAAGCGGTAATAGAGATTGAAGAGGTATTTGAGGCTACAATAGTTTTATCAGTCAGGTGCGGATTGATAGCCGACAAAATCGATTCCTTGACTTTAAATTCTTCAGAAACCGCTTCAATAACAAAGTCATAGCTCCCGACATCAACTAACGACGCCTCCTTAATTTTTTCTTTCGCGCTGTTCAGCGCTTCATTCGAAAGCCGCCCTTTATCAACGAGTCGTTGCAGCTGCGCATAACAACGTTCAATACACTTTTTACTACTCGATGAGTTTCGAGCGATTATCGCAACTTGAGAAACCACTTCGGCACACGACATGACTTGCAGAATACCAGTGGCCATGACGCCAGAACCCAAAATCGCTACATTAATTTTCTGAGAATCCATTCTCTTCACCTATACCAACAAACTAGCTTTTTCTTAGCGGTTTAGCAGGGTTTCCAACAACAACGCTATAAGGTTCAACATTTTTAGTGACAACAGCCCCCATACCAACAACAGCACCCTCTCCAATAATCACTGGTTTATCGGGAGTTCCCTGCTTTATTACAGCCCCAGTACCAATATAAGCGAAGTCGTGGATATGGACATTGCCATTACATTTCACACTAGGAGCGAACGTTACGTAGTCACCGATTCTGCAATCATGGGCCACATAACTATAAATATTTGCGTGAAATCCTCTACCAATCGAGATATTTGAGGTTAGCGTAACAAAGGGACATAAAATAGAACCTGTGCCCAATTCAATTGAATCTAGAGAAACTGCATTTTGGGCGCTAACGTTTATTTCAGCTATGTTATTTTTTTCTAGCTTTTCACTAAGAGCTTTTCGAATTTTACTGTCTGCAATAGCGATGGTCGCCAATTTTTCAGTGTTAGGTTTTGCTAGAAACTCCTCAAAAGTTACAACAGAGTAATCGTTTAATGATTTGCTTTCATAACCATCATCTATGAAGCATAAATCAGCATCCTTGTATTGGTCTCTAACGAGCGGCAGTACTTCTCGTCCAAAGCCGCTCGCTCCATAGATTCCTATTAACTTATTCATTGTTTGATCCCTCAAATTTTCTCATCGTCGCCTCACCCGATGCAGAAATCCCTTCACGCACCAGTACTTTCTTAGCGGTCATAAAAATGATTCTAATGTCCAGCCACGTGCTTTGGTTATCCACATACCAAACATCTAAATTGAATTTTTGCTCCCAACTAATGGCGTTACGGCCATTCACTTGCGCCCAACCGGTGATGCCTGGGCGCGCTTCGTGCCGGCGCGCTTGTTCATCGGTATATAAATCGAGGTACTCCATCAGCAGCGGCCGAGGTCCCACTAAACTCATGTCGCCGTTAAGCACATTCCAAAGCTCGGGGAGTTCATCAAGGCTGGTTGAGCGCAGAAATTTACCTAACTGCGTCAGACGCTTTTCATCCGGTAGCAGGTTGCCATGCTCGTCCCGCTCGTTCGTCATGGTTCTGAATTTCACCATGTTAAACGGCTGACCATTTAGTCCTGGGCGTGTTTGTTTAAACAGCACAGGTTTGCCGATAAACAAACGGATTAACAGTGCACAGATGAGCAATACCGGTGATGCGACGATGAGCGCAACAAGCGCTACTGTAAAATCAATTAATCGCTTCATGGTTATTTCTGCGCTTGTGCGAGAACTTCAGCAATCACTTCACAGGTTTTGGCTATTTCACTGCGAGTGAGCGTTGGGTGAACAAGAAACATCAGTGAGGTTTCACCCAGCTCTTTTGCAACAGGTAAAGGTTCTGCTGGACGATAAGGGGTGCCGTCAAAGGCTTTTTCGAGATAAACCTCTGAGCAAGAGCCTTGCATACACGGCACACCGCGCTGTGTGATCTCGCTGACAATTCTGTCCCGTGTCCAACCTTCTGCAAGCTGTTTAGGCTCAACAAAACAGTAGTGTTTATAGCAAGCGTGTTCCATATGGTCAGGCACTTTAGGTGTACGAACACAGCTAAAGTCATCGCAAACTTGTTTAATCGCGCTTGCATTTGCTTGACGTTTTTCTTGCCAGTCGTTCATGCGTGTGAGCTGTATACGACCAATTGCAGCTTGTACTTCGGTCATACGCCAGTTGGTACCAAAGCTTTCATGTAGCCAACGAAACCCAGGTGGATGCTCACGTTCGTACACGGCTTCGTAACTCTTACCATGATCTTTATAAGACCACATTTTACGCCACAGCGATTCATCATTGGTTGTGACCATGCCGCCCTCGCCTGCGGTTGTCATGATCTTATCCTGACAAAATGACCATGCACCCACATGACCAATGCTCCCGACAGAACGCCCTTTATAACGAGCGCCATGCGCCTGCGCACAATCCTCAATAACAAATAGGTCGTGCTGTTCGGCAAGATCCATAATCGGATCCATATCGGCGGGACGCCCCGCTAAGTGCACAACAATGATCGCTTTGGTTTTATCAGTAATCGCAGGTGCAATGGTATGGGCTTCAATGTTTTGCGTATCACGATCAACATCGGCAAAAACAGGCGTAGCGCCCGTTGTGACCACTGAGGAGACGGACGCTAAAAACGTCCGCGGTGTGACAATCACCTCATCACCCTGACCGACACCTAGCGCGATCAACGCAAGATCGAGTGCTTGAGTGCCATTACCCAGCGCCACTGCGTACTTAGAATCTGTGTAGTGGGCAAACTCTTTTTCGAACAAGCGACCTTGCTCGCCTGTCCAATAATTCACTTTATTAGAAAGTAATACATCGTGTGCCGCCTGAGCTTCCTGCTCGGTAAACGACGGCCATGGTGAAAATGGCGTATTTAGCATAACGTTCCTGTTTTAGCTAAAGGGATTATTGGTAAAGAAAATTAAGTGTCAACGGCAGTTTAAATTTGACCCCCTTTGGGGTTAATTCGGCA
>CETM01030596.1_pt1 | contig 11016 bp, 8 predicted proteins | sample 361451 | NCBI WGS metagenome assembly CETM01 (sample SAMEA2622690, study PRJEB7988) | marine metagenome | isolation source: saline water (ENVO:00002010), including
ATAAATAGCGCCTATCATTATTACTACAACTGCTCCTCCGGATAGCCTAGTGGTTATATTTCCAATATTTCCAGGTAACATTCCTCCTAGAATTATTCCCGCCCCTGCACCTACTTCTCCTAATGCAACAAGACTTGTAACTATTTCAGGATACATAAATCCCATACTTTCAAACCAAGGCACCATTCTTTCTGGCGGCAGAGGGAATTTACCAATTCCATGATAAATAAAAGCTATGCCCAGACCTAGTCTTAACAACCAAGGTGTAATGGGCATAAAAGGTTTGGCCATTGCATCTAAATAATTATTCATAAGCTCTCCAAAATTTACTTGCATGTATTTATTAATTAAGTATAAATGTAATTTAGAATTAAAAAAATTTTAAAGGTGATTTTATGAAGAATTTACAAATTAGCTTTGGTATCTTTATGTTGTTGGCAATTTCTGCTTGCACTGAGAATACAACAAATAAGCATCAAGGTGTAATGGATTTAGCTGTTGATTGGGTAACTGCCGGCTATACAAGCCAAAATGCCGCATTATCAATGGTTGATGCAAATATGGCAGATGATGGTGTTTCTGTAGGCGATAGATACGTAGGTTTTGGATTTGTTTGGGATCCAGAGGGAGATGGCATGGTTGTGAATTATGTTGTTCCAGATAGTCCAGCTGCAAGTGTGCTCATGGAGGGTGACTCATTTGTGGAGGTAAACGGTGTGCGTTTGACAAATGACAATCGAAATAGTCTTGGATTTAGAGGAAAGCCTGGAGAAAGTGTTAGTGCAGTTATTGAAAGGGATGGAGCTGAAATGCCTATTTCAGTGGCACGAGGCCCTGTTCAAATCAATTACAGTAAAGAACAAGTAATGGAGAACATAAGCAGTGGTGATGCAGATAGCTGGGGCCCTGAAGAATTTAATATTATTGAAGTAGGTGCTACTAATGAAGGAGTTGTACATGTCCTTCATTGGCGAAGTTTCATTGAAGATGCTACAGGTTATAACGCAAATGCCTACACGGTTACAAGATTTGAATTTAATGAAAACGGTGAAGTAACTTGGGTCGGAACTCTTTCAGAGGATAGATTCGTATTAGAGCAACTAGGTTGGACTATAACCAGATAAATTATTAGGGGAAGCTTTATTCCCCTTAATTAAACATTATGGATGTTTTGAAGGCGAAATTATTTTGAAAAAAAATAGTATATATTTTTTGTTACTTCTCTCTCTGAATATTCTTTCAGTTGGTGAAGTTTTTGTTTTTAATGACTACAAGAACCCCGCAAGAATTATAAATTTTCCAAATACTGAAAAATATCAAGTTGTTGTAGCAGATCTACATACACATTCTGTTTTTTCTGATGGTGCAGTTTGGCCTAATGTAAGAGTCGAGGAAGCAGTTAGGGATGGAATCGATATTATGGCAGTTACAGAGCATCTCGAATATCAACCACATATTGATGATATTCCACATCCAGATAGAAATAGGTCTTTTGAGATTGCTGAAGAGATTTCACAAAATAAAGATTTAGTCGTTATTAATGGTGCAGAAATTACAAGGATGTTTCCGCCTGGACATATAAATGCAGTTTTTATCGAAGATGCAAATAAACTTATTTACTTAGACGAAAGCAAAATTGAAGAAGCGAAACAAGATCTTGAAAAAATTCCTGAGGAGGATTTACAAGAGTATAAAAATCAGTCTTGGCTTGAAGATGCGGCATTAGCTAACCTATGGCCAGTTAAAGAGGCATTGAAAGAAGCAAGAAAACAGAAAGCATTTACTTTTTGGAATCATCCTGCATGGTCGTCAGAAGAGTTTATAGGCGAGCCCATGGTAAGAGATGTACATAAGGATTTCTTTGAAAGTGAGCTTTTACATGGGATAGAGGTAGCAAACGGTGATGGTTATTCTGAGGAGGCATTTCAAATTGCACTTGATTATGGCTTGACCATACTTGGTACCTCAGATGTTCATGGTTTGATAGATTGGGATTATCCACCTGCAATTGGTGCTCACAGACCAGTAACACTTATACTCGCTAAAAATAGATCTAATGATGCAGTCAAATCAGCTCTATTCGCCGGAAAGACGGTTGTTTGGTATAAAAATAATCTTATAGGTCTTCAGGAAAATGTTACAGAGCTTACAAATGCATACTTAAAGGCAAGAAAAGTAGAAATTCTTTCAAAATCAGACATAGCTAAAATTGCGATAGAGAATGTTTCAGATGTTAAATTTATTGCTCAGGTGCTCAATGAAACCTCACTAATAAATGAAACTAGCTTGATTGAGATAGCACCAAACACTACGACTTTTATTCAGGTTGATGGAGGTGCAGATATGGATTCGATGGATTTACAAATTCTTAATGCTTTTATTGGTCCAAAGAAAAATTTAAAGACAACAATTATCTTTTAAGTTTCTTTTTTTATACTTCCAAAAACATCTATAGCCTTCTGTCTTGAGGTTTTAAGATCTACTATTGGATCGACATATCCAAAGTCTTGTGGATTTTTTGGCATATGAATTTCATTAGTTGGACATTGTTCTAGTTCCTTTACATACTTTCTTATATATTCACCTTGCTCATCAAATCTCAAAGATTGTGTTTCTGGATTCATGATTCTGAAATATGGTGCTGCATCTGTTCCTGTAGATGCACTCCACTGCCATCCACCATTATTAGAAGCAATATCTCCATCTATCAAATGTTCCATAAAAAATTCTTCTCCTATCTTCCAGTCAACAAGAAGATTCTTGGATAAAAACATTGCTACAATCATTCTCAATCTGTTATGCATCCAACCGGTTTCGATCATTTGTCTAATACCAGCATCGACAATTGGGATTCCTGTCCTACCCTCTTTCCAAGCACTTATAAAGGAAGGATTATTCTCCCACGGAATGTTTTCATAGCGCATTTGAAAGGGTTTGCCCTTTGAAACCCTTGGATAATTGAAAATTATATGTCGATAGAATTCTCTCCAAAGTATTTCTGATACCCAGTGAACAATTCCCTTATCACCCTCATCAAGAGAATCATAATTATTATATCTGGATTGATTTAAGCACCATTTTGAAGAGACAACACCTGTATTTAAATATGGCGATGACATTGCTGTAGCCTTCATTGAAGGAAAGTTTCTATCTGTTTTGTAAAGACTGCCTTTTTTTTCTAAAAAATTAGAAATCATTGTTTGAATATTTTCTTCTCCAACAGGCCAGAGATCTTGATTTATTCTTGATTCTTGATAGTTGTAAATATCAAATTCATTAGCATGAGAAAAATCTATCTTTCTTACTGGCGATGGCACAGGGATCTCTTCAAGCATCGAGTAATCTAATTCAGCAAACCAGCATCTCTTGAAAGGACTATAAACTGAAAAATCACCACCCGCTTTTGTTTTCAATGTCCCTGGTTTATGAATAACTTGGTCATGAAAAGAAAAAACTCCTTTATTCTGATTTTCAAAAACTTTTGTTACCTCGTCATCACGCATTCTTTCATTGAATGGATATTCAATGTTAAAGAAAATATTTTCAAAGCAATGCATGTTTGCAAATTCAAGAAGTTTTTGAGGAATATCTTCATAAAGATCAGACTTTAAAACCACTAAAGGTATGTTCAGTTTTTTAAGCTCTTTCTCTAATTCAACGAGGCATCTAAACCAGAAGGCTATTTTATTCACTGAGTCACAGTGATCTTTCCATTGAGATTCACTTACAATAAATACTGCGGCAACTTCATTTCTAGATTCGCATGCTGCGCTGAGAGCAGGATTATCAAAAACTCGCAAATCATTCCTAAACCAAACTATATTTTTCATTTAACTCTCTATTTTAATCCCATCAAATGCTAAGACCGATCCAGTGTCTTCTTGTTTTAAATTATCTATAACTTTTGCCATAGCTCCTGCAGAAAATTCAGGAGAGAAAAGTTTACTTTCTGCAACATTCTTTTGAAAGGGCTTACTGAGTTCAGTATTAACAGTTCCAGGATGAAGCCCAATAATGCTAGCCTGTTTATTTGTTCTTGAAACTTCTAAGGAGAAGTTTTTGATTATCATATTTAGAGACGCTTTGCTGGATCTGTAAGCATGCCAACCACCAAGTCTGTTATCAGAAATACTCCCCACCCTCGCACTTAAGAATGCCATAACACTTGGACTATGGCTATCAAGCAAAGGGATAAAAAATTTCCCAACTAATGCTGGGCCGATTGTATTTACGTTCAGTATTTTTTTGAAATTCTCGGCAGAAATATGTTTATAGCTTTTTTCGGGTGCAAGATTTTCAGCATGAAGAATGCCAGATGCAATGATTATCAATTGAAATGGGCTATGCTCTGACACTGTCAGCGCAGCATTTTCAATAGTATCCTCTTTCTCAAGATCAATATAGTGATTAGCATATAGAGATTCTTCAAAATTCTCCTGTGATCTTGATAGGCCAATGATTTTATTATTTGGGTCTTGGCTATAAAAATTAGCAAAAGCTTTTCCAATGCCTCCTGAGGAACCAATAATTAATATGTTTTTATTTGTCATAAAAAATTCAGTGGTGTAAATTCTTAAATAGTTATGTATATAAGAGTTTAGTAATGAAATTTATATTGACGTCATTTTTATTTTTTTCAAGTCTTTTGATGGCTGAAACTCGGTTGGCTGTTCTGGGATCGGGAACTCCAAATCCAGATCCAGAAAGGATGGGTTCAGCATATGCAGTTATTGTTAATGAAAATGCCTATCTAGTTGATTTTGGCCCTGGCGTAATAAGAAGAGCAGCAGAGCTGTCTTCAAACTGGGGTGGAGAAATTGATGCATTAGTTCCTGCTAATTTAAAATATGCATTTTTAACTCACATTCACTCTGATCACACTATGGGTTTATCGGACTTCTTGCTTACGCCATGGATAATGGGTAGAAACGAAAAAGTAGAACTTTACGGCCCAAAGGATCTAAAAAGTATGGCAGAAAATATTTTGGAAGCATTTAAATCTGACATTGATTACCGAATTAACGGAACTCAGCCCGCAAACAAACTAGGTTACAAGTTTAACTTCCATGAATTAAAAGATGGAGTGATTTTTGAAAATGATGATTTAAAAGTGGAATCTTTTAGAGTCGATCACGGCGGGCTAGAAGAATCATATGGCTTCAAATTCACTTCCGCAGACAAAGTTATAGTCTTTTCAGGTGATACGGGTGTCTCTGAAACGTTAGAAAAATATGCTCAGAATGCTGATATTTTAGTTCACGAAGTATATTCATATGCCGGTTTTTTGAATAAAACTCCTGATTGGCAGAAGTATCATAAGGGTCACCACACATCTACTCTGGAATTGGGTGAGATAGCTAAGAGAGTAAAACCAAAAAAGTTAGTGCTTTCTCATATTCTATTTTGGGGCTCATCACCAGATGATATCTATAAAGAGATTTCATCTGTCTACGATGGTGAGACAATTATTGCGAAAGACCTAATGGTTATAGAGTAGAAAAAAAATATAGGTTTTTATTAAATTACATCGAAAAAAAGTTTAGAATCTTTAAAGGAAAGTATTAAAACTGATTAAAGGAGTTTTCGATGGAAAATGAAGGCAAGTGCCCTGTTATGCATGGCGCGATGACAAGCAATAGCTCAAGCGGAACATCTAATAAAGATTGGTGGCCTGAGCAATTAAATCTAAATATTCTTCACCAGCATGATAGAAAATCAGATCCTATGGATGAAGGGTTTGATTATAGGAAAGAGTTTGAAGATCTTGACTATGATGCACTAAAAAAAGACCTAAATGATCTAATGACAGATTCACAAGAATGGTGGCCTGCTGATTATGGTCACTATGGTCCATTTTTTATAAGAATGACTTGGCATGCTGCTGGGACATACAGAAGTACAGATGGTCGAGGTGGCGGTGGAACTGGCGCACAGAGGTTTGCTCCTCTAAATAGTTGGCCTGATAATGGGAATCTTGATAAAGCAAGACGACTACTTTGGCCAGTTAAACAAAAATATGGCAAAAAAATAAGTTGGGCTGATCTATTAATATTAGCTGGCAATGTAGCAATTGAATCCATGGGCGGAAAAACTTTTGGTTTCAGTGGTGGAAGGCCTGATATCTGGGGTCCGGAAGAAGATATTCATTGGGGTGTTGAAACTGGATGGTTAGAAAGTAGTAGATATAAAGGTGACAGAGAACTTGATAATCCTTTAGCTGCTGTCCAGATGGGATTAATTTATGTAAATCCTCAGGGACCAGATGGAAACCCTGACCCGCTTGCGAGTGCAAGAGATATTAGGGAGACATTTGGCAGAATGGCTATGAACGATGAAGAAACGGTTGCGCTTGTTGCTGGTGGACATACTTTTGGTAAGGCTCATGGAGCAAGTACTGAAGATCATGTTCAAGCTGAACCAGAAGGAGCTCCTCTTGAAGAGATGGGATTTGGGTGGACAAGCAGTTTTGGTTCAGGTGTTGGAAGTGACACTATTACTAGCGGTATCGAGGGAGCATGGACTGCAAATCCGACACAATGGGATAATGGATACTTTGACTTGCTCTTTGGATATGAATGGGAGCTAACAAAGAGTCCTGCAGGTGCTCACATTTGGCATGCTGTTGGGCAAAAAGAAGAAGATATGGCTCCAGATGCGGAAGATGCATCAGTAAAAGTTCCAACAATGATGACAACTGCTGATATGGCGATGAGAGAAGATCCAAGCTACAAAGAAATATCAAAACGTTTTCATGAGAACCCAGATGATTTTGCAGATGCTTTTGCAAGAGCTTGGTTCAAGTTATTGCACAGAGATATGGGACCTAAAACAAGATATATGGGACCAGAAGTTCCTGAAGAGGAATTGATTTGGCAAGATCCTGTCCCTGCTGGAGATTCAACTTATGATGTAAGTGTCGTAAAAGAGAAAATTCACAATTGTGGTTTATCAATTCAAGAAATGGTTGAAACAGCTTGGTCAAGTGCATCTACTTATAGAGGTTCTGACATGCGAGGTGGCGCAAATGGCGCAAGAATAAGATTAGAGCCTCAAAAGAATTGGGAAGCTAATAATCCTGATCAATTAAGTAAAGTGTTAGACATTTATGAAGCAATTGCATTAGAAACTGGCGCCTCAGTTGCTGATATTATTGTCTTAGCAGGTAATGTCGCTATTGAAAAAGCCTCTGGTATTGAAGTTCCATTTACTCCAGGGCGAGGTGATGCAACGCAAGAAAATACAGATGTTGAATCTTTTGAAGTTCTTGAACCACAATCAGATGGTTTTAAAAACTTTCACAAAGCTGGGCTTAACGTTAATCCTGAAGAAATTATGCTTGATAAAGCACAATTACTTGGACTTACAGCTCCAGAGATGACAGTTTTAGTTGGTGGTCTTAGATCTTTAGGGATTAGTGCAAGTGGATATGGTATTTTTACAGAAAATAAAGATGAATTATCTAATGACTATTTTAGGACTCTACTAGATATGTCAGTTAAGTGGAGACCTAACGGAACTGGAAATTCTTATGAAGCAGTCGATAGAGTTTCTGGTGAGAAAGTTAGAACAGCTTCTAGAACTGATTTAGTTTTTGGTTCTAACTCACAGCTGAGAGCTCTCGTAGAGGTTTATGCAAGTGACGATTCGCTTGATAAATTTAAAGGAGACTTTGTCCTTGCGTGGAATAAAGTCATGAATGCTGACAGATTTGATCTAAATTAATCTATCTTTTTTAAACTAAAGGCTTGAAATTTATTTTTTGAGCCTTAGTTAAATGAATTACTGTCTTGTCAGGATCTTGATTTGTAGCGGGCACGCTCTAATCTTAAATATCTCGAACGCCCAGTATTAATAAAAAATTTTAAGGGAATTTCCCTTTCTCTATATATATACGTTTAGGAGGCTTATATGAATAGACCAATTTTTAAAAACATATTAGTTGTTATAGCTACTATAACCATAGCTGCTTGCGGCGGTGGCGGCGGTGGCGGTGGTGGCGACTACGGCGGCGGCGGTGGCGGCGGCGGTGGCGGCTACGGTAACAATCCACCAACAATTACCAACTCTACATCTATGTATTCTGTTTTAGAGAACCAAACTGGTGCGTTTTTAGTTACTGCTACAGATCCAGATGGAGATACAATTACCTTTTCTATAACTTCTGGTGCTGATGCTAGTTTATTCAGCATTAACACAACTGGAAGTGTCACGTTTAATACAGCTCCGGACTTTGAAATACCGGGTGATGCTAATACTGATAATACTTATGAATTGACCGTAACTGCATCAGATGGAACTGCTTCAGATTCTCAATCATTTAGTGTTACTGTTACGAACGATACATCTGATGATCCAACTACTTCAAATTATGATGGAGTACTTATAAGAGATGGCTATATTCAATCCGCTACTGTTTGTGTTTCAGTTACTGATTCAGATGGTGATGAGACATGTGAAGGTGCAGTCTACACGACTACAACAGCTTCTGATGGTTCATTCTCGCTTGAAATAGACGATAACATAACTACCACAGTAAGATTACTAGCTGAAGATGGTTTTAATCCTGTAACTGATGATGCGGACGCATTTACAATGGGATTAGCTAATCCAACTATTGATCAAAATCTTGTTATTTCGCCATTAAGCACAATGCTAGCTATTGATAACAGATTTGACTACACAACGCTTAAAGAAAAACTCGGAGTTGATTCAAACTTTATGATTCGTTTTGATGACCCATACCAAAGCATTAATGATGCAGCATCTAATAAAGCTGCGGTTGTTAATACACAACTATTAATGATGTATGAAACATTGAGCGTGCTTCAAACTCAAGCAGGTGTTACTGGGCTAACTGCTGTTTCAACTGTTAACGATGCAATTTTCAATCGTGATGCATCAACAGAAACATCTTTGGGTGATACAACGCTTGTAAGGAATGTTCTTCTTAATTTAGATTTAGCAGACTACACCGTTACAAATACTCAGCTAGAAAGTTTATCTGGAGGAATGTCTGCATTCCTACAAAAAGTTTATGTAGATTCAGAAAATGAACAAGCATACTTCTCAATGACTGCTAGAGATTACTTAACACCAACTTTAAAAGGTATTTTGGATGATACAGTCGATAGTACTGAAGTTGATCAGCTGATATTTGATACTCTTCAGTGGATTACAGATAAAAGTTCCAGAACTGGCCTTACTGATGTTGAAGACTTTAGATCAACTACATATTCAGTTGGTAATAGTGGCTCAGCTTATTACACAATAGATGGTATAGACGCTGACTCTAATCCACATGTTATCTATGCAAGAGTTGGGGATACCATTGTTTTTGAACCAACTGGTTCAGGCGTTTTTGCAAATCATCCTTTTGAAATATCAACTACTCAAAATGATACATCTGGATCAAATAACATTGGCTCAGCTGAAGGTTGGGATCAAGCTAATTACACATTGACAGTAACGGGCACCACGCCAACAACTCTTTATCCTCATTGTGGTGTCCACGCTGGCATGTATACAAATGGCTCAATCCAAATTGTTACAACCTACGATCCTTCTATGATTGATGTTACTTCTGCAACGTCAGGCTTAGAAGTAAGTGGAACTGTTTCAGTTGGACCATTTAAAGGCGCAAGTGGAAATACGCACACTGTATACCTAAGACAAGCTGATGCTGGTTCAGATTATCATGAACATGTTTTCCATGAGCTGCCAGGAATCACATTCTATATGCCTGCAGGTCAGGGATATCATGGTGCAACTCAGTCATCTGGGCAAACGAAGTTTAAAACTAAGTCGCACTACTAAGTTTTGGCTATGAAGCCTCCTCGGGCTGGCCTCGGTCAGCCCATTCCTAACCTAGATGTTCTAAAATAGATCTATGGCACTTACTTATTCAAGCATGCTTAGTCTAAAATCTGAGTTAGCTGCATTCAATCTTTTAAATACTGTTACAGGAGAAAGATTCACCTCAGATGATCTTGATAAAAATAAGCACTCATTAATAATGTTTATTTGTAATCATTGTCCTTATGTCATTCATTATCATGACGAAATTAAGCGTCTTGCAAATGATTTTGATAAAACTATTAATATAGTGGCAATAAGTTCGAATGACGTTGAAGAATATCCTCAGGATGGTCCAGATAAAATGAGAGAATTGTGGGTAGAGCTTGGGCTATCATTTCCTTATCTATTTGATTCAACTCAAGATGTTGCAAAGCAGTACAAGGCTGAATGTACACCAGAGTTTTATCTCTTTGATTCATCTCAGAAGCTTGTATATCGTGGAAGACTTGATGAAAGCTCTCCTAACTCGGGATTAGAGCCGACAGGTAAAGATCTCAGGAACGCCATAGAGAATGTGCTAAATAATGAAGAAGTCAATCCTGATCAATTCCCTTCGATGGGATGCAACATTAAGTGGAAGTAAGTAGATTTTTAAATCTATTTCTCGATTAGTTTATTTGGTTTGTTTGATTGCTTCTGAAGAAGAAATTCATCAAATAGTTCGCCAGTGGCTGTAAAAGCACGAAATCTCAAATTATTTTTCTCAATATCTATAATTTGATAAAGCTGAGTATTCTCGCCTAACTTTTTAGCAAATTTACCTTTTGTAATCTCATAAAGTTTGGGCCCACTAACTGAAACAACATGAACAGTTCCTATTTCTGGATCATAAGCTTGCTTATATCCAGCTGGAACATTTTTTATACTTTTAGTATCAACAAATCCCGTTCTTGAGTAGCTGTGATCATGACCGCTGAGAACAAGATCTACCCTAAACTCATCTAAAATAGGCTTCCACTGCTCTCGAATAGCCACATTGTCTCTACTTGATGCAGGAGAGTAAAGCGGATGATGAAAGGTCAAAATTGTCCAACGATTAGGATTATCTTGAAGTACTTTTCGAAGCCATGGTTTTTGTTCTTCTATTGCAATGTTTGAATCAAGTGAAATAAACCTTACTCCTTGATAATCAATAAAATAAGTAGTCTCTTTGAGCCTTTC
>CETM01075498.1_pt1 | contig 11003 bp, 11 predicted proteins | sample 361451 | NCBI WGS metagenome assembly CETM01 (sample SAMEA2622690, study PRJEB7988) | marine metagenome | isolation source: saline water (ENVO:00002010), including
GAATAAATCACTTAGGGAAGTATTAGTGATGTTTCAAGTTTTATCATGGGTTATTATTCTCAAATGATTAACTTAGACGGTGTGCAATCTTTTGCAGAAGGTGGTAACAGGAAATGTTATGTAAACCCTACAAATCCAAAAAGATGCCTCAAAATACTTCATAAGAATCTCCTAGAGAATCTCCAGAAAAATTCAGCATGGTATAAGCGTCTAGGAAATAGCGATGGTCTTGATGATAATTTGCGTGAAAAAAATGCCTATAATCAAAAAGCTATTCGCTCTCCTATAAATCCCTCTATATGGGATCATTTGGCTAAGTGGCATGGAATGGTTGAAACAAATTTAGGGCTTGCCTCAGAGACTGAACTCATTACAAATAACGGAGAAATAGCTGAAACTTTAGAATCTTACCTCTTTAGAGAAGGCTTAACACCTGAAATTAAAAGCGCATTAAGCGACTTTGAAAACTGGCTAAGAACCCATCTTATATTAACAAAAAATATCATTCCTCATAATCTCGTTATCAAAAAAGAAAATGGATCTTTAATGCTTAAGATAATTGATGGGCTGGGAAGCAAATCGTTCATACCGCTTCCTAAATATAGTAATTTTTTTGCAAGAATCTATGTAGAGAGACGCATAGAACTAATGTGGAGCAGAATTCATTGGGACCTAAGCGGCCGTATTGGAAATTGGAAATAAACCCTTACTCGTCTAAAAAATTCTTTAAATGGCTTGAGCGACTGGGATGTCTCAATTTTCGTAAAGCCTTGGCTTCTATTTGACGAATTCTTTCTCTAGTAACATCAAATTGTTTGCCAACCTCTTCAAGGGTGTGATCTGTATTCATGCCAATGCCAAATCTCATTCTCAAAACCTTGGCTTCTCTAGCAGTTAATGACGAAAGAACGTCATCAGTAGCAAAATGAAGGCTGCCCTCTGTGGCATTTTTCAATGGTGAGTGAATCACAGTATCTTCGATAAAATCACCTAGGTTTGAATCTTCATCATCGCCAATAGGTGTTTCCATTGAAATTGGTTCCTTAGCAATTTTAAGCACTTTTCTAACTTTATCCTCGGGCATATCTAACTCTTTGCTTAGCTCTTCTGGAGTAGGCTCTCTTCCCATATCTTGCATCATCTGGCGAGATACTCGATTCAATTTGTTAATAGTCTCGATCATATGAACAGGAATTCTGATTGTTCTTGCCTGATCTGCAATCGATCTAGTAATTGCCTGTCTAATCCACCAAGTTGCATAGGTAGAAAACTTATATCCCCTCCTATACTCAAACTTATCAACTGCTTTCATCAGCCCAATGTTACCTTCTTGAATCAAATCTAAAAACTGTAAACCTCTATTTGTATATTTTTTAGCAATTGAAATAACAAGCCTAAGATTAGCTTCAACCATATCTTTTTTAGCTCGCCTCATTTTTGTTTCGCCCATAGACATGGCACGATTGATTTCTTTAATATCTTTTAAATTTAATCCAACTCTCTCCTCAACAGCTTTAATTGCTTTCTGTGCAATCACAACATCAGGTTTAATATGCTCTAAAGATTTTTTGGAGTACTTTTTATTACTCATCAAAGTATCTACCCACTTTACCTTAGTAATATTTTCTTTGTACATTGCAATAAAGTCTTTTCTAGGAATTCGAGCTGATTTTACAAATAGAAATTGAATTCTTTTCTCATGTAAACGAATTTCAGCTAAATCACTGCGTGCAAAGAAAGATAAATCTTCAAACATTTTTGGTGAAAATTTAAGAAACTGAAAAATTAGGCCTAGTTTCGTAAATTCAGCTTTAGCTTCTTTAGAGTGTCTTCCTTTTGATTCTACAACTTTATATGTCTTATTAAATTGACGTTTTAAGTTCGTCATACGTCTTTGAACTTCAGCTAGATCCGGCCCATTATCAACCTCTTCATCGCTCTCTTCTAGTTGTTTAGCTTTTTCACTTCCTGGTCCTGCTGAAGGAACTTCTTCCATTTCTTCAAGAAATCCTGTGAGGAGTTCGCTAAGTTTTTTATCTTCGGTTTTTACCTGCTCATAAAAATCAATAATATGCTCAACAATTCCTGGATAATGGACACTTGCATCAAGTAAATCACGCATTCCTTCTTCAATACGTTTAGCAATTTCAATTTCGCCCTCTCGAGTTAGCAAATCTACTGTGCCCATTTCACGCATGTACATTCTTACTGGATCAGTTGTTCGACCAGTTTCATTTTCAACAGCGGCTAGGGCTTCAGCGGCTTGCTCAAGAGCAATATCGTCTTGATCATCAGATGATTCAGAAAGCATAAGAGTGTCTGCATCAGGCGCAGTCTCATGAACTTGCAGACCCAAATCATTGATCATGCCAATAATTTCATCAACCTGATCAGGATCAGAAATATCTTCTGGCAGATGATCGTTTACGTCTGCATAAGTTAAATAGCCTTGCTCGCGGCCTTTCTCAATTAACTCTGCAATTCTTGAACCTTGTTTTTTTAACTTATCCACTCAATGCCTCTTTCAAAGTCGTTAATATTATGTGATGCCAAATTTGATTTTTTCAATCTTGTTTTGAACTTAATTTTTTTAACCAATTTCGATCATCGTCAGTGATTTCTTCCTTTTTTAAGATGATTTGCTGTAAATCTCTTCTTTCTGCTGGCGTAATCGATCTGACATTATACTTGTCTTTGAGTGTTTGCTCTCTATCTTTTTGATTTTTTAATAAAATATCAATGCAGTCATTTACAAGCTTAAATGCGTTCTTTTCAGACAATTCAAGTCCTGCGACTACAGCTTCTGAGAAATATCTCTTAATTTGGTCCGATTCAAGGCTTTCAATAACTCTAGACGGTTTTATATCTGGTGTTTGTCTATACAAATCAAGAATTACAAATAAAAAGTTAAATTTGGGGTCATCTTTCAATTCATCAAATATAGATTCTTGAGCAATTGCAGGAAAAGCTAGTAAAGCGCTAAAAATGTTAATGACAGCTTTTACTCTGACTGGAGTATTTGGATTTGATCTCATTGCATTGTCTGATTCAGCTTTTCTAATTTCCGGACTTTTAGGTGCATCCATACTCTTAATGTCCATGCCGCATAATTTAGATATCTCGTTGGAATACACCTCTTTAATGACAGAATTATTTATCTTATTTACTATGGGAATGGCGAAAGCAGCTGCCTGAGCTCTGCCTTCCAATGTTTCTAAGTTAAATTCTTTGACCTTCGATAAAAAGTATGACGAAAGCGAAATTGACTCATCTAAAAGTTTTTGAAAAGCTTTTAATCCATGCTCATTAATATATGAATCTGGATCATGGCCTTGTTCAAAAAAAAGAAAATGGATATTAACATCTTCTCTTATAATTGGAAAAGTATTCTCAACTGCTTTCCAAGCTGCTTTTCCACCAGCCAGATCACCATCAAATGCAAAAAATATTTTATTTGTGTAACGCATGATTTTAGAAACATGATTTGGAGTTACAGCAGTTCCTAGCGTTGCAACTGCGTTTTTGATGCCATGTTGATAAAGGCCTATTACATCCATGTATCCCTCGACCACGATCAAAGAAGCAATATTTTTCTCTCGTTCTTTAACCTCATACAAACCAAATAACTCGTTTGATTTATTAAAAAAAGAGGTTTCTGGAGAATTAAGATACTTAGGCTCTCCCTCATCTATGATTCTTCCCCCCATGGCAATAAAATCACCTTTTATATTTCTAATGGGAAAAATAACTCTGCCTCTAAATCGATCATAGAATCTTCCATCTTTCTTGCTAAATAACCCTGATTCATCTAGTTCTTTGTGAGGAATATCAGAACCGAAATGATTCAAAAGACCATCCCACTTATCCTGCGCGTAGCCGATGTTAAATTTCTTAGCAGTCGCCCCAGTAATCTTACGATCTTTAAGATATTCAACTGCTTTAGATGCAGTTTTTTCATTCAAATTGCCTTGGTAAAATTTAACTGCCTTTTCTAACAAACCACTAGGTTTTGATTTTTCCGATCTATTGTTTTCATAAGGTACTGTCATACCTGCTGCGCTAGAAAGAGTTTCGATAGCGTCAACAAATTCTAAGTTTTCATAACGCCTAATAAAATGAATTGCATTACCAGATTCTTGGCAAACAAAACAATAAAAAAACTGTTTGTCCTGATTAACAGCCATAGAGGGGTTTGTATCATCGTGAAATGGACATTGGCACCAAAAAGTTGATCCCTTTTTATTTAAAGGTATACGCCTACCTATGACATCAACGATATCTGTTTGATCTAATAACTGATCAATAAAACTAGTTGGAATTGACATGATGTTCGATCCAGTTGTCTAAGAATATTTTGGCTGCTAAATCATCAATGCGATCATCTTTTGAATCTACTTGCATCAACTGCTTTGCCTCAAACGAGGTTAATCTCTCATCAACCAATTCACAAGGGATACTGCTAATCTTTTGAAGTTTCTTGAAAAATGGATTAACTTTTTTCATCATCTCGCTAGGAGTTCCATCCATATTTAAGGGTTTGCCAACTAGTAATTGGTCAGGTTTCCATTCATCGATGAGCCTGGAAATTGTATTCCAAATTTCTTTACCTTCACGAGCAACATTAAGAACCACTAAGGGAGAAGATGTCTTTGTAACAGTTTGTCCAACAGCCACGCCAATGTAATGAGTGCCAAAATCAAAAGCTAATATCTGCATTACTATGAATTTGTGAAATTCCAGTCTCGAACAATTTCAAGCTGTTGATAGTTTGCAACCATATCCTCTGGAAAAGGTTGAAATGGAGCTGATTGATATAAAATCCTCAATGCCAAAGCATCTAACATCGAATTCCCTGAAGACTGAAGAATGTCTGCGTCTATTAAATTTCCCATATGATCAATTATTGACTTAATTTGAACTCTAAAATTACCTTGAATAATATCTGAGCGAGAAATTTCATAATATCCTGCCGTCTCAATCTGTCTTTGCCATGCATTTAAATAAATGGTTTCAAAACTTTGCAAGGATGAGTTAGATTCTAAACGTCTCACGCTAAACTGAGATTCATCTTGAAGATTAACATCTTGAGAAACCATTGCAGCTTGTTGAGTGGTTTGCTGAATTAATTCCTTGCCATCCAGAGAACTTCCTTGAATATCAAACTCTCCATCAGCAAATCTAATATTCACAATTTCTTCTTTGTTAAATTCCCATGGTTGTTGTATGACAACAAAACTGATTCCAAAAATAACCACTCCATGGAACATCAAAGATGCAAGCATGGATTTTCTAAATCCCCATCTTTGAATTCTTTGTTTATAAATCAGTGGCTGCATTTTATAACGATTGAAGCAATGTCTTGATGGGATTTTTTCCGGTTTGAGCGAGAATCTCTCTTGCGCCTGTAGGGCTTGTGATATTAATTTCAGTCAAATAATTGCCAATCATATCAATTCCTGCAAACATAATGCCCTCTTCTATCAGCACCTTACCAATCTCTAGACTGATTTTCATTTGCTCATCGGATAATTCACGAGCCTCGCCAATTCCGCCAGCTGCAAGATTGCCCTTAAAGCTTCCTCCTTGTGGAATTCTTGCTAATGCAACAGGAAAAGGTTTGCCATGAATGATAAGTATTCGATAATCTCCAGCATATATTTCAGGTAAGAAATTTTGAACCATAACCATGGTCTGATAATGATTAGTGAGTGATTTAAAAATTTCTAAATGATCAGTTGAACTTTCATCAAATTTATAAATTGACTCTCCTCCCATGCCGTCTAGAGGCTTTAAAATAATTGAAGAATATTTGTTCTTAAAAAATTTAAAGTCTTCCTCTTTGCAAATCACACTTGTATCAGGCATCAAATTAGAAAATTGAAGAGCAAAAATCTTTTCATTAAATTTTTTTAAAGCTGCTGACCGATTAATAACATTAGCTCCCTCAGATTCAGCTTGAGATAATAAATGCAAGGCATTCACATAGTTTTCATCTACTGGTGGGTCCTTTCTCATAAATATATAATCAATGTCACTCAGCTGTTTAATATCATTAACTTTCTCACTAATTTGCGGATGCTGAATGGGATCTTGAATTTCAACGCAGTAGGCAAAAGTTTTTTGGTTTTTATAAATTAAATCCTTCATCTCGCATTGAAGAATTTGGCCACCCATGTCATAGACCTCTTGCATCCATAAAATAGTTGTATCTTTTTTTGGATTTAATTTATTTAGAGGATCTGTAATAAATAGTGAAGAAGTGCCTTGCATTAGTATTCTCCAAATAAGCTAAGGAACATAGATAATCCAACAACAGGAGCTGTTTCAGCACGAAGTACATAATGCCCTATCTTCAGAGACTGCAGGCCCAATTCGCTCATGGTCTCACGCTCAGCTGGTGAGTAGCCCGATTCAGGTCCTGTGATAATACTAATACTTTTTAAATTCAAAATTTTATGATCTTTTATAAATTGACTAGCAATTGTATCAAGAACAAATAATCCCCCGAAATCTGAATTTATCTTTGAACTCTGAAGGCATTCTTTAAGCCCATCAAAATAATCAATACTGGGCAAATGATTGCAGCCAGATTGCTCACAAGCACTAATCATGGCTTCTTCCAAACGAAGATTTAATTTAGATAAATCTTTTTTTGCTAATGATTGATCACAATGATCTGGTTTGTATATAAGAATTGAATTAATGCCTACTTCAATAAGCTTTTGCAATGAGTAGATTAAATTCTCCTTTTTTATATATGGGATTATTGCTTGATACGATTTTTGATAAGGATTCTGAACTAATAAAATATCGCCGACATGAAAAGATATATAAGCTTTATTAATCTCTGCAATAGTTCCACGTGCAATGAAGCCGCAACCATCGAATAACTCAACAGGATCATTTGTTTTTACCCTGAGAACCTTGGCAAGGTGATGTATTTGTTTTATGTTGGTGCACTTATAACTTGGTGCAGATAATTTAGAACAGTAAATTCTTGGCTTTCTCATCAATTTATTATAATTGGTATTTTTTATAATGAGTCAAAGTCACATCATTCTTGTTAGACATGGGGAGGCATCCCAAGGATGGTCTGTGCATCCTGATCCCGGATTAAGTGCAGAGGGTCGTCGACAAGCTAGAAATTCTGGCAAGAGCTTACTCAATGAACTGTCTCATTATCAACTGCTTTCTAGTCCAAAGAAAAGAGCCATTGAGACCATGGAAATAATGAACCAAGGATATAAAAACTCTTTTGAATTAGATTCTAGATTTATTGAAATACCTTCAGATAATATCGATGCTGATAAAAAAAAACAGTGGCTGGTAAGTATTTTCACAACTCCAATTGAAGAGCTGCCTGAAGTAGTAAAAGAATGGCGCCATAAATTAATAAACTGGCTTAAAGAAGCTGAGGGTAATTTTGTTGTCACTACACACTTCATGGTGATCAATGCATTGGTTTCAAATATCACAAGCAATGATGCAATTTCATATTTTCATCCTGATTATGCATCTAGGACGGAAATATTTAAAAAAAATGGAGAAATAGCTCAATTAATTCTAGGCGATGATAAAAAAACTGTAATTAATCTCTAAAATCAGTTGAGCAATTTTTAATCAGATGTAGAATTTATATTTTGCAGAAAAAATCTCTACTTAATGACTAAAACAGTCTCACAAAAACCTAAAAATAAACCTCTTGGTGTGCAAGTAAGAAAGGCTATGAAGAAATACTTTGCAACTCTTGGTGATATAAACCCAGCAAATGTTCATGAAATGGTTATGGCTGAGGTTGAGCCTGAACTATTGAAGGCAGTCATGAATTATACAAATAACAATCAATCTAAGGCTGCAAATGTTCTTGGATTAAACAGAGCTACCCTTAGGAGAAAATTACATCGGTATAACATTATAGAAAAAACATGAGCCTAATTACCCCAAAAACTGCCCTTATTAGCCTTTCAGATAAATCTAATTTAGATGAATTAATAACATTTTTGCTAACTCAGAAAGTAAAAATTATATCAACTGGAGGGACTTACGATGCCATCAAAAAAATTACAGATAAGGTCATAGAGGTTTCAGAATTTACTGGGTTTGAAGAAATGATGGATGGTCGCGTCAAAACTTTACATCCAAAAATTCATGCTGGTATTTTGGCCAGAAGAGAAAAAGATTTAGAGGTTTTGACTGAGCGAGGGTATCAGATCATTGACTTGGTCATTGTTAATCTCTATCCATTCCAAGAAACAGTTGCCTCGGGGTGTGAATTCGATGAGGCTATAGAAAAAATTGATATAGGTGGACCAACGATGATTAGGTCAGCAGCAAAAAACTTCAAAGACGTTGCAGTTATTTCTGACCCAGCTGACTACGATCAACTAATAAATGAATGGGACAATCAAGGAGGTATCAGTTACGAATTTAGAAAAAAGCTTTCGCAGAAAGTTTTTCAGCTCATGGCTGAATACAATTCAGCTATTGCAAATTATCTTAAAGACATCTCGTCCAACGCACATCAATATAACTTCAGTAAGAGTGAATCTCTGAGATATGGAGAAAATCCTCATCAAACTGCAGATTTATTAACTTTTTCTAATTTAAAGCATAGAAATATTGCCAATGCAGATGTTCTTCAAGGCAAAGAACTTTCATACAATAATATTGTAGATGCTGATGCTGCCTGGGAATGTGTCAGAGCATTTGACGATCCAGCTTGTGTGATTGTAAAACATGCAAACCCCTGCGGAGTTGCTGAAGCAAACTCTATCTTTGATGCTTATGACTTAGCATTTAAGACTGATCCGACGTCTGCCTTTGGTGGTATTATCGCGTTTAACAGAGGGCTGGATAAAAAAACTGCTGAAGAAATTAATGCTCGTCAATTTGTTGAGGTTGTCCTAGCTACCAGTTTTGAAGAAGCTGCATTAGCAGAGCTAGCTAAAAAGAAAAATGTTCGAGTTTTATGCGTCGATTTACAACAGGATAACCCATATCCAGGCGTCATTAAAAAAGTCTCTGGGGGAATATTAATTCAAAGCGATGATACTTTTATTGTTCCCAAAGTAGACCTTCAGTGCGTTTCTAAAAGACAGCCGACCGCTGAAGAAATAAATGATCTTATGTTTGCATGGAAGGTTGCTAAATTTGTAAAATCAAATGCTATTGTTTATGTCAAAAATAAACAGACTATTGGCATTGGTGCTGGTCAAATGAGTAGAGTAATTAGTGCTGAGATTGCCAATCTAAAAGCCAAAGAGGAAGGTTTAGAGGTCAAAGGTGCAGCAATGGCTTCAGATGCATTTTTCCCATTTAGGGATGGCATTGATAAAGCTGCTTCGAGTGGAATAGCAACAATTATTCAGCCTGGTGGATCGATTAGAGATGAGGAAGTGATTGCAGCTGCTGATGAAAATAACATTGCTATGGTTTTTACTGCAACACGTCACTTTAGACACTAAATATGTACATTTTGGTTATTGGATCAGGTGGCAGAGAGCATGCTTTAGCCTGGAAATGTGCACAAGATGAATCTGTATCAAGAGTTTTTGTTTGCCCAGGAAACGCAGGAACTGCTCTAGAAAATAAAGTATCTAATATCTCTATTAATGTTGATGACTTTGCAGCAGTTAAAGATTTTTGCATTAAAAAAAATATTGCTCTTGTAATTATTGGGCCAGAACAGCCACTTGTTGATGGGCTAGTAGATTACTTGCATTCTAATGGTATCAAAACTTTCGGGCCCTCTAGAGCTGCTGCTCAGTTAGAGGGCTCTAAAACATTTTCAAAAGATTTTTTTATTAAATATGGAATCCCCACAGCTACCTATGCAGCCTTCGATAATTTTGATAATGCAAAAGATTACTTAAAAAAGATTCCATATCCAACAGTAGTAAAAGCAGATGGTTTAGCAGCAGGTAAGGGTGTGATTATTTGCCAAACCGAAAGTGAGGCTCTGGAAGCCTTAGTTAATATTTTCAAAGACCAAGCATTTGGAGATGCTGGAACAAGTATAGTTATTGAAGATTTCTTAATTGGAGAAGAGGCAAGTTTTATTGCGGTGGTTAGTAAAGATAAAATTATCCCTCTTGCAACCAGTCAGGATCATAAAGCCGTGGGTGATGGTGATGTGGGATTAAATACAGGTGGTATGGGTGCATATTCACCTGCACCGATAGTTGATGAAGCACTTCACCAAAAAATTATTGATGAGGTGATGGAACCAACGATGCAAGGCTTAATTACTGAGGAATCGCCCTATCTTGGATTCTTATATGCTGGACTAATGATAAATGATGGAGAATTGAAAGTTCTTGAATTTAATTGCAGATTTGGAGATCCTGAAACTCAACCTATTCTGCTGAGATTACAATCAAGTCTAGTTGAGCTTTGTCTTGCAGCAATCGATGATAAGTTAAATGATTATCAAATTCAGTGGACTGATGAACATGCTTGCGGGGTGGTAATTGCGAGTCAAGGCTATCCAGGGGACTATACAAAAAATAATGAGGTAACATTTGAATCCTCTGAAATACATGGAAAGAAACTATTCCATGCAGGCACAAAACTTCAAGATGGTAAAATTTTAACATCAGGAGGCAGGGTATTTTGTGCAACTGCTTTAGGTAAAGATCTTCAAGAGGCTCAATCTAAAGCTTATAATCTGGTAGAATCTGTATCTTTCGATGGAGCTTTTTATAGAAAAGATATTGGTAACAAAGGATTGAAATGAATTTATTAGATAATTTTATAAACGAGTGTGACATTGCTCTGAAAACATTATCATTCAAAAAGAGTGGTACGGGCAGATCATATCCACCTAATGAGGCATCCTCTGCATTGTCAAAAGAAGAGAAAAATCTATCAGCGCAACTAATGCGAGTAAACTTAGCTGGAGAAGTCGCAGCTCAAGCACTTTACAGAGGGCAAGCTATGGTTTGCAAAGATCCTGAGATAAAAAATCATCTCGTGCAAGCTGGAGAAGAAGAAACAGATCATTT
>CETM01075499.1_pt1 | contig 11002 bp, 11 predicted proteins | sample 361451 | NCBI WGS metagenome assembly CETM01 (sample SAMEA2622690, study PRJEB7988) | marine metagenome | isolation source: saline water (ENVO:00002010), including
GAATAAATCACTTAGGGAAGTATTAGTGATGTTTCAAGTTTTATCATAGGTTATTATTCTAAAATGATTAACTTAGATGGAGTGAAATCTTTTGCAGAGGGTGGTAACAGAAAATGCTATATCAACCCAACAAACCCAAAAAGATGCCTAAAAGTTCTTCATGAGAATCTCTTGGAGAATCTCAAGAAAAACTCAGCATGGTATAAGCGTCTAGGTAACAGTAATGGTCTTGATGACAATTTGCGCGAAAAAGATGCTTATAATCAAAAAGCAATTCGCTCGCCTATAAATTCTTCTATTTGGGATCATTTGGCGAAGTGGCATGGAATGGTTGAGACAAATTTAGGGCCTGCTTCAGAGACTGAGCTCATTATGAATGATGGAGAAATCGCAGAAACTCTTGAAGCGTATCTTCTTAGAGAGGGGCTAACCCCAGAGATTAAAGACGCATTAAGCAACTTTGAAAACTGGCTAAAAACCCATCTTGTATTAACGAAAAATATCATCCCTCATAATATGGTTATCAAAAAAGAAAATAATGCTTTAGTGCTTAAGATAATTGATGGATTGGGAAGTAAATCCTTTATACCTCTGCCTAAATACAGCAAGCTTTTTGCGAGAATCTATGTAAGGAGACGCATAGAACTTATGTGGAGCAGAATTCATTGGGACCTAAACGGCCGCATTGGAAATTGGAAATAAACCGCTTACTCGTCTAAGAAATTCTTTAAATGACTTGAGCGACTGGGATGTCTCAATTTGCGTAAAGCCTTGGCTTCTATTTGACGAATTCTTTCCCTAGTAACATCAAATTGTTTTCCAACCTCTTCTAGGGTGTGATCTGTGTTCATACCTATCCCAAACCTCATTCTTAAAACCTTAGCTTCTCTAGCAGTTAATGATGAAAGCACGTCATCCGTTGCAAAGTGAAGGCTGCCTTCGGTTGCATTTTTCAATGGCGAATGAATCACCGTATCTTCGATAAAATCACCCAAGTTTGAATCTTCATCATCACCAATAGGCGTTTCCATAGAAATCGGCTCTTTAGCAATTTTAAGTACTTTTCTAACTTTATCTTCAGGCATATCTAACTCTTTACTTAACTCTTCTGGAGTAGGCTCCCTGCCCATATCTTGCATCATCTGGCGAGATACTCGATTTAATTTATTGATGGTTTCAATCATATGAACAGGAATTCTAATTGTTCTTGCCTGATCAGCAATTGATCTTGTAATTGCCTGTCTAATCCACCAAGTTGCATAAGTAGAGAACTTATATCCTCTTCTATACTCAAACTTATCAACTGCTTTCATAAGTCCAATGTTGCCTTCTTGAATCAAATCTAAAAACTGCAAACCCCTGTTTGTATATTTTTTAGCAATAGAGATTACAAGCCTAAGATTGGCCTCAACCATATCTTTTTTAGCTCGTCTCATCTTTGTTTCACCCATGGACATAGCACGATTAATTTCTTTTATATCCTTAACACTTAAACCAACTCTTTCCTCAACAGCTTTAATTGCTTTTTGAGCAATTACCACATCCGACTTGATGTGCTCTAAAGATTTTTTGGAGTATTTTTTATTGGTCATCAAAGAATCAACCCATTTCACCTTGGTAATGTTGTCTTTGTACATCGCAATGAAATCTTTTCGAGGAACTCGTGCGGATTTTACAAATAAGAACTGAATTCTTTTCTCATGCAAACGAATTTCAGCTAAGTCGCTACGTGCAAAGAAAGCAAGGTCCTCAAACATCTTTGGTGAAAATTTAAGGAACTGGAAAATTAGTCCCAATTTTGAAAATTCTGCCTTAGCTTCTTTGGAGTGCCTACCTTTTGATTCAAGCACTTTATAAGTTTTGTTAAATTGACGTTTTAAGTTCGTCATGCGTCTTTGAACTTCAGCTAAATCTGGCCCAGTATCAACTTCTTCATCACTCTCTTCTAATTGTTTTGCTTTCTCACTACCTGGTCCAGCTGAGGGCACCTCTTCCATCTCTTCAAGAAAACCTGTCAATAACTCACTTAGTTTTTTATCTTCGCTTTTGACCTGCTCATAAAAATCAATTATGTGCTCAACAATTCCGGGATAATGCACACTAGCATCTAGCAAATCACGCATACCCTCTTCGATACGCTTGGCAATTTCAATCTCGCCTTCTCGAGTAAGAAGATCGACAGTACCCATTTCACGCATGTACATCCTAACTGGATCAGTTGTTCGCCCAGTCTCATTCTCAACTGCGGCTAAAGCTTCAGCCGCTTGCTCAAGAGCAATATCATCCTGGTCGTCTGATGACTCAGATAGCATTAGAGTATCTGCATCTGGTGCAGTTTCATGAACCTGTAGACCCAAATCATTGATCATCCCAATAATTTCATCAACCTGATCTGGATCGGATATATCCTCTGGAAGATGATCGTTTACGTCTGCATATGTTAAATAGCCTTGCTCTCTGCCTTTTTCGATTAACTCTGCAATCCTTGAACCTTGTTTTTTTAACTTATCCACTCAATGCCCCTTTCTAAATCATCCAGTATATGTGATGCCAAATTTAATTTTTTCAATCTTGTTTTGAACTTAATTTTTTTAACCAATTTCGATCATCGTCAGTGATTTCTTGCTTTTTTAAGATGATTTGCTGTAAATCTCTTCTTTCTACTGGCGTAATCGATCTGACATTATACTTGTCTTTAAGTATTTGCTCTCTATCTTTTTGATTTTTTAATAAAATATCCATGCAGTCATCTACAAGTTTCAATGCGTTCTTTTCTGATAATTCAAGTCCTGTGACCACTGCCTCTGAAAAAAATCCCTTGATTTGTTCTGATTCTAGGCTCTCAATTACTCTAGATGGTTTGATGTTAGGTGTTTGTCTGTATAGATCTCGGATTATAAATAAAAAGCTAAATTTTGGATCATCTTTTAATTCATCAAAGATAGATTCTTGAGCTATGGTTGGGAATGCTAACAAAGCGCTAAAAATATTAATTACTGCTTTTACTCTTACTGGTCTGATGGAGCTTGATCTAGTCACATACTCGGAGTCGTCTCTTGTAGAGGGACTTGAAGGTGTGTCCATGCTTTTGATGTCCATGCCACATAATTTTGAAACCTCGCTGACATAGATTTCTTTAATAACAGTGTTATTTATTTTATTAATTATCGGTATAGCAAATGCTGCGGCCTGCGCACGACCCTCCAATGTTTCTAAATTAAACTCTTTAACCTTCGATAAAAAATAGGATGAAAGAGAGATGGACTCATCTAATAATTTTTGAAACGCTTTCAAGCCAAATTCATTGATATAAGAATCTGGATCATGGCTTTCTTTAAAAAAGACGAAATGAATATTCATATCTTCTCTAATAATTGGAAAAGTGTTTTCAACTGCTTTCCAAGCTGCTTTACCTCCAGCCAGATCACCATCAAACGCAAAAAATATTTTATTTGTGTAACGCATTATTTTAGAAACATGATTAGGTGTAACAGCTGTTCCGAGTGTTGCCACTGCATTTTTGATGCCATGCTCATAAAGACCTATAACATCCATATACCCTTCAACAACTATAAGAGAGGCAATATTTTTTTCTAACTCTTTGACCTCATACAAACCAAACAACTCATTTGATTTATTAAAAAAAGAGGTTTCTGGAGAATTAAGATATTTTGGCTCTCCCTCATCTATAATTCTCCCACCCATAGCAATAAAATCACCTTTTATATTTCTAATGGGGAAAATAACTCTACCTCTAAATCGATCATAGAATCGATCATCTTTCTTGCTAAATAACCCAGACTCATCTAACTCTTTGCTTGGAGTATCAGATCCTAAATGGTTTAAAAGACCATCCCATTTATCTTGTGCATACCCAATGTTGAATTTCTTTGCTGTAGCTCCAGTAATCTTTCTACGTTTTAAATATTGAACTGCTTTAGGAGCAATTTTTTCATTCAAGTTTGCTTGATAAAATTTGACTGCTTTCTCAACCAGGCCGCTTGGCTTGGATTTTTCAAGCCTATTATTTTCATAGGGAACAGTCATCCCAGCTGAGCTTGCAAGGGCTTCTATTGCATCAACAAATTCTAAATTTTCATAGCGCCTGATAAAGTGAATAGCATTGCCAGATTCTTGGCAAACAAAACAATAAAAAAACTGTTTTTCCTGATTGACTGCCATGGAAGGATTTGAATCATCATGAAATGGACATTGGCACCAGAAATTTGATCCCTTTTTATTCACTGGTATGAGTCGACTTACAACATCAACAATATCGGTTTGATCTAATAACTGGTCAATGAAACTAGTTGGAATTGACATAATGCTCTATCCAATTATCTAAAAATATTTTGGCTGCCAAATCATCGATGCGATCATCTTTTGAGTCTTTTTGCATCAGCTGCTTTGCCTCAAATGAGGTTAATCTCTCATCCACTAATTCACAAGGGATATTACTAACCTTTTGCAGTTTCTGAAAAAATGGATCAACTTTTTTCATCATATCGCTTGGAGTTCCATCCATATTTAAAGGCTTTCCTACAAGCATTTGATCCGGTTTCCACTCATCAATGAGATTTGAAATTGTATTCCAGATTTCTTCACCATCACGAGCTACATCAATTACCATTAAGGGAGAAGAGGTCTTAGTAATAGTTTGTCCAACAGCTACCCCAATGTATTGGGTACCAAAATCAAAAGCTAAAATCTGCATTGCTAAGAGTTTGAAAAATTCCAGTCTCGAATTATTTCAAGCTGCTGATAGTTTGCCAACATATCTTTAGGAAATGGCTCAAATGGAGCTGATTGATGCAAAATTTTTAAAGCCAAAGCATCTAGCATTGGATTCCCTGAGGACTGTAAAATATCGGCGCCTATTAAATTACCCATATGATCGATTATGGACTTAATTTGAACTCTAAAATTGCCTTGAATAATATCTGAACGTGAAATTTCGTAATAGCCTGTTGTCTCAACCTGTCTTTGCCAAGAATTTAGATATATGGTCTCAAAACTTTCTAAGGTTGAATTAGATTCTAAACGCCTAACGCTAAGTTGAGACTGATCTTTAAGCTTGATATCTCTCATGACCATTGCAGCTTGTTGACTATTTTGCTGAATAGACTCAAAGCCATTCATCACCCTGCCCTGCATATCAAACTCTGCATTAGCAAATTTAATATTCACAATTGCTTCTTTGTTAAAGTCCAATGGTTGTTGAATAACAACAAAACTAATTCCAAAGATAACTACACCATGAAATATTAAAGAAGCTAGCATCGACTTTCTAAATCCCCATCTTTGAATTCTCTGTTTAAAAATAAGCGGTTGCATCTTATATTGATTGAAGTAAAGTCTTAATCGGGTTTTGACCGGTTTGAGACAGAATCTCTCTTGCACCTGTAGGGCTTGTGATATTAATTTCAGTTAAATAATTTCCAATCATGTCTATCCCTGCAAAAATAATCCCTTCTTCTAAAAGCAACTTGCCGATCGCTATGCTTACTTCAAGCTGATCTTTAGATAATTCCCGAGCTTCACCTTTGCCGCCAGCTGCAAGATTACCTTTGAATCCTCCACCTTGGGGTATTCTTGCCAATGCAATAGGAAATGGTTTGCCATGAATAATGAGTATTCGATAATCACCATCGTATATTTCCGGCAAAAAATTCTGCACCATGACCATGGTTTGATAATTATTTGTTAATAACTTAAAAATTTTTAAATGGTCCATTGAATTTTCATCAAACTTATATATTGACTCTCCACCCATACCATCAAGAGGCTTAAGGATAATAGTTGAGTATTTTTGTTTAAATAACTCAAAGTCTTCTTCTTTGCAGATAACACTTGTATCAGGCATCCAATGAGAAAATTGAAGAGCAAAAATCTTTTCATTAAAATTTTTTAAAGCTGAAGGTCGATTAATTACGTTGGCGCCCTCGGCTACAGCCTTAGAAAGCAAATGTAACGCATTCATATAGTCTCCATCTACTGGCGGATCCTTCCTCATGAAAACATAATCAATATCTTTGAGTGATTTAGCCTGATTAGCTGCCTCACTAATTTGTGGGTTGGTGATAGGGTCTTTAATTTCATAGAAATTGGCAAAAGTTTCTTGGTCTTTATAAATTAAATCTTTCATCTCACACTGGAGAATTTGACTCCCCATACTAAAAGCCTCCTGCATCCACAGAATAGTTGTATCTTTTTTTGGGTTTAATTCATTTAAAGGATCGGTAATAAAGAGTGAAGAAGTGCCTTGCATTAATATTCTCCAAATAAGCTATGAAACAAAGACAATCCAACAACAGGAGCTGTTTCAGCACGTAATACATAATGTCCTATTTTAAGAGATTGCAATCCTAATTTCTTGATGGTGTTGCGCTCAGTTTCAGAAAAGCCCGATTCGGGGCCGGTGATAAAGGTAATACTATTTAAACTCAAAATTTCATGATCTTTGATGAATCGATTAGCAATTGTATCAAGAACGAATAGCCCCTCGGTATCTGAAGTTTTCTTAATGCTGTGCAGGCATTCTTTGAGCCCATTAAAGCAATGAATAGTTGGGACATGATTGCAGCCAGATTGTTCGCATGCACTTATAATCGACTCTTCCAACCGAATATTTAATTTAGATAAATCCTTTTTTGCTAATGATTGATCTAAATGATCAGGTTTGTAAATCAGAATTGAGTTAATCCCCAATTCAATAAGCTTTTGTAATGAGTAAATTAAATTTTCTTTTTTAATATATGGGATTATTGCTTGATACGATTTCTGATAAGGGTTATGCACGAATGAAATATCATTGATATGAAAATTTATAAAATCTTTTGCAATATCTTTAGTGATTCCATTGGCTAGAGACCCTTGGCCATCAAATAGCTCGACAGGATCATTCGCTTTCAATCTAAGAACCTTGGCAAGATGATGTATTTGTTTTATGTTGGTGCATTTATAACTTGATAAAGATAATTCAGGACAAAAAATTCTAGGCTTTCTCATCAAGTTATTATAATTGGTATTTTTTATAATGAGTCAAAGTCATATCATTCTTGTCAGACATGGGGAGGCATCTGCAGAATGGTCTGTTCACCCAGACCCTGGTTTAAGCGAACTAGGTCGCATGCAAGCAGAGAACTCTGGTAAAGATCTAATTAATCAAATTGCCTCCTATCAGCTTCTTTCCAGTCCAAAAAAAAGAGCTTTTGAAACTATGGAAATAATGCATATAGAAAATCAATTCCCCTATAAACTAGATTCAAGATTTATTGAAATACCATCAAACAATGTTGATGCTTATAAAAAAAAAGAATGGCTATTAAGAATTTTTACAACTCCAATAGAAGAACTTCCTAAGACTGTAAAAGAATGGCGCAGTAATTTAATAAGTTGGCTAAAAAATGCTGAAGGTAATTTTATTGTGACTACACACTTCATGGTAATAAATACATTGGTTTCATATATCACAAATAATGATGCTATCTCATATTTTTATCCTGATTATGGTTCTAGGACGGAAATTTTTATAAAGAATGGAGAATTGACTCAATTAATTTTGGGTGATGATAAAAAAACTGTAATTAATCTTTAAAATCAGTTGAGCAATTTTTAATCAGCTGTAGAATTTATATTTTGCAGATAAATCTCTAATTAATGACTAAAACAGTCCTACAAAAACTAAAAAATAAGCCTCTAAGTGAACAAGTAAGTAAGGCTATGAAAAAATACTTTGCCGCTCTTGGTGATGCAACTCCAGCTAATGTTTATGAAATGGTAATGGCTGAGGTTGAGCCTGAGCTTTTAAAAGCAGTAATGAAGTATACAAACAACAATCAATCAAAAGCTGCAAATGTTCTAGGATTAAATAGGGCCACCCTCAGAAAAAAATTACATCGATACAACATAATCAAAAAATCATGAGCCTAATTACTCCAAAAACTGCCCTTATAAGCTTGTCAAATAAGTCTCATTTAGATGAGCTGATAAAGTTTTTGCATGAAAAAGAGGTCAAAATTATCTCAACTGGTGGAACTTACAATGCCATAAAAAAAATTACAGATAAGGTCACGGAGGTATCAGAATTTACAGGATTTGAAGAAATGATGGATGGTAGAGTTAAAACTTTACATCCCAAAATTCACGCCGGGATTTTAGCCAGAAGAGAGTCAGATTTAGAGGTTTTAACTGACCGAGGATATGAGACCATTGATATGGTGATTGTTAATCTGTATCCATTTCAAGAAACAGTCATGTCAGGGTGTTCGTTTGAAGAAGCTATAGAAAAAATTGATATAGGTGGGCCCACGATGATTAGATCTGCGGCTAAGAACTTCAAAGATGTTGCGGTAGTATCTGACCCTGCTGACTATAAATATTTAATTGATGAATGGAAAAATCAGGGTGGTATTAGTTACGAATTTAGAAAGGAACTATCAGAAAAAGTTTTTCAACTTATGGCTGAATACAATTCCGCTATTGCAAATTATTTAAAAGATATCTCTTCGAATGCACATCAATATAATTTCAGTAAAAGTAAATCATTAAGGTATGGAGAAAATCCTCACCAAACTGCAGATTTATTAACTTTCTCCAATTTAGAACATAAAAATATTGCCAATGCAGATGTTCTTCAAGGGAAAGAACTTTCATACAACAATATTGTTGACGCTGATGCCGCCTGGGAATGTGTCCGAGCATTCGATGAGCCAGCGTGCGTGATTGTAAAGCATGCTAATCCCTGTGGGGTTGGAGAAGCAAACTCTGTCTTTGATGCATATGATCTAGCATTTAAGACTGATCCAACCTCAGCCTTTGGTGGCATTATTGCTTTCAATAGAGAGCTGGATAAAGAAACTGCTGAAGAAATAAATACCCGTCAGTTTGTTGAAGTTGTCCTGGCCACTAGTTTTGAAGAGGCTGCGTTGGCGGAGCTAGCTAAAAAGAAAAATGTTAGAGTGTTATGTGTTGATTTAGATCAAGATAACCCATATCCAGGAGTCATTAAAAAAGTGTCTGGTGGAATATTAATACAAAGTGATGACACTTTTACTGTTCCCAAAACAGATCTTCAATGCGTTACCAAAAGACAACCGACCGCTGAAGAAGTCGATGATTTAATGTTTGCATGGAAGGTTGCTAAATTTGTAAAATCCAATGCTATTGTTTATGTCAAAAATAAACAGACCATTGGTATTGGTGCCGGCCAAATGAGCAGAGTCATAAGCGCTGAAATTGCAAATATTAAAGCGCAAGAAGAGGGTTTAGAAGTCAAAGGTGCGGTAATGGCCTCAGATGCGTTTTTTCCATTTAGAGATGGAATAGATAAAGCTGCATCGAATGGGATTGCAGCAATTATCCAGCCTGGTGGCTCGATAAGAGATGAAGAAGTAATTGCAGCTGCTGATGAAAATAACATTGCAATGGTCTTTACTGCAACCCGTCATTTTAGACATTAATAAAATGTATATTTTGGTTATTGGATCAGGAGGCAGAGAGCATGCTTTAGCATGGAAGTCCGCTCAAGATGAATCAGTGTCTGGAGTATTTGTTTGTCCAGGAAACGCAGGCACTGCATTAGAAGATAAAGTATCCAATGTTTCTATTAATATTAACGACTTTGCAGCATTAAAAGATTTTTGCATTGAAAAAAATATTGCTCTTGTAATTGTTGGGCCAGAGCAGCCTCTTGTTGATGGGCTGGTAGATTATTTGCAAAAGTTTAATATTAAAACCTTTGGGCCTTCTAGCGCTGCTGCCAAGTTAGAGGGCTCAAAAACATTCTCAAAAGACTTTTTTATTAAATATGGTATTCCTACAGCAACTTATGCAGCCTTTGATAACTTTGATAGTGCAAAAGAGCATTTGAAAAAGGTTCCATATCCAACAGTAGTGAAGGCAGATGGTTTAGCAGCAGGCAAAGGAGTGATTATTTGCCATAGTGAAAATGCAGCTTTGGAAGCATTAGTCAGTATTTTCAAAGACCAAGCATTTGGAGATGCTGGAACAAGTGTAGTTATTGAAGATTATTTAAATGGAGAAGAGGCAAGTTTTATTGCGGTGGTGAGTAAAGATAAAATTATCCCTCTTGCGACCAGTCAAGATCATAAAGCGGTGAGTGATGGTGATATAGGATTAAATACAGGAGGCATGGGTGCATATTCACCTGCACCGATAGTTGATGAAGCACTTCACCAAAAAATTATTGATGAGGTAATGAAACCAACCATGCAAGGTTTAATTGCTGAAGGTTCGCCCTATCTTGGATTCTTGTATGCAGGACTCATGATCAATAATGGGGAATTGAAAGTTCTTGAATTTAATTGCAGATTTGGAGATCCTGAAACTCAACCTATTCTGCTGAGATTAAAATCAAGTCTAGTTGGACTTTGTCTTGCAGCAATTAATGATAAGTTAAACGATTATCAAATTCAGTGGACTGATGAACATGCCTGTGGAGTAGTGATTGCTAGTCAAGGCTATCCAGAAGACTATACAAAAAATAACGAGGTAACATTTGAATCCTCTGATATGGATGGAAAGAAACTATTCCATGCAGGCACAAAACTTCAAGATGATAAAGTTTTGACATCAGGAGGCAGAGTTTTTTGTGCAACTGCTTTAGGTAAAGATCTGCAAGAAGCTCAATCAAAAGCTTATTATCTGGTAGAATCTGTATCCTTCGATGGAGCATTTTATCGAAAAGATATTGGCAATAAAGGATTGAAATGAATCTATTAGAAAATTTTATAAACGAGTGCGACATTGCTTTAAAAACATTGTCATTCAAAAAGAGTGGTACGGGTAGATCGTATCCAGCGAATGAAGCCCCCTCTTCCTTATCAAAAGAAGAGAAAAATCTATCAGCGCAACTAATGCGAGTAAATTTAGCTGGCGAAGTAGCAGCTCAGGCACTTTACAGAGGTCAAGCAATGGTTTGTAAAGATGCTGATATCAAAAATCATCTCGTGCAAGCTGGAGAAGAAGAAACAGATCATTT
>CETM01007977.1_pt1 | contig 10997 bp, 16 predicted proteins | sample 361451 | NCBI WGS metagenome assembly CETM01 (sample SAMEA2622690, study PRJEB7988) | marine metagenome | isolation source: saline water (ENVO:00002010), including
CAATACCAGGCTCCACCTCCTCCAGATCCTGAAACCCAAAAAAGTGCAGAAGAAAAGTTTATTGAATTGCAGGGGCAAAAAATAATGATGGATGCTCAAATTGATGCACAAAAACTGGAGCTTGAAAAAGAAAAAATGATTAGATTGGATGATCGGGAAAAAGATCGAATCGAATCGCAAACAGAGCTTTCAATTATGGAGATGCAGGAGAAATACGATACAACTGTTGATTCTGCAAAAATTCGAGGTTTGATGGAACGAGATCGTGAAAAAATAAAACAAGAAGCAATGATTGCCAAAACTAGGATGGCACAAAGGAATTTGCCTAATGCCTAAACAGTTGTATGATCAATATCAATCAGAATTGACTCAAGGGGAAGAAAAGCCTTGGTACGATTTTTCTGACTTACCAGTTTGGAGTGGAACCCTACCTGGGACTCCAGAAGATGCATCCCATATAACAACAGAACTTGCAAAAGATATGTCTCCAGTAGTTGGACCATATCGGTCTGGAGTCAGGTCTACCAAAGAATATAATAAAATGATGGGGTTACTTGATGAAGGTGATTACACAGGGGCAATTTCCCCTGCAATTTGGTCACTTTTAGAATCAGCAGATGTTGGACTTTCAGCCCTTCCCATTCTTGGTGGAGTGTTATCTACTCCGATTGATCTTGCAAGAGCCTTTACAAATTTAACACCTGTAAGACCTGTTCCAAAAAAGATTCATGGGGGTGATGGTGCTTATTTAGGACCTGATAAAAATGAGATATCTGGTTCTTTTACTTCAGGGAGAGTAAATGTAGAAGATGGAATTAAGTTTGGAGTTGGTACTCCAACAAAAAGTATTATTGATGATAAAAGTGCAGGTAAGAAAGTAAAAGTAAATTTATTTAAGCAAAAAGCAGGTTGGAAATGGATTGGGGAACCTCCTGTTGACACACCAACTATAATTTCAGTAGAACAGGGGAATAAACATTTCTACACATTAGATTCAGACATAGGTAATGTTGATCTTAGTAAATATCCTAATCAGAAATCTGAACCAAGATTAAGACCATCATCAAGAGGTGAATTAGAGTTTGGGGAAGAAGTAGGTAAAATAAATCTCAGAGGTAAAGAACATCCTGTATATGCTTCTATCAAAATAGTCCCAAAAACTAATTCTAATCCTGTTGCTCCTGTTGTAAAAACAACTAGACCTTATAAAGACCCAACTGGTTTACTTGATTTTAAAAAATTAGATACAGATTACCCTCCTGTCAAACAAACAAGGGAGCCTCTTTTTGTCCCACAAAAAAAAGAAATTTCAGATGAACTAAAAATTTTTAAAACTAAAGAACAACAGGAAAAATTAATTGATTGGTTTGATGAAGGAGTTAAAACTGGTGGATTGGCATGGTATAACACAAATCCTTTAAGAAAATATGCAATTTCAGAATTTGGAAATAAAAAGGGATTAGAATTATATGATAGATTTTTAAGATATGTAGGTGCAACATCTCCGAATACAAATCCTATGTCTAATATTAAACAGGCATCTTATTATAATTATTTAGATCAACAGGGTGTACCAATTGTTGATGATTTATTAACTGGAAATTTAAAAATTCCAAAAGGCTATGGAAGGATGTCTTTATCAGGTATAAAAAATACTTTAGCAAGTGCAGGTGCAGGTACAAAAGGTCCTGTTTTAGTTGGGGGTAAAGATATAAAATTAGATAGAATACCATTATATGGGCATAATTATACAGGGACTTTCCCTGCAACTGCTCCAAAAGTTGGAAGATTTTATGAAAATTTAAAAGGTAATATTGAACAAATGGCTACTTTAGATGCAGGTGCTATGAGAGCAATAGCAGGTAAAAAAGGTGGCAAGGGTAAGAAAGCAGAAAATCTTAGGGAATCAGCATCAAAAGAAATATATGATCAAATGGAAGTTGCATTTAATAAATTTGCAAACCAACTTGGAGTTACCCCTGCTCAAGCACAAGCATCAATTTGGTCTGGGTCTGCACCATATACGGGAGTTGGTAAATCAACTGGTGACCTCCCTCTTGGTGCAACATTTATGGAAATGTTAATGGAGAAAGTTTCTCAAACTGCAAGAATAACAGGGCAATCTCCAAAAGATGTTTTATCAGGATTACTAAGTGGAAATCAATATTTAAAAGGTATAATTGCCCCTTTTGCAGTTACAGGGGGTTTAAGTGGTTTATTATCAGAACAAGAAATGTAAATTTAAAATGGAGAATAAATATGACTGAAGCTGAAGAAATAAAACAAGCAGAAAGAGCAAAAGAATTATTAAAAGACCCAGTTTTAATTGGTGCTTTGGAGACTATGGAGCGTGAATATCACGAGAAGTGGAAAGACACTCAACCTGAAGATACTCAAGGTAGAGAAATTCTTTGGCAACTTTTGTGGGCAATAGGAGAGTTTCGTTCTCATCTTAGTGTTATAATGCAAAGAGGAGAATTCCACATTAATCATTTGGATAAAGTTCTCAAACGAAAAAAATCATAAATCTTAAAAAAGGAGCAACCTATGGCTATGGAAGACCCTGGACTCCAAAAAGCAGAAGAAGCGTTTTCAAGTATGTTGTCCTCCTCTGGAGAAAAACAACAGTCAGTTGAAGAAGCAGACGTTGCAGAAGCTGAAGATAGCAGTCCTGATGTTGAAGAAACTTCTGAAGAATTAGAAACATCTCCAGAAGAAGAACATGCAGAAGAAGAACCTGATGAGGAAACTTACTATCCAATTAAGTTGGATGGGGTAGACCATGAGATAACTCTTCAAGAAGCGTTAAATGGATATCAACGTCAATCTGATTACACAAAGAAGACCCAAATGCTTGCACAAGAAAAGCAAGTAGTTGAAGCAGAAAGAGCTAAAGCTGAAAATGATCGTTTAGCATATCAGCAAAAATTGGAACAATTAGTTTCTAATCAGTCTTCTGTTGAGGAAGAACCTGATTGGGACCAATTGTATCAAGATGACCCTTTAGAGTGGATGAAAAAAAAGGAAGATTTTCGTTCAAAAAAGGAGAAACAACAGGAGTTGAAAGCTGAATATGCACGAGTTCAACAGCAAAAACAAATTGAGTCTCAAAATCAAATGAGACAATTTATTGCCCAACAGCACGATCTTTTACTCGATGCGATTCCTGAGTGGAAAGATCCAAAAGTAATGGCAACTGAAAAAGCTCAAATCAGAGAATATGCTAAAAAACATCTGCAATATTCAGATGCCGAGTTGAGTCAAATTTTTGATGCCAGGGCTGTTTTAGCTCTCAAACAAGGGATGATGTCAACGAAGATTGCATCGAAAGGAAAGGCAAAGTTAAAAACTAGACCTGATGGTATTCGAGCAGTCAAGCCAGGTTCTGCAGGTAATCAACGAAAAAAAGGGGATTCTTTATCTAAAGCTAAAATTCGGTTAGCAAAATCTGGTTCAGTCCAAGATGCAACCGAAGTGTTTAAACAACTGTTAAGTAAAAAAAACTGACTGTTTTTAGCAGTTTTTCAAAATTTTAAATTTTTTATTAAAAGGTAATTATGGCTCAAGCAACTGGAGCTATGGACACCTATGAAGTTTCAGCAAATCGGGAGGATTTATCAGACATAATATACGATATATCTCCAGAGGAAACTATTTTTGTATCTTCCATAGGTAAAAGGTCCGTTAGTTCAACAAAATTCGAGTGGCAGGTGGAGGATCTTCCTGCAATTTCAACCACAGCAATTAGAGAAGGAGATGTTGTTGATGTGGATAATCCTAACAACTCGGTAAGACGTTCAAATATGTGTCAGATTCTAAGAAGATCTGCTTCAGTAACAGGAACTCAGCAAGCAGTCAATCGTGCAGGGGTTTCAGATTCTCATGCTCATGCAACTGCAGTGTTAGCTCGAGCAATGAAGCGAGATGTTGAATCTGTTTTATTATTAAACCAGGCATCAAATGAAAGCAGTGCAGATGCTTCTACAGCAAGATTAACTGCAGGTATGGGTGCTTGTATTATGACCAATGTTGATAAAGCATCAGATGGTTCAAACCCAACTGCATTTGGTACTGATGCAAGAAACGATGGAACTGCCAGAACTCTGAATGAAACGATTCTTAAATCGACCCTCAAATTAGCCTATGACAATGCAAACGATCAACCAAATATGATTATCGTTGACTCAGCAAATAAACAAATAATCAGTGGATTTGCAGGTAGGGCATCTGCTACATCAGTAGTAGCTCTCCCAGGTAAAGGAGATGAGGTACAGGCTTCAGTAGCAGTGTATATTGGCGATTTTGGAACGTATAATGTACACACTTCAAGGCATGTCAGAGCTTCCGATGGATGGATTATCAATCCTGAATATGCAAAAGTGGCACAACTCAGACCTTATGAGTTGAAAGAGTTGGATCAACTTGCAGATAGTAAAGCTTCCTTCTTAATTTGGGAAGGGGGGCTTCAGGTAGATAATGAAAAAGCTCATGCTTTAATGGCTGATCTTGGTGCATAATCTAAACTATTAACCCTAACAAACCCCCCTCCTTGAGGGGGGATCTTAATATGCCTAAAATGACAACAGTCCTCTCGAATGAGGGGGGTATTTTTACTACTGCAAATACCGAAGATGGCACTGGGAAAATGTTTATCCAAAAATATCAAAATATAAAACCTACTCTTGATTATGTAAAGAGTCATTTTGATACTCCAATTGATAAAAGTTCTCCCTATCGTAAAGTTGCTGAAATTCCTGAAGTATTGGTTCCAAAATTATTGAGATTAGGAATCTTGAACGACACAAAAAAATTATTAAAGTGGTTAGATTTACATGAAAATAAACCATTTAGGACATGGGAAGGTAGATTGACATAAACATGGCAATAAGCACTTACTTAGAATTGAAAAACGCAGGACAAAACTGGTTAAATCGAAGTGATTTGACTGATAGGATTCCAGAATTTATTCTTCTGGCAGAAGCTCAGTTAAATAGACGTTTACGAACTCGACAAATGCTAGTGAGGACAACCTCTACTGTGACTTCTCAGTATGTTTCTTTGCCAACTAATTTTTTAGAAGCACAAAATGTTGAATTAACCTCAACTTCTCCTCCCAAAAGACTTACATATTTGACATCTGATAGAGCTGATGATCTAAGAAATCAATTTTCAAATACAACAGGAACTCCTAATTATTTTACAATTCAAGGAGAAGCAATTGAATTACTAAAAACACCTGATACAAGTTACACACTTCAAATTAATTATTACAAAAAATTAGACTCAATAACAACCCAGGGAGACTCAGGGACTACATGGCTATTAACTTCTCATCCAGACATTCTATTGTATGGACTTTTAATGCAAGCAGAACCTTTCCTGATGAATGATGAAAGAATAAATATTTGGAATTCTCTTTTAGAAAAAGCACTTGTTGAATTAGAATTTTCTGATGATAGATCAAAATACAGTGGAGCAACACTAATAGCTAAACCTAAATTTATTTACACATGAATGAAACCTGGATCGATGAAACTATTATTAATACAGTTATCACATACGGTGAGGGTGTTTTTGGAGAAGGAAATTACGATAATTATGTATTTTTTGAATCCGAGAATCCAGAACAAACATGGACTATACAAACTGCAGAAAATGTAACTTATACTGAGCAATAAAAATGGCAAATACGTTTACTTCAAATTATGCGATGGTTAAATCAGAAATTGGTGGTGATAACCAGAATTGGGGACAAAATGCTCACTTAAATTGGGATGAAATTGATTCTGAGCTTGTCAATAAAGTTGATAATTTGAATTTAAAATCTTGGACCTCATCAGGAATTACATTTACAAATACAGGTTCAAGTACAGGAACAATGGCAGTAGCTTCAGGGGATCTTTTTCAAGATTTTAAAATTGGAGATAAAATTAATGTTTCTGGAGCAACAAATGGAGCTAATAATGCTACACACACTATCACAGCAAAAACCCAAAATACAATTACTGTTTCAACAGGTTTAACAACTGAAGAATCTGGTGCTTCTGTTAGAGTAGCATTAATTATTGAACCTTATCATCTTTCATCAAATATAACTGATGTAGTGACACTGACAGTGTCAGGTGTTTCAACTCTCAATGGTGCAGTAGCGATTGGATCAGATTCGGCTGATGATATTACTATTAATGGTTCTCTAAATTCAAATTTAATTCCGAAAACCACTAATAATATTGACCTTGGATCATCTTCTAAAAAATTCAAAGATCTTCATATAAGTGGAACTTCAAATATAAATGCTTTGGTTGCTGATGGAACATTTGCATTATCAGGTTCAGGCACAATAGCAGGATGTTCATCATTAACCACTACTGCATCTACTATTGCAATGAGTGGTTATACAATCGGGACAAATGCTAAAGGTAATCGGCATCTGAGTAATTCTGCACCTACCTCTTCTGATGGTGCTGATGGAGATGTTTGGTATGAGTATTAATAATGGGAAATCTTCATGCAAAAGATGGCTCCGATTGGAGAGAAATACTAGAACCATATGTAAACATTGATGGTTCTTGGAAAACTGTCCATGCGATCCACATCAAAGATGGCTCCGATTGGAGAGTTATTCATAGAACAGCTTTTTCACGTTACAATCAAGATTCTGATAATGTAATCACTACAACTGGAGATGGATCGTACACTGTACCTAATAATGGAACCAGATATTTAAAAGTTCAGTTAGAAGGTCAGGGTGGAGGAGCAGGTGGTGGTATTAAAACAAGTGGTGCAGGAGGAACTGGTAGCCACTTCAATTGTTCCCCTGGTTTTTCAGCACCGATGTACACTGTTTCAGCAACTGGTGGTCAAGGTGGTGATGGTGGAAAGATAGTAGTTATCCTTAGAGTTGCACCAGGAGATTCTTTTTCATGGACTATCACTGATGCAGGTTCTGGAGGTGATAAGGGTGATCCTATGGAATTAATTCAATCTACATATGAATCCACTCCTTATTCTGCAAGTTCTACAAAATATGGCAGTGATGGAACGGATGGAGGAGATACTGTTTTTACAGGATCTAATTCAACTTCTATAATAGCATATGGTGGTGTTAAAGGTGGAGGTGGGTTTGTAAGAGTGGATGCAACTTGTGAAAATTCTGCAGGTCAATCCAGAGGATGGTCTGCCTCACAACACACTGGTTCAACTGGTGCAGGAGGTGGAACTTCAGCATCCAGTTCTAATTTAATATCAACTGAATCAACAGGAACTGTAGGTAGTACTGGTGGTTCAGGTAATGAAAATGCAAATGGTGATGATGGAACTGGGGGGAGAGTTATAATCACACCATACAAACCAAATTTATACTGACTTATGGCAAATCCAACAACAAACCTCAATATCACTTTACCTGTTCCAGGCTCTGCTTCAACCAAAGGGACCTGGGGAACAACTATTAATAATGCTTTTCAAAGTGTTGACTCTGCAGTAGCTCAAAGATCAGTCCCGAGTGGTGGAGATGATAACCAAGTTTTAACTAAGAATGGCACTGATGACTATGAAACAGATTGGACCACACCTGTTCAATCGGTGGGAATTAACGGAACGGATGGAATTGAAATTGACTCTGGAAGTCCGATTTCATCAGGTTCAGGGTCAATTCAACTTGGGATTAATGCTAGTGTTTTAAGAACACATATAAATGTGGCAGATGGGGCAACTGTAGCCCCTACTTCTGCAGAGGTAAGGACCCTTGTTGATAATGCTAGTGATTGTCATGTTTTTACTGATAATGACCACACTAAATTAAATGGCATTGAAGCAAATGCTGATGTGACCGATGCAACAAATGTTGGTAATGCAGGTGGAATTTTACATACTTCTATTCCTGATTCAGATACAGGTTTTATAAAAAGAACAGGATCAGAAACTTATGATGTGGACACTTCAACATATTTAACAGGGAATGAAACAATTACAGCAACAGGAGATGCAACAGGTTCGGGAACTACCAGTATTGAACTAACTTTAGCAAATTCTGGTGTGTCTGCAGGATCATATGGCACTGCTAGTTTAATACCTACGATAACAGTTGATGCAAAAGGAAGAGTGACATCAGCAAGTACTTCATCATTCACAGGTGCTACAATAGATGATACTACAGCTTTAGCAATTGCTCTAGGATAAAATGGCAAATACATTCCGATTAACAACTGAATCAGGCATAACTTCAAGTCTGGAAAATATATATACAGTACCAAGTAGCACAACTACGATTGTGCTTGGAATTATGTTGACTAACACAACTACATCAACTGTTAATGCAAGTGTTCAGATTGTTTCAACAACTGCAACATCTGAAAATTCTGGAGGAGAAAATGCAAATGAAAGTGTTTATTTAGTCAAGGATGTTCCTATTCATAGTTCATCTTCTCTGGAAATTATGTCAGGAAATAAAATCGTTTTACAAACAACCGATATTTTAAAAGCCTCTGCAACTGCAGGGTGTGATATTTTGGTTTCATACATGGAAATTACATAGTCAAAACTTTATGCCTTACCTCGGGAAACAAGCAGATGAATCGGGTGCAGTTATAAATTCTTATGAGTTTTTACAAGGTACAGACACATCTTCAGGCACAACTGCTTTTTCAGTCTCATCTAATGAAGGTGATCATGTTGAAGTGTATTTAAATGGAATTCTTGTGGTGGAAGGGGGTTCAAATGATTATACCCGAACAACTACTGCGATTACATTTGCAACAGCTCCATCAGATGGAGACTCCATAATAATAAATATAATAGGTTCAATAACTATATTTGATACTGTCCCCAGTAGTGGAGGAACATTTACAGGTGATGTATCAATAGATAAAAATTCAAAACTTAAACAAAAAGGTGCTTTTATGCAAAGTAGTATACACCAAGCATGGGTATTAGGAGGTTAACATGAGTGGAATTCCAAGTGGGTCGGGTTCAGAAGTTTTAAAAAGTGGGACAATCCATGAACTGAGTAATACTATCACAGAGTATAAATTAGATGGTTCTTATGAGACTGCATCTGGAAACACTTCTAATTCGGCAGTCCCAACAAATCACATCATAACTATATTAAACATTATAATAGTTAATCATGCAGATGATGCCGATGAAAAGGTAAGTCTATTTGTATACAATGGTAGTACTGATATTTGGTTATTAAATGAACAAACTCTAAATAGACAGGATACGTTTGTTTGGGATGAGAAATTAGTTCTTCAACCAACATGGAAATTAAAATCAAAATTAATGACAGCAGGAAATGTTGATATTACTTATAGTTATATAGTTCAAAATTGGAGTTAATATGTCAGGATTAATGGGGTCATCAAAAAATAAAAGTGGAATAATAGGCCATATTTTTGAATCATTAGATTCTACTACTGATGCAGGTGGAACAGTACTCTTTGCTAATTCACATTCTACTGTAGAAGCTGGAGATGAAGTAATGAGAATTCAGTTCTCAGGAGATGGAGATGCAACTGGTGGACATTTTATCAATTTTTTCGATTCTGCTGGAGACATAGGAAGAATAAATGTTGCTTCTACTTCATCCACACAATACTCAACTTCTTCAGATTATAGATTAAAAGATGTGGTATCAACTATATCAGATGCTTTATCAAAAGTTAATTCTTTAAAACCAATAGTTTTCAAGTGGAAGAGAGGAGGAGATAGTCTAGAAGGATTTTTGGCACATGAGGTTCAAGAAGTAGTTCCAATCGCAGTTTCGGGTGAAAAAGATGCAGTAGATAAGGATGGAAACATCGTAAAACAACACATGGATATGACTTATTTACTACCTATTGTAGTAAAAGCTATTCAAGAATTATCTGTTGAAAATACTGAGTTAAAAACCAAACTAGACTCTCTTGAAGCGAGAGTAACTGCATTAGAAGGATAAGGATAAATTATGACACGAGCAAGAGATATCGCAAATCTTGGAACACAAGCAGGATCAGGACTAGATGCTTCTGATATAACGACTGGAACTATGGGTGCTGTAACATTAGGAGATTCAGTAGTTTTCCCTGCAGGTCATGTTGTGCAGACTGTTTATGGAAGTTCTACTGCAGTTACATCAACGACTTCTACTTCATCAACTACTATTAATGCAAGTCACCTAACTAAAGATATTCAAATTACGGCTGGGAATACTGTAAAGTGGACATTTAATTTTGCTCACAACATGATGGCGACTGATGGTAGTGCTTATCAGGCTTGTAAATGGTATATGTATCATAAAGTAGATGGAGGAACTTTTGCAGATATTTATAATGGCGATTATGTTGGAAGTTTTTATCAGGATGTCAATGGTAATCTTCCTTCTTATACTACTCTGACTGCTAATAATAATTTTACAGGAATACACACACCATCATCAGGCACACATCACCATTATACGTTATATTATAAATTTGAAGTGGGGTGGTTTTTTGAAATGGGAATTACAGCAGGAGCTAACCAACAACATGTTATTTTAGAGGAGATACAAGCATGAGTGATTATCCTAGATATATAGATTCAGACCTAGCTGTAGTAACTGCATTGATTGGTGGAGTTACAAAAGTTGGTGATGAATGGGTTCTTCCTGACGGTAAAACTTTACCAAGCCAATCTGAAATTGATGCTAAAAGAAAAGAATTAAGAGATGATTTTGATTCAAAATCCTATCAAAGAGACAGGCAAAAAATTTACCCAAATTTAGGGGAACAGCTAGATATGCTCTTTCACGACATGACATCAGGAAAAGGAGATAAAACAGGAGATTGGTATAAAGCAATAGCAAAAGTTAAATCAGATAATCCAAAATGAAATTTATTTTATCATTAATTTTTTTAATATCGGCATATACATATACGTTGGGAGAACCTCCTCTGGAGGAATATGTTTCAACTCGAAATCCTCATTATGACAGCCCAATGGAAAAACAGGAAGATTTGGTAACCAAAACTGCAAATCTG
>CETM01188165.1_pt1 | contig 10989 bp, 8 predicted proteins | sample 361451 | NCBI WGS metagenome assembly CETM01 (sample SAMEA2622690, study PRJEB7988) | marine metagenome | isolation source: saline water (ENVO:00002010), including
GATACGCTTTTCGGAAATCCCCGCCTTAGTGTGGGGATTTTTTTATTTTCTAGCACCTTCGCTATCAAAGATTCTTAAGTAAGTTAGTTGCTCATGGTTAGAGCTATTCTTCACTTTTATGTAGTCTCCTTCTTCAGCTAAGACAATATCTCCTGAAACAATAGAAAGTTCAGCTTTGTGCTCTATACCAAAACTTGGATTAGTACCATGACCCGCTTCATGGTTAGCATATTCAATAATTTCCATCTGACCTATACCAGAAAGAAAAACATAAACCACTTCAGATTCGATTAATCTGTGTCCTCCAGTCGATCCTCCAGGTTTAATAACTGTTTTACCTGCAACCAGTTTTCTTAATAAGTCATTCGTCCAGGCAGAATAACCACTATTTTCTTTTGAAAGCTTTTCTCCTACTGAGAAGTTTTCATATTTTTTGGCCATAATACTTCATTAAAAAAACAAGCATTCTATCATCACTTCATCTTTACTGTTTACTAAGATGCAATATAAGATGAGAATATATTGAAAAAGGGGAACATGTGAGAAAAAGAAAATTCTGGGGATGGGGCTACGCTGATGAGTTATTTTCTGCAGAGGAAGAAAGAAATATTGATTCTAGAATAGCTAAGACTTTTAAATTAGATGAGATAGAAACGTTACCAATACCCGATATTAAGGATATAGATTTACCCAAATCTAACCTAACAGTTCCAAAGAATCTTAAAGATATTATGTCTGATGATAAAGAGGAAAGACTTAATCACACCTACGGAAAATCCTTTCCTGATGCCGCTAGATCTTTACTGAAAGATTTTTCTTCACCTCCAGATTTTATTGCATTTCCAAATACAGAAGATGAACTTATCAATGTTATGGATTGGTGTGATGAAAAAAATATTGCCGTAATTCCATATGGCGGTGGTTCAAGTGTGTGTGGTGGTGTAGAGACTCAAGTTGGAGATTCTTATTCAGGAGTTATTTCTCTTGATCTAAGAAATTTAAATAAGGTTATAGAAATAGATAGAGAAAGTAGGAGTGCCAGAATACAGGCAGGTATTTTAGGTCCTAATTTGGAAGCTGTATTAAAAAAAGAAAATCTTACCTTGAGACATTATCCTCAAAGTTTTGAATTCTCTACTTTAGGAGGCTGGATAGCTACACGTTCAGGTGGACATTTTGCAACTTTATACACCCACATCGATGATTTTGTGGAATCTACTAGGATGGTAACCCCATCCGGTTTATTAGAAAGCAGAAGATTGCCGGGATCTGGTGCTGGACCTAGTCCGGATAGATTAACTATAGGCTCTGAAGGTATATTAGGAGTTATAACTGAAGCATCAATGCGATTACAGGATAGACCAACTTTTCGTTCTTCTAGTAGCGTAGAATTCTTTGATTATAAAAACGCCTTAAGTGCTTTAAGACAGATAAGCCAATCAGGCTTATTTCCTGCTAATTGTAGATTACTAGATAGTAATGAAGCATTAATAAACGGAGCAGGAGACGGATCCAAACATATATTAATACTTGCTTTTGAATCAGCAGACCATGATAAATCTGCTTCCCTTAAAAGAGCTTTAGATATTTGTTCTGACAATGAAGGTTTATATGAAGAGCCAGATTCTAATAAGCAAGATGCTCACAGAACTGGATCCTCTGGTAATTGGAGAAACAGTTTTATTAAGGCACCTTACTTTCGAGAGAGCTTCACTAGGCGAGGAATAATTCAAGATACTTTTGAAACTTCTATAACATGGGAGAGAGCAAACTCTTTCATAGAGGAGATAAGAGCCGATGTCTCTAAAACCATTGAGAAAATTTCAGGAAAACCAAGCTTAGTAACTTGTCGAATAACTCACAGCTATCCTGATGGATTAGCTCCCTATTTTACTTTTGCTGCCTTTGCCAAACCATCCACAATGATTGATGTTTGGAGAGAGATAAAATTAGCTACTAATGAAATATGTATCTCAAAAGGGGGCACTGTTACTCATCACCATGCAGTTGGTAGAGATCATCGTCCCAATGGATATGACAATCAAAGACCAGAATTATTTAAAGAGATATTAACTGCTGCAAAATCTAAGGTTGACCCTAATGGCATAATGAACCCCGGTGTCTTAATAGATCCAGAGAACAAAAATATTTATAATTGGTTAAAATAGTTATGTGAATGCAAAAACTTGCCTTAACTGGCATAATTGAAAGTATAGAGGGGAATTTTTATGGCAAAACAAGCAACATTTACAGAAATGCTTCATGGAACAGCTGAAGATTACGCAATCATTGCAGAAGAGGGTGCAAAGTTAGCTACACAGCTACCTGATAGGATCTTAGAGCATTTAGATATTTTAAAAGGTGAGACAGCAGGCTTTGCTGTCGATAGATATGAGCATAGCTTACAAACTGCTACTCGAGCTTATAGGGATGGAAAAGATGAAGAATATGTAGTTTGTGCTTTACTACATGATATTGGTGACACTATAGCATCTGCTAACCATGCAGATTTAGCAGCTACCATGTTACAACCTTTCGTTTCAGAAAAAAATTACTGGATAGTTAAACATCACGGAATATTTCAAGGATATTATTTCTTTGAGCACCTAGGTTTAGATAAGAATATGAGAGACGAATACAAAGACAATGAAAATTGGCATGCTTGCGCTGAATTTTGCTCCAAGTATGACCAAAATTCGTTTGATCCAAATTATAACTCAATGAGTATTGAGGAATTTGAACCGATGGTTAGAAGAGTTTTTGCTCAACCAAAAAACTCCATATACAAAAAAAGAGATTACGCTTAAAATTTAATTCTATGGAAAGAATTGAATCTTTAATCAAGGATTTAACACTTGAAGAAAAGGTTTCAATGCTTTCTGGCTCAAGTGCTTGGCATACAACTGCCGTTCCTAGGTTAGGAATTCCAAGAATAAAGATGACTGATGGCCCTATTGGAGCCAGAGGAGATTCAGTTTCAGGAAAGACTTCAGCTTGCTTTCCTAGTGCATCTTGTCTTTCTTCTTCTTGGGATTTAGATAACATTGAAGAAATAGCAAAAGCAATTGGCATTGAGGCAAAAAGCAAGGATGCTGATGTTCTTTTAGGGCCAACTATAAATTTACACAGACATCCATTGGGAGGAAGGCACTTTGAATGTTACTCAGAAGATCCGATATTGACCGGAGAATTGGCATCAAGTTATGTAAAAGGGGTGCAATCAGTTGGAGTGTCAGCATGTTTAAAACATTTCATAGGAAATGATACTGAATTTCAAAGACATTTTGTAAGTTCTAATATTGATGAAAGAACTCTACGAGAGATTTATTTATTGCCTTTTGAAATGGGTGTTAAAGCTGGCTCTATGTCGGTCATGTCTGCTTACAATCAATTAAATAATGTTTTTTGTTCTTCCCATAAAGAATTATTAATCGATATCTTAAAAGAAGAATGGAACTTTCCTGGTTATGTTGTAAGTGATTGGGGTGCAGCTCTAGACACCATAGGGAATGCTAATGGTGGTTTAGATTGTGAAATGCCAGGACCTGCTAAAACCTGGGGAGAGAATCTTGTAAAAGCAGTTAATGAAGATAAAGTAGATGAAGAGATAATAAACGATAAAGTAAGAAGGATTCTAAGAGTAGCACAATTTACAGGCAGATTAGATAACCCGGAGGAGCTACCTGAAAGAACTAATGATTTAGAAGAAGACCATGCATTAATAAGACGATCAGGAGCTGAAGGGATGGTGCTGTTAAAAAACAATTCAGTACTACCGTTACAAAAAGAAAAGTTAACAAAACTAGCCGTTATTGGGCCTAATGCACTTAAAGGACAATATTTGGGTGGCGGCAGTGCCGCATTAAACCCACATTATGTTATTCATCCTCTTGAAGGCATAAAAAGTGCTCTTGGGAAAGATGTTCAGGTGGAATATGCTAAAGGTTGTCATACGCATAAATTTCTTCCATCTTTACCAAAGGAATTATTGAACGGAGGAAAAGGATATAAAGTAGAGTTTTATGATGGTCAAGAATTTGAAGGACCACCAATCGAAACAAAAGACTTAGAAGGAGGAAAGTTTTGGGCGTTAGGAGGTTTTGGCTTAGATATAATTTCTAAATCAAAGAAACCGTCCTTGAGTGTTCGTTTTAACTCAATACTAAAACCTGAAGTCAGCGGTGACTACGATTTTGAAATTTTTAGTATAGGGCCTTCTAGACTTTCTATAGATGATGAAGAACTAATTGATAATTGGTCTTCACAAGAACCAGGTGATACTTTCTTTAGTATGGGAAGTAAACCCAAAAGAGGGCAAATAACTCTAGAATCTGGTAAAGAGTATTCCATTAAAATTGAATATAAATGGGAAGGGCGATTTCCAGCCGTTCAAATAGGTATGCTAGCTCCTGATAATCACAATCTTATGGATGTTGCAGTGAAGTTAGCTAATGAATCAGACGCAACTATTCTCTTAGTTGGAACGAATTCTGACTGGGAAACTGAAGGAAATGATAGAGACTCTTTACAATTACCTTTAAGACAGAATGAATTAATTGAGAAGGTCTGTGAAGCTAATAAAAACACAGTGGTAGTTCTCAATACTGGTGCTCCTTGCGAGATGCCTTGGAATGATAAGGCTGATGCTATTCTTCAATGCTGGTTTCCGGGGCAAGAATTTGGAAATTCATTAGCTGATATTATCTTTGGTGATGTGAACCCTTCAGGAAAGCTTCCAACAACTTTTCCAGTTAAATTAGAAAATACTCCTGCATACAGTACTTACCCAGGAAAAGATCTGCAAATGGACTATCAAGAAGGCTTATATATTGGTTATAGGTGGTATGAAAAAGAGAATATAATTCCTTTATATCCTTTTGGACATGGGCTTTCTTACACTACTTTTGAATTTTCAAATTTTAGAGCTATTCCACCAAAAGGCATTAGTTCAGTAGCTGCTTTTGAAGTTAAGATAACTAATACGGGTAAAGTAGCAGGGAAGGAAGTTATTCAATGCTATACATCTCTTAAGAATTCTAAGGTTCATAGGCCTTTAAAAGAATTAAAAAAATTCAAAAAAATAAATTTAGCTCCTAGCGAATCTGAGATAGTTATCTTTGAAGTAAATGAGAGAGATTTATCTTACTGGAATGAAGAAACAAGAACTTGGCAAGTAGAACCAGCCCAATACATTTTTGAATTTGGTTCATCATCAGCAGATATTCGTGGATCCGTAGAAGTTTGGTTAGGATAAGTCAGACTTTCTTGGGAGCTCCTTTCTCCGTAACTTCTTCATCATGAAATTTTTTGGTTTCTACTAACTGAGGAATTAACTTATCCAGCTGATCAAGAGTCCATAAATCATCAGTAGTAAACGATTTAATAATTGCAGGTTGTTGCATTATTCCTAAGATTCCACCTTGAGAATGTATTATTTGTGAAGTTACTTCTTTGGCAGCATCTGTGCATAGCCATGCAACTACTGGTGCTATTTGTTCTGGTCCTTGTGTCCAGTCATCTTTATCATACTTTCTTCCTGCAGCTTCTATAAGATCTATTGTTAATCTAGTCGCTGCACCTGGAGATATAGTATTTACAGTACACTTGTATTTCGCTACTTCTAAAGCAAGTGACCTTGTAAAGCCAGCTATTCCTTCCTTAGCAGCACCGTAATTAACTTGACCAAAATTTCCGAACAACCCGGATACTGAAGACATATTAATGATCCTGCAACCACTTCTATTAGTATCTCTTATGTACCTAACTAGAGGCCGTGTACAGTTGTAGTGTCCTTTAAGGTGGACTTCCATAATTAGATCCCAATCAGACTCTTCCATATTGTAGAGGGTCCTATCTCTTAGGATGCCTGCATTATTTACCAAGATATCAGCTTGACCAAAAGCATCCATAGCAGAATTAAAAATATTGTTACCACCTTCTACTGTGCTTACTGAATCATAATTAGCTATAGCATTTAATCCTAAACCTTTGATTTCATTAACAACTTCATCTGCTATTTTTCCTCCTCCAGTTCCATCTCTATCACCACCAAGGTCATTTACTACTATTTTTGCTCCCTCTTTAGCTAGATATAAACAAATCTCTTTACCTATACCCCTTCCAGCACCTGTAATAATTGCTACTTTATTGTTTAATCTTCCCATAATTTATTTTTTTCGGTTATTTTGTAGTAAAGAATAAGTTGTTTTATAAAAAAATACAGCTATTTATTTTCACTTATTTGCTATATAAATAGATATTCAGGGGAAGAAAATCATTAAAATAAATGGAAAATAATATTCAAGCACATAGAGCAAACCCATCTACACAATTTTATTATGGTTTTGGATCTATAGCTGTTGGAATAAAAAATAACTTATTAGGTACTTTTCTACTTATATATTACAACCAAGTTCTTGGTTTAGATGCAATTACTGTTTCGTTGGCAATGTTTATAGCCTTGGTAGTTGATGCTGTTTCAGATCCTTTAATAGGTATCTGGTCAGATAGAACGATTAGTAAATGGGGAAGAAGACACCCTTTTTTATATATTTCGATTATTCCTTTTTCTCTAGCTTATTATTTCATTCTTACTGATCCTGGAGATGTGAGTCAACAAGATATGTTTTGGAGATTAGTCTTCCTGCTAGTTATTCTAAGGATTTCAATGACTTTATTTGAAGTCCCAAGAGGTGCTTTGGCTCCTGAACTTTCAAAAGACTATGACCAGAGAAATACTCTCGCTGCTTTAGGAATGATGTTTGGTTGGATTGGTGGAGCTGGAATTGATTTTATAGCTAGATTTTTTTGGTTAGATTCTTTTGTAGATTTACAGGGATATCAGATATTGGCTTTTTGGGGAGGTATTGGCATATTTATTGGTACAGCTGTTACCACCATAGGTACACATAAAAATATCCCTGACTTACACAGGCCCCCTCCAAGATCTTTAAATCTGTCTGTATTTTTGAAAGAAACAAAAGAAACTTTATCAAATAAATCTTGGTTGGTTCTATTTGTTTCAGGAACTTTTTATGCATTATTAGTAGGTTTAGAATCAGGAGTTGGAACTTACTACAATGAATTCCTTTGGCAATGGGAACCAAAAGTTATAGCAGTATGGTCTTTAATTACACCTATTTGCGTTATAGCTTTAGTTGTATTTGCACCTGCTATAGCTAAAGGAAGAAATAAAAAGAAGATAACTGTAGGAATATTCCTAACAACCATAATTGTTGGCCCTATGCCTGTCGCATTTAGACTGTTAGATATTCATTATGGAACTAGCATTATACCTTTGAACGGCTCTGATGCTCTTTGGTATATATTAGCAGTGCACGGAGCATCTATGTCTGCACTAGGAGCACTAGGATTTGTTTTTATAGGTTCAATGAGTATGGATATTATTGAACAGGTAGAGAAGGATACTGAAAGAAGAGAAGAAGGCTTATTAGGTACTCTTAGTTCGTTTGTACACAAATTAGTTGGAGCTGGAGGAGTACTGATATCAGGACTAATTTTATCTTTTGCAGGATTTGATAACCCAGAGCTATCCGGCGAACTGTATGGAGGTTCTGTTATAAATAAATTTGCGCTTATTCATTTACTTATAGGCATGTCGCTACCATTTATATCAACCCTACTCGTGCTCATGTATGATATTGATAGAGGAAAGCATAATACTCATGTCTCAGATTTAGGTTATGTTGAAGAAAAATAATGTTCTTCTTTCCTTTCTCAGACGACAATCCTACACACAATAAACCTTATGTCTGCTATTTTTTAATTACAATTTGTATTTTTATCTTTCTTTGGCAAAGCTCATTGCCAACGACTTTAAACAATCAAGCCGTTTACAATTTTGGAGTTGTACCTGCCGCCCTTCTAGGGGATCAAGAGAGCTATATATCACCAATTCTTACTATCTTTACTTCAATGTTTATGCACGGAAGTTGGATGCATTTGATTGGTAATATGGTTTTTTTATGGATATTCGGAGATAACATTGAAGATAGTCTTGGTAGGACAAAGTTTATTATTTTTTATCTTTTATCAGGTATTGGAGCAGCTTTACTACAAGGAATTATCGATCCCACTTCTAGCATTCCAATGATCGGGGCTAGTGGAGCAATTGCAGGAGTTCTTGGAGGATACCTTCTAATGCATCCTAAGGCTAATGTTAATGTTCTCATGTGGATTATTATTTTTATATCGGTTATCAGAGTTCCTGCTTTTATAGTTCTAGGATTCTGGATTGTAGGGCAGTTTTTTAATGCATCATTCACTTCTGGCAGTGGTGTAGCCTATTTCGCTCATATAGGTGGATTTATAGTTGGGATATTATTAATCCCTTTCTTAAAAAAACCCGAGATTAGTTTATTTCAAGAAGCCCATTCAAAGCCTTTTCAAGCTACTAATTTTGATTTTAAATCTTTTCAAGAAAACACAAATTCTGATAATTTTATGCAAGATTTTATCGACAGAGCGAATAAAAAGAATAAAAATTAACTTATGCGCTATATTTCAATCTTTTTTCTTTCAATTGCAATAGTTTTAGGTGTATACGTTTCAGGTGTATATTTAAACTTATATGGTGAATTAGAAGAGCCTGGCTTGTCAGTTAATTCTGAAATACCAAGAGAATTAGTTCAAAGCAAATTAATTGCTCAACAGCCTTTCAAAAAAAACAAGCAAATACTATTTGGCGATACCCACGTACATACTACCTATTCTACTGATGCATTTTTTTGGAGTCTTCCCATTATGAATGGAGAAGGTCCCCATCCTATTTCTGATGCTTGTGATTTTGCTAGATTTTGTGCAAATTTAGATTTCTGGGTTAGTACGGACCATGCTGAAGCACTTACACCTAGAAAATGGAAATCTATAAAAGAAGCTGTAAGAAATTGTAATGCACCTACTAATCCAGTAGAGCCGGATCTAGTAACCTTTTTAGGTTATGAGTGGACACAAGTAGGAGATACAAGAGAAAACCACTACGGACATAAGAATGTTATGTTTCTTGATATAGAAGAAAATAAGGTCCCTAAAAGACCTATAGGCGCAGGAGGCATTGCAACTAATGGAATGCGAAATACTCTGCCTGGTCAAGCAGAAATGTTAAGACCAGCAGCTTTCTTAGATTTTGAAAATAGACATAGATATTTTAACTTCATAAGTTTTGCCCAAGAACTTCAAAGAGGTGAATTCTGTGAGGAAGGTGTTAGTTCTGATCTACTGGATGAAAATTGTTATGAATCAGCTGAAACACCACAAGATCTTTTTAAAAAATTGAATGAACTAAATTTTCCAACTATTGTTATACCTCATGGTAATACTTGGGGTTTTTATAGTCCTCCCGGTATCACATTGGATAAACAATTAGAATCAGATTTTAACGACGAGAATTTGCAAATACTATTTGAAGTAATGTCAGGTCACGGAAATTCTGAAGAATATAGACCATGGAGGGCAGTTAATTTTGATCAACAAAACAATGCAATCTGCCCCAAACCATCTCGTAATTATTTACCGAGTTGTTGGAGAGCAGGACAGATTATTTATGAGAGATGCATTGAAGATGATCTAGATAAGGAATTGTGTCTTTTAAGAGCGGAAGAAGCTAGAGAGAATTATGCTGTAATGGGTGTTGCTGGTCATCTAACTGTACCTGGTGTAGAAATTGAAGAGTGGTTAGATTCAGGCCAATGTAGGGATTGTTTTATACCTTCTTTTAATTACAGGCCAGGAGGCTCAGCTCAATACGGATTAGCAATTACCAATTTTGATAACGGAGATGTAAAAAGATTCAATTTTGGATTTATTGCTTCTAGCGACAATCATAGAGCAAGACCGGGTACTGGATATAAAGAAATTGATAGATTTGTAACTACCGAAGCAAACGGACCTTCCTCTGATTATGTTGCTGAAACTCTATATCCTAAAGAAACATCTTTACCTCAATCAATTGACTTGAGAGAAAGAAATCTATTAGGTCTTAGAGCAGGCTTTGGATCTTTCGAAGCAGAAAGAGAAGCCTCTTTTTTTAGTACAGGAGGTTTGGCTGCCATCCATTCTTATGGAAGAGATAGAAACTCGATATGGGATAGTCTACGAAGAAAGGAAACTTATGGAACTAGTGGCGATAGAATATTGCTTTGGTTTGATTTAATCTCTGAAAATTCTTTAATTCCAATGGGAGGAAGTATTAGAACTAATACAAACCCAGTTTTTAAAGTTAAAGCAGTGGGCGCATTTAAACAAAAGCCTGGTTGTCCTGATTATTCCTCTACTAATATTAATGAAGAAGAGATCGCAAGGATTTGTAAAAATGAATGTTATAACCCATCTGATGTGAGGAAAGCAATCACAAGAATAGAAGTAATTAAAATTACTCCACAGGCCTTTAAAGGAGAAAATGTAGAAAATTTGATTTTAGATCCTTGGAGGGTATTTGAATGTAAACCTAACCAAGAGGGTTGTGAGATAAAATTTACAGATGATCAATATAATCAGTCTTCAAGAGATGCAAGCTATTATGTGAGAGCAATACAAGAAGCTTCACCAGCTATTAATGCCGGAAATCTTCGCTGTACTTTTGATGAAAGCGGTAATTGCAGTGAAGTCAATATTTGTTACGGGGATAACAGAACTTCTAGAGAAGACGATTGTCTTGTTATGTCTGAAGAAAGAGCATGGTCATCACCCATTTATCTCAATTATCTAGATTTATAGAATTTAGGGTTTAATATACAAACAAAGTACTAAGTAAGCACAGGTCATGGAAGAAAATAAAAAATCTAAAATAAATTTCACTACAAAGTTTTTTTATGGTTTTGGGTCAATCTCTTTTGGTATAAAGAACAATGGATTTAGTTATTTTGTTCTTTTTGTATACAGTTCTGTTTTAGGCCTTCCTGCATGGATGGCGGGTTTAGCCTTAAATTTAGTTCTTATAGCTGACGCAATAACCGATCCACTTGTTGGCTA
>CETM01134927.1_pt1 | contig 10988 bp, 12 predicted proteins | sample 361451 | NCBI WGS metagenome assembly CETM01 (sample SAMEA2622690, study PRJEB7988) | marine metagenome | isolation source: saline water (ENVO:00002010), including
CCAATACCATGACGCATTTAATGATGATGTTGCAGAAGTGGCTGACCTTAAAGAAAGATATACAAAAGGCAAAGTAGGAGACGTAGAAGTCAAACAAAAACTTATAGAAGCTGTCAATAAATTCTTGGAGCCTATCCGTGAAGTGAGAACCCAATATGAACAGGATAGGAATTATGTTGATGAATGTATTGAAAACGGCTCAGCAAAAGGAAGGGCAACTGCTCAAGCCACAATGGAAGAAGTCAGAGATAAGATGGGTCTTAAATACGGATCTTTGTCTTAATTGCACTCGCAATTTTAACTGTTAGATGAACATACCAATTTCTGAAACCAACAAATCCGCTCTGTTAGTAGCACAAGAAGCAGCTACTATATCAGGTGATTATATTCAAAGCAGATTCAATACTGAAATGAAAATCTCTTTCAAAGGGCGTACAGATATAGTCACAGATGTGGATACCCAATCAGAAAAATTGGCTATAGATTACCTAAAGTCCGAATACCCTCACCACAACATACTTTCTGAGGAATCTGACCCGTTTGATCAAGGTTCGGAATACACTTGGATTATAGACCCAATTGACGGGACTAAAAACTACGCATCTGGCATTCCTCATTTCTGTGTCGTTGTAGCATTAGGAATAACCGATCCAGTCACTAGAACCCTAGATATAATTGTTGGAGTCACATTTGATCCCGTTAGGAACGAAATGTTCGTTGCAGAAAAAGGACAAGGAGCGTTTTTGAATGGGGAGCCCATTCATATATCGGACAAATCCAAAGTTATAGATTCTATATTAGGATTTGATTTAGGTTATGTTGATGATAAAGCAACTTCCGCACTGGCGATGATTCACCAGGATCTGTGGCCAAATCTTCAAGGGTTTCGACTGATGGGCTCATCTGCCTTAGGATTAGCATATGCAGCTTGCTCAAGAATAGATCTATACTTCCACCATTCTCTATCTGCTTGGGACGTAGCATCAGGCCTACTCTTGGTAAGAGAAGCTGGAGGAGAAGTTCACACTAAGACTGGGGAGCCCGCCCATATATTTAGTGGAAGCATAATAGCCTCAAATTCATCCATACTAAAAGATTTCGATAAGGTAACAACTTCGTCGACCTGGCGCATCTTGTAGCCAAATTTACAAACTCAAGGATACATACAAAATTGACAGAATTACTAATAAGCACAATCTTTTGCGTCATAGGCGCCTATTTATTAGGATCAATCCCTGCAGCATTCATTGTTAGCAAACGCAAAGGAATCGATATATTCCAAGTAGGTACTCGTTCGGCAGGAACCGCCAATGTATTTAGGAATATCGGGAAAACAAAAGGGGTATTAGTAATGATGATTGACATAGCAAAAGGAGCACTTGCCGTTGCTATACCAATTTACTTGAACCTACCGGATGCCATAGCGTTATCTTCTGCATACGCCGCTATCTTGGGCCATTGGCATTCTGTATTTACCAAATTCCAAGGAGGAGATGGGATGGCGAGCATGATAGGAATAATCACCATGTTGGTTCCTTCCATAGCAGTAGTTTCAATGCTACTAGGCATCATGTTCATACTCCTTTTTAGCAGGATGCATAGCAGAACATCAATAGGGTTATTTGTATGCACCATCGCAATCCTTGTACTGGGAAGATCAGGAGTTTATCCCGCCACGATCACAATCGGACTAAGTCTTTTATCCCTAAGTATTATCATCCATGCACTGTACAAAAAAGCAAAAATAGACAAACGTATTTCTGCAGACGTTCAAAATGAACCTGTAACAGAATATTAATATTCTTAAAACCCTTTTTACGTTAAATATATGTCGCAATATACTGTCCGATGGTTTTTCTCCTGTAGTAAAATCTTCTCATCAGACCATTCAAGGAGCAGATCATGTCAGAAGATACAGCAGATATCCTCATCTACACTCATCCAGACTGCGCATTTTCAGCAGCGGCTAAAGCTGACTACCGTCGAAGCAAAATTCCATATGTGGAAGTCGATCTAGCACAGCAACCTGATCAAATACCCGAACTTGTAAAATTAACTGACGGAGAGAGAATCACCCCCGTAATAGTGGAAAACGGCACCGTGACTATAGGGTATAAAGGCGGATATTGAGACTTTTAACGATTCAAGTTTGAATCAAAAACATCTGTTCTAATCACCTATTTACAAAATAGAACATCTGTACTATTCTGTATATAAATAAAATTTGCGAGAGGATTTTCATGCAAGGAACTAACAATAATTCAGAAAAGACATCGGCTTTAGACATAGCCATATCTAGTATAGAAAAAGACCACGGTAAAGGTGCAATAATGCGCTTAGGAGACAAAGCAGACAAAGTTGAGACTCATGCAATACCCACTGGATCTTTGACCCTAGATTTAGCTCTAGGAGTAGGAGGCTTGCCACGAGGTAGAGTCACCGAAATATACGGAGCTGAATCAGCAGGTAAATCCACATTAGCAGTCCATTTCATGGCAGAGACACAACGGGCAGGAGGGGTAGCTGCGTACATAGATGCAGAACATGCTTTCGACCCTGTCTATGCCAGCAGATGCGGCCTGGGATTAAAAGAGCTTCTCATCGCACAACCAGACAGTGGAGAACAAGCATTAGATATCACAGAACAACTTGTTAGAAGCGGAGCCGTAGACAGTCTTGTCATTGACAGCGTAGCTGCTCTCGTTCCCCAAGCAGAAATAGACGGAGACATTGGAGACACTCACGTAGGGCTACAAGCAAGATTAATGTCACAAGCACTCAGAAAACTCACAAGCACTATTAATAAATCCAACACAGCCGTTGTGTTTATCAACCAGCTAAGAGAAAAAGTAGGCGTTTATTACGGAAGCCCAGAAGTAACTCCAGGGGGGCGAGCCCTCAAGTTCTACAGCTCCGTTAGGATTGATCTCAGAAGAGCTGAATCCATCAAGCAAGGTTCAGAGATTATCGGCAACAGGGTCCGGGCCAGAGTCGTCAAAAATAAGGTAGCGGCACCTTTCAAAGTAGCAGAATTTGACATCATGTTCGGCACAGGCATAAGTAAAACCGGAGACCTAATCGAACTCGGAGTCACCGAAGGCCTAATCAAAAAGTCAGGAGCATTTTATTCCTATCAAGAGACAAAACTTGGCCAAGGAAGAGAAGCAGCTAAGAGCTTCTTAAAAGAAAATCCTACAGTAATGCAGGAAATCGAGGGTCTTTTACGCACTAAGCAGATCGCTACAGACCAACCAGATACAGAATCTGCAGATGTCAGTAAATTAGCAGATGACCTCAAATTGCTAACCAACAACGAATAATTCACTACAACAGTTTATGCCTCATGAAGTATATGGCTATACCTATCCCTATAAAGTCCCACAAATTCATGAGGCTCCAACCCAACAACAACACTCCTACATAACTTCCAACAATTGCAAGTGATCCGGTCACAAAAATCATTCTGGATCGCTTGCTCTTGAGTATTTTAGATAATAATACCGAAAGCAACCAACCCAAAATCGCTGGAACCAACATGTAGCTCCACACCCCAGGTAACACAATAGGCAAATATCCTATTCCGAAAACCCAAGCCACCATCATTATAGGAAGGCTGCCCAAACTTGCTCCTAGCCCAAATAATAACAAAGGAAAAGTAACCACATACAAAGGATTCTTCTGCAACACAATACAATGGAGGCATTTTATCCCTATGGAATCGTCACCAACACAATCTCCGCAGATCCATTCCCCGCACCTATTGCAGGTCAAAGACGCTGGAAGTTTAGGATGTATATAACATTTCATTTTTTGTTAGACCTTACCTCTGGTATCACGATCGTACACAAGTCTATTAATTAAAGTCCTCATTGTTTGTCCTGATGATTCAGACACTCTATTACTAAATAATCGCTTAACAATGACAACCCCAATTATCAAGCCCGATATAATCAGAGAAGGCGGATCATTACGGTAGAACACCAAGATTAAAAGTAAAGACAGTAGAACTACTGGAGCTGAATCCAGCCGAAACATTTTAGAAAACAATGGAATTAAAAGGACCCACAACCAGTTAACTGGGCTGAGAAACATTAGGGAAGTGAAGAGTATATAAACTCCTTTCCCTCCCTTAAATTTACTAAACATTGACCATCCATTACCGATCAAAACACACAATATCCCATACAAAACAACCCATTCATCATTTGGAGGAATAACCTGATAAGAGGACGCAGCAAACAGGACAAATCGCGGGATTAATACTTTAACAATCAGATCACTAATACCTAACATCGCTGTTAGTTGCGCACCAAAATTTTCATTTATATTATTCAAGCCTGGATTTCCATTACCAGCAAGAAAAACATCCTTCCCTTCAATCAAACGAACAATCAAATATCCTGAAGGAATAGATCCTATCACCCAGAATAAAATACCAAATAACAAATATAACAAATAGACTTCCATTTGGATCAAATAACCAATCGTTCAAGTCGGCCAAATATGTCTATTGGGGTCCCAACGGTACCGGGTCGTACCTCTCCTGGATTCCCAAGACCATGAAAATCACTCCCACCAGCAGGCACTAAATCATACGCACGACTAAGCCTTAACAGATGTTCAACAGTGGAAGGCCCATAATTCCCATAATAAACTTCTAATCCATCTAGCCCTTCTTCTTTCAAAACCCCAATCCATTTGGTCATCTCAGTAATCTCAAATGGATGAGCTAATACAGCCACCCCATTGACTGATTTTATCAGTTGAACAGCCTCCTGGGGGCTAATTTTGGGAACTTCCGCATAAGCAAGTCCAGTGCGATTCAAATGATTAACAAATGCTTCTTTGGGTAAGTCGAAGTACCCGGCCTCCACAAGTGCTAGGGCAATATGAGGCCTCCCTATCGTTCCGTCGCCTGCGATTTCCTGCACTCTATCCCAACTCACCTCCATGCCTAATGAAGATAGTTTTTCAATCATCATTTGGGCTCTAGTGATACGTCCATTTCTAAACGAAGTCAATTTTCTTTGAAAATCTACTTGTTGATAATCAAGGAAATAACCTAACACATGAATTTCATCACCATCAATATCAGCACTAAGTTCAATACCAGGTATTAGCCTTAAATGGGGATATTTCTTAGTGTATTCTGCAGCAGCATCCAAACCGTTAGTCGTATCATGATCAGTTATAGAAAATATGGAAGCATTGCTGACTGCAACGACATCAATTAGCTCACATACAGACAGTCTACCGTCTGATTGTGTTGTATGAAGATGCAAGTCAGCTACTTCCACAGTTCCTCATTAACCATTATTAAGACAATTGTTACTGTGCATACTCCGTGCTTCGTGTCTCTCTGATAACAGTAACTTTGATTTGCCCTGGATATACCAATTCATTTTCAACTTTTTTCGCTATGTCTCGAGCTAAATCGGAAGACATTAAGTCATCTATATCTTCCGGTTTGACCAATACTCTCACTTCTCGTCCTGCTTGTATGGCGAAAGCTTTATCCACCCCATTAAAACTAGTAGCAGCAGTCTCTAAATCTTGAAGCCTTTGAACATAAAGCTCCACGGATTCTTTTCTAGCTCCAGGCCGCGCTGCACTCAAGGTATCTGCAGCAGATACAAGGAATGACTCATCAGTATTATGATGATCATCATGATGTTCTGCGATTGACATACAGATTCTTTCAGACACTCCATTTCTTCCGCAGAGCTCAGCCCCTATTTCTGCATGTGGCCCTTGAACTTCATGAGTAAGAGCTTTCCCAATATCGTGTAATAATCCACCCAGTTTAGCTTCTTCCACATTGGCCCCTATTTCTGCCGCCATGATTCCAGACATCAATCCAACTTCAACAGAGTGCTTCAATACATTTTCCCCATAACTGAAACGGTATTTTAGTCTTCCTAAATGCCTAATCAGTTCAGGATCTAATCCGCTTATCCCTGTCTCAAAGATTGCTTGCTCACCGGCTTTCCAAATGATTTGGTCGATGTCGTCCGTTGCTCTTTGAACCGTCTCTTCGATCCGAGAAGGTTGGATACGGCCATCTGATATTAGTTTTTCTAATGCTAATTTAGCTACTTCTCGTCTTACTGGATCAAAACAAGAAACAGTTACCAATCCAGGAGTGTCATCAATCATGACGTCAACTCCTGTCAAAGATTCAAGTGTCTTGATATTTCGGCCTTCCCGGCCAATCAGTCTGCCTTTCATATCATCACTCGGCAAATGAACGACAGAGGTCGTCCCCTCTGACACTACATCTGTAGATAATCGGTTTATTGCGAGTGTTAAGACATTTCTGGCAACTTCATCAGATTGCGCTTTAAACTCTCTTTCTATACGTACGTTCCGCCTAGCAAGATCGTATCTTAAGTCGTCTTCCGCTTTAGTAATCACTTGGTTACGAGCTTCTTCAGCAGACAGTGAAGCGATATTTTCTAAGGTAACTTGTACTTCTTCCTTAACAACTTCAATCTCTTTCTGAGAGGTCTCCAAATGTTCACGTTCTGAGAGAAGCTCCTCTTCTTTTTCCTGTAGTTCTACAGTTTTTTGCTCTAAGGATTCTTCCCTAAGAATATTTCGATTCTCTAAGCGATTTAATTCCTGTCGCTGTGCCTTGATTTCATTTTCACTTTCGGTTCTTATGTTAAATGCATTTTCTTGAGCCTCGAGAAGTACTTTACGTTTCTCTTCCTCTGCTTGATTCAACAAATTGGCTGAATATTGCTTAGCGTTATCCACCAATTTACCGTCAGATCTCATCTTTAGGTTAAACCAAAGTGAAAAAACAGTTCCGACTATTCCAATTAATGCTAGGACGGAAAACAGAATTGTTTCGATCACGATACCCTTCCTTATTCCGTCTATTTTATTGTATTTTCCGTAGTTAATCCTACATAACGGTCTGTTTAGTGTCAAGAGAAAAACCGAGAACATACATTCTATTAATCCTTGAGCCAAATAGTTCATTATCTTATAATTAGGGCGTGATAGCAGTCACAGAGACATGCAGAGGAAGTAATGCCTGAAGATTATTACAAGGTACTCGGGGTCACCAAGAATGATTCCCAAGAAGATATTAGAAAAGCATTCCGGAAGAAGGCTATGGATTATCATCCTGATCGCAACAAATCCAGTGATGCTCCTGAAAAATTCAAAGAAATCAATGAAGCATACCAAGTATTGTCAGATGATCAAAAGAGATCTCAGTATGACCGGTTTGGCCATGCAGGTGTAAACGCCGGGAGAAACACCGGTTCTCCGTTTGAAGGATTTGAAACTTTCGGTGGATTCGGAGATATATTTGATTCCTTTTTCGGAGGATCCTCAAGACGTGGCGGGAACCAACCCACAAGAGGAGATGATATATATACTTCTATCAATTTATCATTTGAAGAAGCAGTATTTGGAATTGAGAAAACTCTAAGCATCGCTAGAATTGAATCATGTGAAGTATGTAATGGTACCAGAGCGGAACCAGGCACTTCCCCTACAACTTGCTCGTCTTGCAATGGCAGTGGACAAGTAAGAAGAAGCCAGCAGAGTGTTTTTGGACAGTTTACTCAAGTAGTTGGATGTTCATCATGCGAAGCTACTGGACAAATCGTAGGCTCTCCGTGTAAAGAATGTGCAGGAATAGGGCTTAATAGAATTAACCGTAGTACTTCGATAGAAATTCCAAAAGGAATAGAAAATGGAATGCAAGTCCGATTAACCGGGTGGGGTAATCACGGTAAAAACGGAGGACCAGCGGGTAATTTATATGTTGAGACTCTAGTCGAAGATCACGAAATCTTTATACGCAGAAAATTCGATCTGATTTATGAATTATCACTGAACATGGCCGAAGCCGCTATAGGAACTCAAATTGATATCCCTACTCTTGAAGGTGATGCCTATTCACTGAAGATACCATCTGGAACCCAACCAGGAGACATTTTGACGATTAAAAGTAAAGGTGTGCCTCATTTAAGAGGCAATGGGAGAGGAGATATTAAGGTTATCGCTGATGTACAAACACCTATTAAGTTATCCAAGTATCAAAAAGAACTCCTGCAGGAACTAAATCGTAGTTTAAAAGGAGAACCTTCGGAAAACCAAACGGAGGACAAGACCACCGACAACAAATTGATAAACAAGATTAAAGATGCACTGGGTTGAGATTATATCCTTAAGATTCATCAACGCTAAAAGGAAATACTAATGGCATGGGACCAAATCAGCATTACAGTACCACATGAATTTGTAGAACCTATTTCGCACGTGTTTGAACGATATGGACATGGCGTGGGAATCCAATCGCTCAATAAACTTGATGCAGAAATCACCACATTTCTCCCGTCTGGGTCAGATTCTCGTTTGGCAAGGATTGAAATCGGAGTGAACCTAGCGAAATCTATAACGTCTATGGGAGATCTACAAATATCACCATTAGATAATGAAACAGACTGGAGAAATGCATGGAAAGATCATTTCTCTGTACTCCATATTACTGACCGTATAGTGATAAAACCGTCCTGGATCGACTACGTAGCGAACGAAAGTGAACTAATCATTGAAATAGACCCTGGATTTGCATTCGGCACCGGTTATCATCCAACTACACATAGTTGCCTAGCGTTATTAGAAACACATATTACCCAAGGAGCTGAAATACTCGATTTAGGTACAGGATCGGGGATACTATCAATCGCGGCTGCGAAGTTAGGAGCAGCCAATGTTATAGGATTAGATATAGATCCTCTATGCGTAAAAGCAGCAAACAACAACGCAAAAACATGCGGCGTAACCTCAATAACACAATTCGTTACTGGTTCTTTGCCTTCAGAAAAAATTCATCACAATAATTACGATTGTGTTGTTGCTAATATTTCTTCTAGAATAGGAATAGAAAAATCGGTTGATATTTTAGAGGTATTGAAACCATCCGGGATTCTAATATTGTCAGGAATCATTAATAATCAGGCACTATCTACTATCAATCATTTCGAATCTATAGCGATAGTTGAAAATCACTATTGGAAAGATGACTGGGTCACATTTCTTATCAGGAAACAGGAGACACAGGACGAGAATAATGAATGAACTAAATTTAAATAATTTGGAAATTCATAATGTGATAGGCACAGGAGCGGACTACGAAGTTAGATTAGCAGGGCAGATTGGTGATACTCCTAACATGGTAATGAAACGTCCAAATCCGCATTCCATTCTTAAAAACTTACATGCTTCCACAGAAACAAGAACCCACAAGATGATTCAATTTCATAAAGAGATTGGAAACGATATCACAGGTATCACACATATCCTAGGTTATTTCCAAAACACTCCTCAAAATAATCATTTGTATACTGATGAACTAGATCACGATTACACTGTAGTATGCCAGGAAAGAGCTTCTGGAATTCCTTTAAATGCAGATGTACGAGCTAGAATCTTAAAAGTACCAACTGGCCTCGGGCAAACATTGTTTGCATTATTCCCCTTAGGTTTGGATGAGCCATTTGACATTCCATGTAAATTAATGGACATACAAAACGATCTTTATAAACATGGATACCTATTATTTGATATCAATCCCCAGAATGTGTTTTATTCACCCGATACGGGTAGCTTAAATATGATAGATACAGCCGACCTCCATAAATTAGATGCAGAAAATGACATCAAGACCTCAAACAAAACGAAGGAGGATTATTTCTTAGAGTTAATACGATATTATGTATCCGCAGAAGAAATACCAACCGAGGAATCAGCATATTTCTCCCCAAGAGGAGATAAGCCATATATTAATAAAGAATCAGAAATCAATTTACTTAAGTCACAATTTGAACAACTAACAACCTCCGATTCCCACACAATGCTGGATATAATAAAAAAAATACAATCTGAATATTACCAAAGTGTATCTGACTTCAATCAAGATATGATGGAGTATTTTTCCGTTGTGAGGGAACGACTACAATTAGCCAGAGAAAAACCTGAAACTCTAGCTAGTTGGTACTCAGCAAAAGAATACTTACATCATTCTCATTGGTCCAAATATGACTTCAATCCTAATTATGATAAAAGCACTGATAATCTGGAGATTTAAATGGAAAATAACGTAACAACACATCAAAATAATTCTGTGCATGGAGATGATTCATTATTAACTGTAAGTGTTGACAATGATACATATATCGATGCTGTTATGGACGGTGTTACAGATCACGGAGGAGCTGAAGCTAGTAATGCTGTGAAAGAACGCATCCAATCAGATAAACCTACAACAACTGAAGAGATAGAGAATCTACTATCCGATCTTAATACGGAATTCTATCAAGTGGGAGGAGGAAGATTCCTATTGACCACCGCATCAATTGTTATTACAACTTCTGCTCGTATTTACGTGGTTGCAGTCGGGGATAGTCCTATCTATTTACTACAAAACGGAGAATTTTCGCAATTATCTGGAAGAATAGGTGGACTCTTAAGACTGACAGCCTCTTCTGCTGTCGGCGCTCAGTCTTCTCTGACATTTCAAACTCATGATTGCCCTATATCATCGGGAGATAAATTGCTTATAGTATCTGACGGAATAAGTGATAACCTTGAATTGAATGAAATACAAGAATTCATGACAACCATACAAACCACTGATGACTTGGTTCAAACACTAGAAACCACTTCAGCTGAGCGTACTCAACGGGGCGGAACCCCAACATCAATGCGCGGTAGGGTACGTAATGATGACAGAAGTATAATCGCAAGGTTTTTCTGATTCAAATGTTGTTTAAAAAATTCGTATTTGATAACATTCGTTACTCATAATAAAAACAGGAGACTATTTTGGGAAGAATTAAGGTAGCTATTATTGGCGTAGGAAATTGCGCCTCTTCTCTAGTCCAAGGGATTCATCAGTATCCAGAAACTCCTGATAACGTCAGAGTTCCTGGAATAATGCACAACAAAATCGGAGACTACAAAAT
>CETM01058970.1_pt1 | contig 10984 bp, 14 predicted proteins | sample 361451 | NCBI WGS metagenome assembly CETM01 (sample SAMEA2622690, study PRJEB7988) | marine metagenome | isolation source: saline water (ENVO:00002010), including
TCTTCAATATTTCTAGCAGCACCAAAAAATCTTTTTGGTCTTTGAAGAGCATTTGCATCAACACCGCCAGTCAATACTTTTCCAGAACTAGGAACAACAGCATTATAAGCTCTTCCAAGTCTAGTTATTGAGTCTAGCAATATTACTACATCTTTTTTATGCTCAGTTAATCTTTTTGCCTTTTCAATTACCATTTCAGCAACTGCTACATGACGTTGGGCAGGTTCATCAAACGTAGAGCTTATAACTTCTCCTTTTACAGTTCTTTGCATATCTGTTACTTCTTCTGGCCTTTCATCAATCAAAAGAACCATCAGATAACATTCGGGATGATTTGCTGATATTGAATTAGCTATACTTTGTAATATCATTGTTTTTCCAGCTTTGGGTGGTGATATAATTAATGATCTTTGTCCTTTACCTATTGGACTAACTAGATCAATTAATCTTGGTGTTAAATCAGGTTTTTTTTCAATTTTTACAGTTTCCACCTCCATTGCCAACTGCTTGTTAGGATAAAGTGGAGTTAAATTATCGAATGCTATTTTATGTTTAAATTTATTTGGATCTTCAAAATTAATTTTACTAACTTGTAACAAAGCAAAATATCTTTCTCCATCTTTTGGAGCTCTAACAGGTCCCTCGACTGTATCTCCAGTTCTTAAACCAAATCGTCTGATTTGACTTGGGCTAATATATATATCATCAGCTCCAGGTAAGTAATTTGATTCAATTGCTCTAAGAAAACCAAAACCATCTTGTAACAACTGTAGAACTCCTCCTCCAGTAATTTCCTCGCCTTTCTCTGCTAATTTTTTTAAAATGGCAAAATAAATTTCTTGCCTTCGTAATGTGCTAGCATTTTCTATTCCTAATTTTTCTGCCTCGGTAATAAGATGTTCTGAACTTTTTTCTTTTAATTCTTGTATATTCATGAAGGGATTTTAAATTAGATGAGGTTAATATATATCTTAAATTAAATTTTTCAAGCCTAGTTGGGCTTAATAATTACAATAAATACTATTAAAATTAACAGTATTGTTGGAACTTCATTAAAAAATCTGTAAAATCTTGAAGAAAGCGTATTACTATTAAGGTAAAATTTATTAAGACATCTTCCTAGAAAAAAATGATATAAAGTTAAAACTACCACTAAAAATATTTTAATTTTTAGCCATTTTGTTGAAAGTTGATCAAAGCCTATATTGTGAATGAGTAAAAGCCCAAATAACCACGCAATAAGCATTGCCGGGGTCATAATATATAAATAAAGTTTTCTTTCCATTATTTTAAAAACATCGGAAATATCTTTATTTTTTTCATTTTCTACATGATATACAAAAATTCTTGGTAAATATAATAATCCAGCCATCCAAGAAACTACTGCTATTATATGCAGCGATTTAAATATTAAATATGTATTCATAGATTAATAATATTTTGTTACTAAATGTTTAAGTAAATTAATATGATCATAACTATCATTAAGACAAGGAACCATATCAAAATTTTGTCCTCCAAATTTTATAAAAGTTTCTTTTCCTTGGATTAAAATTTCTTCCAATGTTTCTACACAATCAGCCGAAAAACCAGGACATATAACTAAAATGTTTTTTTTACCTTCCTTTGGCAAAGTTTCTAGGGTTTTGTCGGTATAAGGCCGTAACCATTCTTCAGGGCCAAATCTAGATTGAAATGTTGTTTTGATTGGGATTTTTTTGAATTTCTCAGAAACTAATCTTGAAGTTTTATGACAATAACAATGGTACGGATCACCTTTATCAAAATACTTTTGTGGTATCCCATGATAAGAAGCTATTATTAGATCAGGTTTCCAGGTTATTTCATTTAATTTTTTATTTAAACTATTAACTAAAGCATCAATATAGAATGGCTCAGACTCATAATGAGGAATAATTTTTACATTTGGTTGCCATCTCATCTTCATAATTGTTCTATAAACTTCATCACATACTGTTGCTGTTGTTGCTGAAGCATATTGTGGATATAGAGGAAGAATAATAATATTTTTACATCCTTTAATACTTAATTCTTCAATTTTTTTTTTTATACTAGGTTCCCCATACCTCATTGCATAATCTACTATTAATTTTTCAGATCCAATTTCTTTTGAAAGTTTTTGTGATTGCATTAAAGTATAATATCTGAGAGGGGACATATTTTTATCTTTCATCCATATTTTTTTATAAGCTTTTGCAGTTTTTGATGGTCTAAAGTTTAATATGAAAATGTTTAATATGATTTTCCATATAATAGGATTTATCTCAATAACTCTATTGTCAGATAAAAACTCATGTAAATACTTTCTTATATCCCACCAACCTGTAGAATTAGGTGTACCAAGATTAATTAACAGCACACCTGTCTTATCAAATTTTACCTCCGGGTGTTTATCTAACATTTAAATTCCTTAACTAATCTAACCAAGTAATCTACGTTATCTGGATTTGTTTCTGGCAATACCCCGTGTCCCAAATTGAAAATGTATGGTTTGTCTTTAAATAAATTTAAATATTTTGTTGCTTCTTTTTTTAAATCTTCTCTATTTCCTAATAAAACCTTAGGATCTAATCCCCCTTGTATAGCAATATTAATATCTTGCTTAATTATTTTAGGATCTACATTATAATCAATATTGATTGCATCTGGTTTTATTACTTCTACATATTTTTTGTAGTTTTTGATGTTTCTTGGAAAACATATTACTGGAACACCTAAAGATTTTATATATTCAACTAAACTAAAAGTTGGTTTGTAAATAAACTTTTCTAAATCTTTTTCATCTACAAGTCCGGCCCAACTATCAAATATTTGAATTATATTTGCTCCGTGTTTAATTTGATTGTTTATATGTATTTTTAAATATTTATCTATGAGTTTTAAAATATTAAAAGTTAAATGATTATTAAATAATTCTTTATTAATATTTTTTTTAGGTGATTGTTTATTAAGCATATAAACAAGGAGTGTCCATGGAGCTCCTACAAAACCAATTAGATCCTTAGTATTTTTATTTGAATATTCTGATACTTTTTTTATAGAATTATAAATAGGTTGAAGTTTTTTTACAAAATTATCTTCATTAATTTTATTAATATCTAATTCTTGCAGAATGGGTCCGAAATTTTTCTTAAATTCTACCTTTTGTCCAATACCATATGGTAACATTAATATATCTGAAAATATTATTGCTGCATCAAGGTTAAATCGTTTTAAAGGTTGTAAAGTAATCTCATAAGATAATTTTTCATTTAAACATAAATTTATAAAATTTGGGTTTTCTTTTCTTATTTCTCTGAACTCAGGTAAATATCTCCCAGCTTGCCTCATTAACCAGATTGGCTTAATTTTAGTATTGTTATTTAGAATACATTCTCTTAAAGGACTCATAATTAAATAATAAATATATAATAATTTAGTTGTTTATTGTTTTGTGAATTATGTATATTAAATTATTGTCACAATTTGTTAACTCTTTATCAACACTATAAAGATATGATTTTACAGCAAATTATTACTTTTTCTCTAATTTTATAGTTTTATTAAATAATTGTATAACTTTTTTAGACATGTTTATTTTTGTTAATTAAATTAGGGTTTTTATATAGGTATATAAATTAAGGATCTTTAAATTCTATTTAGTTAATTTATTAATAAGTTATAAACGACATATACATGAGTATTAAACATCATATCTACCTAATTTCTGACTCCACAGGGGAAACAATCGATAGGATTTTCATGGCTTTAAAAGCTCAGTTTGAAGGTTTTAAATATGAGGTTCATCAATTTTCTTTTACAAGAACAGAAAACCAAATTTCCCAGATTTTAGAAGAAGCAGCAAAAAACAAAGAGTCAATAATATTATATACTATAGTTGATAGTAGATTATCTAATTACTTAACAGAAGAAACTTTAAAAAAAAAAATACCTTGTTTTAGTGTATTAGGTGATCTTATATTAAAATTTTCTAAATTGTTAAATCAAAAAGCAACGAATGTACCTAGTGGTCAACATGTATTAGATGAAGAGTATTATGAAAGAGTAGAAGCAATACAATTTACAATGAATCATGATGATGGAAATATGATTGAAGATATAAATAAATCAGATGTTATTTTACTAGGAGTAAGTAGAACAAGCAAAACTCCAACTTCTATTTATTTAGCAAATAGAGGATATAAAATTTCAAACATACCTTTAGTAAATGAAAATTCTATACCAGAATATTTAAAAAAAAATTCTTCATCAACATGCGTAGTTGGTTTGACAACAGAGCCTCAAAGATTAATTGATCTGAGAAAAAATAGAATGAATTCTATAAAAGAGCAAGAAAGCATAAGTTATACAAATATTGAGAAAATAATTGAAGAAGTAGAAACTGCTAAAAAAACATTTAGAAAATATAACTGGCCCGTAATTGATGTAACAAGAAAATCAGTTGAAGAAACTGCCGCATCAATAATTAAAATTCATGAAATAACTAAGAAAAATGGTTAAAATTATCCTTGCTTCTAAAAGCAAAGTAAGAAAAAAAATTTTATTAAAAAATGGTATTAATTGTAAAGTTGAACCATCAAATATAGATGAACAGCCAATAAAGGAAAATCTTGAAGCCGAAGGTGTTAGTCCAGAAATAGTATCTAAAAATTTAGCTGAATTAAAAGCAAATAAGATTAGTCAGAAAATAAAAGATGAACTAGTTCTAGGAGCAGATAGTGTTATAGATTTGAATAATAAAATAATTTCAAAACCAATCAATAGAAAAGAAGCATTGCAAATTCTAAAAGATTTAAATGGAAAAAAACATTATTTAATCAGTTCGGTGTGTATTTCAAAAAATGGCTCAATGGTTTGGAATCACACTGATAAGGCGTGTTTAATAATGAAAAAAATGTCAATTGAAAGTCTAAATGAGTATTTAAAAAAAATAAAAGATGAAGATTTATATGCTTACAATGTTTACCAGATAGAAGGAGAAGGAAAAAAATTATTTTCCAGCATAGATGGAAATGTAGACACAATTATGGGTTTACCAATTAAGCAAATTAAGGAATATCTTAGCAATATATAATGAAAAAATATTTAGTTATAGGCAATCCAATAGAACACTCATTATCACCCAGACTTCATAATCACTGGTTTAAAAAAAATAATATTGAAGCAATTTATCAAAAAAAACAAATAAATGAAAATGATTTAAAAGGAATAATTGATGAAATAAGAAATGATAAAATTCATGGGGTAAACGTTACAATTCCATTTAAACAATTAGTTATACCATTAGTTGATGATTTAAGTTTTGAAGCAAAAGAATCTCAGTCAGTAAATACGATTTGTAAAGAAAAAAATAAAATTGTAGGTCATAATACCGATATCAATGGATTTGAATTAGCACTTAGAAGTAGAGGTTTTAATATTAAAAATAAAAAAATATTTATTTTAGGAGCCGGTGGTGTTGTTCCATCTATAATTTTATCTCTAAAAAAATTGGATGTAAGAAAAATAATTATAACTAATAGGACTAAAACAAAAGCAGAAAATCTTAAAAAGTTTTTTACTAACCTGGAAATAGTTGAATGGGGTACCACTCCAGATTTTGATATGATTATTAATGCTACTAGTTTAGGGCTTAATAAGAATGATGTAATAGATTTAAATTATGAAAAAATAGGCTCAAATAAAATTTTTTATGATGTAATTTACAACCCTATAGAAACGAATTTTTTATTAAAAGCAAAAAAATTTGGAAATAAAACTGAAAATGGAAAAATGATGTTTATTTATCAAGCCCATCAATCTTTTACCATATGGAATAAGCTAATGCCAAAAATAGACGATGAAACAATAAAGCTGTTAGAAAATGATTAGAATAGGTTTTGTGGGGGATATTGGTTCTGGAAAGAGTTATATAGCTAAAAAATTAGGTTTTCCTATTTTTAATGCAGATTTTGAGGTTAATAAAATTTATAAAAAAAATAAAAAAATTTTTAAAAAATTAAAAAAAAAATTTCCAAATCATATTTATACTTTTCCTATTAATAAAAAAGAAATTTTTAAAATATTATTAGAAAATAAAAATAATATTAAAAAAATTAATAAGATTATTCATCCAGAAGTACGCTCAAAAATGAATAAATTTATTCATAAAAATAAAAAAAAAAAAGCAATTGTTTTAGATATTCCTCTTTTGTTGGAAGGAAAAATTAATAAAAAGAATGATATCTTAATATTTGTTGAAGCAAAAAAGAAAGAAATTAATAAAAGAATTAAAAAAAGACCTGGATATAATAAAAAAAAATTTCAACTATTAAAAAAATTTCAACTTCCTTTAGAATTTAAGAGGAAAAAATCGAATTTAATAATTAAAAATGATTTTAAAAGTTTAACTATAAAAAATAATGTTAAAGTATTAAAAAATAGAATTTTAAATTATGAAAGAAGTAATTCTTGATACAGAAACAACAGGACTTTCGGTTAAAGATGGGCATAGAATTGTTGAAATCGGATGCATTGAACTTGAAAATTATATACCTACCACACAAAAATTTCATTGCTATTTAAATCCTGAAAGAAAAGTTTCTAAGGAAGCTTTAGAGGTTCATGGATATTCAGATAATTTTTTGGCAAATAAAAAAAAATTTAAAGAAATTGTTGATGAATTTTTAGATTTTATCAAAGATAAGAAATTAATTATTCATAATGCAGATTTTGATTTGTCACATTTAAACAATGAACTTATTTTAATAGGAAAAAATAAAATAAATAAAGAAAATGTCATAGATACATTAGATTTAGCTCGAGATAAATTTCCTGGATCAAGTATTAGTTTAGATGCTCTTTGCAAGAGATATAGAATTGATAATTCTAGAAGAACAAAACATTCAGCATTAATTGACTGTGAATTACTTTACAAAGTTTATATTAATTTAATTGATCAAAAAGAACCTACACTTAATTTTAATATTAAAAATGAAGATTCTGATAAAATAAATAAGAATATTAAAGGATATTTTAAAAAGGTTGTATACCCTTCGTCAGATGAATTAAATTTACACAAAATTTTTCTAAAACATAATCTAAAAAAAAATTATTTTTAATCCTGTCTTTCTTTATACAATTTTTCAAAATCAGGTTTTTTATCCCATTTTACTGTTGTATATCCAGAATTGTGTATTAAATCTAAAAATGCCTTTTCGATATTTTTAAAAATTTTTTTTTGCAATTCTACTAAAATTATATTTTCTATTACCTTTTTATCTCTAAGTTCCTTATCAATCTTTATTACTGTGGCATAATTAATTTCAAAATAAGCTTTTTTTTCTGAATTTTGATCAGGATCTTTGTAAGTTAATTTTGTATCTACTTCTATTAAATTATTTTTAACAGCTTGGGAACTGATAAAAATATTTAAATTATATTGAGTGATTATATCTTTAACATACAGATAAGTATCAACACTTGGAGTTTCACTCGAAATATCTTTTATATACTCTGCTAATATTGTAAATTTTTCTGACATTTAATTTATTTGTCTTTATCTATATCTTCGTATTCTCCTTCTATAAAGTTTTTTGATTGTTTTTTAGTATATTTTTTAAATATTATTTTTCTTGTAATAGGAAAAATTATTAATAAACCTAAAACATCAGTTGCAAATCCAGGTAAAATTAATAGTAAAGCAGCAAAAGCTAAAGCTGCACCAGAAATTATTTCATAAATTGGCATTTCATTTTTCATTAACTGCGTTATTCCAGATCTTAAAGTATTGAAGCCCTCATATCTTGCATACCAAACGCCAATAATTGCAGTAATAAAAATAAGTGAAATTGTATTAAAAGCACCTATATAGTTTCCAATTTTAATAAACAAATATATTTCTACAATTGGAATGGATATAAATAGTAATAATAATGTGTTCATTTGTCCTTACTCTAATTTGTCAGTTGAAATTAGGCAACATAGTAAATAATATAAAGATATGAATTATAGCTTTGAATATATTGATATAATACTTTTGGCAATGATTGCAGGGTTTATTTTCCTTAGATTAAGAGGAATTTTAGGAAAAAGAACCGGCCATGAAGAAGATATATCTACCAGTTTCCCCCACGATTTTCCTCCTGAGGAAATAAAAAAAAAATTAGATGAAAATAATTTTGACGAAAAAGCTAAAAATGATTTTTTAAAAGGTGCGAAAATTGCCTATGAAAACATAATTACTAGTTTTTCATCAGGCAATTTAAAGGAAGTCAAATCTTTGCTAGATAAAAAAGTATTAGGCCAATTTGAAGAAGCACTACAAAATAGAAAAGAAAAAGGTATAATTTCAGAAACGACATTTATTGGAATAAATTCAGCTAATATAAAAAAATATGAAAAATTAAACAACATGTTTGAAGTCACTGTAGATTTTGTTAGTGAAATAATATCATGTGCTAAAGATAAAAATAAAAAAATAATTTCTGGAAGTCCAGATAAAATAAAAAAAGTTTATGATACTTGGAAATTTTCTAAAGACATTAGATCTTCCAACCCAAACTGGTTATTAGTAGAAACCAATTGATAATTGATTAAGAAACTCACAGACAAAGATAAAAAAGACTGGCTAACGTTTATTAAAAAAAAAGAAAAATTGTTAGACAAAGAAATTAAAGAGAATAATAAAAATTACAATTTAGAAAAAACAATAGATCTTCATGGATATTCTTTAAATTTGGCAAATAATACGATTGAAAATTTTATACACAAATGTTTTAAAGAAAACATAAGTAAAATTACTGTTATTACCGGAAAAGGCAACAGATCTCAAAATAAAAATGATCCTTACAAATCAGAAAAATTAAGTATTCTTAAATATTCGATACCAGAATTTATTAAATCAAATTCAGAACTATTAAAAATTATTAAAAAAATTAATTATAGTAGTATTGATAATAGTTCTAGTGGAAGCTTTGATATTTACTTAAAAAAAATTAAAGAATAAACTTAGATAAATCCATATCTTTTACGAGTTCACCTAAATTTTTATTAACATAATCTGCATCGATCACGATTTTTTCACCACTTCTATCTGTGGCAGTAAAACTTATATCATCAAGTACTCTTTCAATAATAGTGTGTAATCTTCTGGCACCAATATTCTCAACTTTAGAATTAACATCTGAAGCTAAATTAGCAATCATGTCTATTCCATCTTCACTGAATTCTAAATCTACACTCTCAGTTTTTAATAAAGCTTTATATTGTTTGATTAAACTATTATCAGGCTCTTTTAAAATTCTTTTAAAATCAGAACTATTTAAAGCGTCTAATTCTACTCTAATTGGTAATCTTCCTTGAAGCTCTGGCAATAAATCGGAGGGTTTTGCAAGTTGAAAAGCTCCTGATGCTATAAATAATATATGGTCTGTTTTAATTGGACCATATTTTGTGCTCACAGTTGTTCCTTCAATCAAAGGTAAAAGATCTCTTTGTACACCTTCTCTAGAAACATCGCCACCCACCCTGTCTGTTCTGGCTGAAATTTTATCGATCTCATCTAAAAAAACAATTCCATTGTTTTCTGTAGAATTTTTTGCTGCTTTTATAATTTTATCTTGTTCAATTAGTTTATCTGATTCTTCATTAATTAAAATTTCATGAGATTCTTTAACAGACATTTTTTTCTTTTTTGGTTTGCTGCCCATCGATTTTCCAAGCATATCAGAAATATTTATCATACCAATATTTGCACCAGGCATCCCAGGTATTTCAAAAGATGGCATTTGGCCTGTTTCACTTATTGCTATTTCAATTTCATTATCATCTAAATCACCATTTCTAAGTCTTTTTCTAAAACTTTCTCTTGTAGCGACACTTGCTTTTTCTCCAACTATAGCGTTTAAGACTCTATCCTCAGCAAGTTTTTGTGCCCTTGTAAAAACTTCTTTTCTTTTTTTTACTTTCTCCATTGCTATTGCAATTTCAAGAAGATCTCTAACTATTTGTTCAACGTCTCTTCCAACATAACCAACCTCAGTAAATCTTGTTGCTTCAACTTTAACAAATGGTGCTTCAGCTAATTTTGATAGTCTTCGAGATATTTCAGTTTTTCCAACACCTGTTGGACCCATCATTAAGATATTTTTTGGTAAAACTTCATCTTTCATTTCACCTTTTAAAGCTTGTCTTCTCCATCTATTTCTTAGAGCTATCGCAACAGCACGCTTTGCTTTATTTTGTCCTACAACATATCTATCTAATTCAGAAACTATTTCTCTTGGAGATAGTGAATTTATTATTGAATCTCGCTCGCTTTTTTCTTTTGGTTTAAGGGTTGTTACGTTTGATTTTTCCATTATATTTTTTCTGTCACAATATTGTTATTAGTAAATACACATATTTCAGATGCAACAGTGATTGCTTTTTTAGCCACTTCTTCAGCACTTAAATCCGTATCCATTAAAACTTTTGCAGAAGCTAGCGCATAATTTCCACCAGAGCCAATACCTATAACATTTCCTTCAGGTTCTAATACGTCACCAGTACCAGAAATGATAAAACTTTTTTCTTTATCAGCCACAGCCATTAATGCTTCTAATCTTCTTAAGTACTTATCAGTTCTCCAGTCTTTAGCTAATTCAACTGCAGCTCTTGCTAAATTTCCAGCATGTTTTTCAAGTTTGCCCTCTAATCTTTCAAATAAGGTTAAAGCATCAGCAGTTGATCCCGCAAACCCAGCGATCACATTTTTTTTCTCAATCTTTCTTACTTTATTTGCAGTGCTTTTGATTATGGTATTTCCCATACTAACCTGTCCATCGCTAGCAACTACAACGTTTTTATTTTTTCTTACCAGAACTATTGTTGTCATACAGTATAGATGGATATTATTTTTAATAGTTCAAGCCCCTTATTACTTTTATTGATATAATGAAATAATGAATATATACCTATGAAAAATTTATGAAGCGAAAAGCTA